>Ga0056909_1000939_pt1 | contig 20784 bp, 20 predicted proteins | sample EBPBio102011_DNA_FD_62115 | JGI IMG/M metagenome (GOLD analysis project Ga0056909, IMG submission 62115) | Wastewater treatment Type I Accumulibacter community from EBPR Bioreactor in Madison, WI, USA - Reactor 1_1/10/2011_ DNA | ecosystem: Engineered > Bioreactor > EBPR > Anaerobic-Aerobic >...
TCCCGTTCCCTTGCCACCGGTGCCGCGACACTTGCGCTTGGCCTCGCTTTTGCAGGTCCCGTCGGGGCACAGGGCGTGCCCACGGTCGATACTCAGAACATCGCCCAGGAAATCCGTCAGCTTCAGCAGATGCTGCAGGATTTCGGGATCCAGACCGACCTTTTCGACAATGCGCTGGCGCAGCTTGACCTCCTGCAGCAGCAGTTCGACCAGCTCCAGGAGATGTATGCCTCGCTGACCGGACCACGCAGCATCCTCGGCCTCGCTATGGGTGGAGATCTCGACAACCTTTTGCAGGCGAACTTCGAAGACATTCCTGGCCTGATCAGGGGCATCCAGGGCGGCGATTGGTCGAGCCTGATCGGCCCCAATGCGGGTCCGATGCGCACGCAGATGGAAGAGGCACTCGCCAGTGCGGGCTTCGACGAGGACACGCTCAACGAAATTGCGACGAGCGGGAATCCAGGCGCCGAAGGCGTGGCAACCCGTGCAACGACAGGCGCTGTCCTGTCGGCTGCGGCCCAGAACAGCCATGCCGAGGCAGCACTTTCGCTCGAGCGCGTCGAGCGACTGGTCTCCATGATCCCCGAAATGGAGGACCTGAAGGCGTCGATGGACCACAACACCCGCGTCACGGCGGAACTCGCCATCGCTATGACGCGGATGTGGGAACTGGAAGCGATCCAGACCCTTGGCGCTGGCAATGCCGGTGTGGTGGATGCCGCCACTGTCGCCGAGGAGCGCCGCTACATGGACTTCACGTTGCCGAGCCTCGAACCATGAACGGGGTACCGGACATGACCACGAACATGACGGGGGGCATGAGCGCCCGCGAACTGGTTGAGGAGGAACTGATCCATGGCGCGTTGCGCCGGGAGCAGCTTTGGAAGATGATTGGACTTGGCGGCGCTGGTTTCGGGGTTTTGGGCTGCCTCGCAGCCGCAGCTGTCGCCCTTATGGTCGAGACCCCGCCGCCGGTCGTCGTGCCCTACGATCCTGAGACCGGTCTCGCACTGCCGAATGCCACGGTCGAGACGGTATCGCTGGCGGAGCGTCCCGCCATTATCGAGGCACAGATTTATCGCTACATCGTTGAGCGCGAGACATACAACCAGCTCGACAATGACCTGCGCGTGCGCCGCGTTTTGGCACAATCCACCGGCGCCGCCGAGGCCAGCATGCGCGCCATGTGGACCTCGGGGCAAGAGAGCTATCCGCCGACCCGCTACGGCCCTGCGGCAGAAATGGCCGTCGAGATCGCCTCGATCACGCTTATCGGCGACGACCGCGCACAGGTCCGGCTTCGCAAGCGCCTTACCAGTCCGAACGGGGCTCAGGTGGGCATGTTCACGGCGACGCTGATGTTTGCCTTCCAACCAGAACAGACCCGCTCGATTGACGATGTCTGGCAAAACCCCTTCGGCTTCACTGTCACCCAATATGCCATCCGATCGGACCGTTCCGAATGACCCCTTTTCCCGTACTTGCCTCTGTTCACGCCTTGCTGGTCGCCAGTACCCTGGCGCTCACTTCACTCGCAGCCTCGGCCGAGACCACGCCGCGCCCCGGCTCTCATGACAACCGCGTCCGGGTTGCCACCTGGACCGAGGGGCAAGTCTACCGCATCGTCACCACCCTGACACGGGTCACCACCGTCGAGTTCGGCGAGGGCGAGACCATTCGCTCGATCATCGCGGGCGACACGGTCGGCTTTCAGTTCGACGGCGTGCCGGGCGGGCGTGCCTTCGCGATCAAGCCCGCGGCCTCGGGCGTCGCGACCAACATCACCGTCTACACGAACCGCCGCTCCTACTACTTCCACGTCGTCGAGGCGCGGGAGACCCCCCATTACGTGGTGCAGTTCCGCTATCCCGACGCAAATGTGCAGCCCGCGCGGGCCGTCGCGGCCGATGCGCCGAACGCGAATTATGCAGTCAGCGCGACTGAGGAATTCACACCTACGGCCATCTGGGATGACGGCACCTTCACGTATTTCCGCTTCGCGCGGAACGCGCCGGTCCCTGCGATCTTCCGATATGCCAATGGCGGCGAGCGGGCGGTGAACAGCACGGCGCTTGAGGACGGCGTCATCCGAGTCTCTGGCGTGAACCGCCAGTGGGTTCTGCGTCTCGGCGAAGACGAGGTCTGCGTCCAAGACATGGGCCGCGAGGCAACGTCATGAGCCAAGACACTGAAGACCTCGCAGCGCGCCTTGCGGCTCTTGAAGGCACGAGCGCGAAGAAATCCGGCCGCGCGCGGCCATCACCCATGGCCGCACTTCTCGGCGTCGGTGGGATCGCGGCAATTGGCGGGTTGGCCTGGGTGGCACTTCAACCCGCGCCACCTGCTCCCATGCCGACCGCCGCACCAGAGGAGTTCCAGACGACCGGCACCGGTTTTGGGGATCTGGCCCCCATGCCGATCGAGGAACCGGTGCCGGCTCCACCAGCGGAAACCGGTCCTTCGGAAACCGAGCAAGCCCTGATGGAAGGCCTTGCCACCCTGCAAGCCGAACTTGCCGAACTGCGCGCCCGTCCGACGGAGCCTGCAGGCGATGCTGGGGCGGAGGCCATCGCCGAGCTCACGGCGCAGATCGCAGCACTAGAGGCAGCTTCAGCCGAGGCGCAGCGTGCGCTCGAGCGGCAGTTGACCGAGCGTGACCGTGAGCTCGACCAGTTGCGCATGGACCTCGAAGTGGCATCCCTGACGTCTCCAGAAGCTGGCACTTCAGGGATTGGCGCAGAAGACGCAGCGCTCGCGGAACTGGAACGCCGTCGAATTGCCGAGGCGGAAGCCCGCGCAGAACGGATCGCGTCGCCCATGATCGCGTTTTCGGGCATGGGGTCAGATGCCGATCGCGAGGATGCACAAGAGGCGGCGCGGCTCAATGAGGATGAGGCTTTCGTGCGAGGGGGCGCAGACCCCGCCACCGTGACGCGCGCTGAGGTGATCGTGAACCCCGGAAACACCGTCGTGCAAGGCACGATGATCCAGGCCGTGACCGAGACGGCCCTCGACAGCACGCTACCCGGCGCGATCCGCGCCATCGTGTCCGAGGACGTCCATTCCTTCGATGGCACACGGGTCCTCATCCCGCGTGGGGCGCGCCTCTTCGGGCGCTATCGCTCCGACGTGGCGCTGGCGCAATCGCGGGTCATGGTGGCCTGGGACCGGATTATCCTGCCCGATAACCAGACCGTAGAGATCAGCGCCTTCGGCGGGGACGAGCTCGGACGGACCGGCACAACCGGTTCTGTCGACACCCGCTTTGCGCAACGCTTCGGCTCGGCCGCGCTTATTTCGCTGATCGGGGCTCTGCCCGCCGCAGCCGCAGGCCAGATAGAAGACGAGGCGGTGGCCGATGTTGCAAGCGATGTCGGAGCCGATCTTGGCGACAGCACCCAAAGCGTGATGCAGGACTATCTCGCGATCCGCCCCGTGATCCATGTGGATCAGGGCGCGCGGATCACGGTCATGGTCGACCGCGACCTGGAGATTTTCTGACATGGCGGCGAGCTATCTCGAAGCCTCGCTCGACCGGCTGGGTGCGCCGGTGCAGCGGGACGATACGATTGAGATCTGCATCAACCCCGACGGGCAGGTCTGGGGCGAATTCCAAGGCGATCACTTCATGCGGAGCCTCGGCATGCCGCTGACCCAGACTGAGATCAAGGACCTCGGCAACCAGATCGCCTCGGCCGCATCGACCACGCTCAGCACCAAAAAGCCCATCGTTTCGGTCTCAATCCTCTACCGCGACCGCCCGATCCGGGCGCAAGTAATTCAGCCGCCGGCTGTCGAGGGTGGGTTCTCGATATCGTTGCGGTTCTTTTCGTCGCTGCCGCTGGAAGCGATCAGACTCGGGTTCCTGTTTGGCAAGGAACGCAGCCTTGAAGGCTTGCGCCGCGAACGAAACGCCGCGCTGCGCGATGTGGTGGCTTCAGGTGACATCGACGCGGCCTTGCGGTTCTGCGTTGAGAACAAGCTCAACATGATCGTCTCGGGCGGCACCTCCACCGGTAAGACCGTCGCGGCCCGTAAGATCCTGTCGCTGATCTCGCCCGTGGAAAGGATTATCACCATCGAGGAGGCGGCCGAACTCCGTCCCGAGCAGCCAAATGCCGTAACGCTGATCGCCGACCGTGACACCGAGGCTCGCAGTGCTGATGTGCTTTTGGCCTCGACCCTGCGCATGCGGCCTGATCGGATCGTGCTGGGTGAAGTCCGTGGCCGCGAGGCCATGACCTTCCTCGAGGCGATCAACACCGGGCATGGCGGCTCGCTCACCACCCTGCACGCCGAGACCCCGCAGCTTGCCGTCCGCCGCCTCGCCATTGCCGCGCTGAAGACCGATGTGTCGATGACCTATACCGACATGGTCGACTATATCGAGGGGTCGATCGACGTGATCATCCAGGCTGGGCGCCACGATGGCGCGCGCGGCATCACCGAATTCTTCCTGCCGGGGCAGGCAAGGCATCCAGACCAGAACACGGGTCAGACCGAGGGCGCTGCGCGCCCCGCTGTCGCGGCCGAATGAACCGAAAGGAACTTCCGATGCGCAAGATCACCCTCGCCGCAGTTGTCACCCTGCTGGCCGTTCCCCTCGCGGCCCAGACCGCGCCGCAGGTCACGAATGACCTCACTGTGACCATCACGCGCCAGCAGTACCGGATCTGCAACGACCGGCCCGCGCGGCCGGCCTGGATGGACGAGGTTCAGCCGCGCGAGTCCTACAAGGCGCTGACGTTGATGCGGCTCTATGAGTTGCGGTCCTGGGAGGCGATCAAGGAAACTGGCGATTGCGGCTGTGATGTGCGCTTCCCGTCTTGGGATGTCGCCTCGGCCGAGTACGAGGAACGGTTCGCGACAAACACCCAGGCTGAGCACACTCAGGCCCAACTGGCCCTCCGCAACGAGCAGAACGAGATCGCCCGCGACGTCCAAGACCTCTGCGAAGCGCAAGGCAACTGGTAATGAGCATCGTCAGCTGGATGGTCGGAACCGCCGATGGCTTCCTCGCCGATGCGGCCGAGTCCCAGTTCGGGGCTGTGGCCAGCAATACCGGCACGATCGTCCTGCTGATGGTCACGCTTTCGCTGATCGGCGTCTGCATCAACATGGCCTTCCAGTTCCGCAGCATGGATGGGGCCAGCTTCTTCTGGTACCTCGTCAAGCTGACGCTGATTGGTCTCTTCGCCTTCAACTGGGCCAACTTCAACGCGGTGTCGAATGCCGTCACCGGCGGGCTCGACTACGTCGCCGGGGCCCTGATCTCCTCAGTCGGCGGTGGCGGGGCAGGGGCCACCTACTTCGCGGGCGAATTCGACCGGCTGATCACGGAGTTCAGCCAGTACCTGAACGCGATCGGCAACAACCTGAACTGGATGACCGGCGCGATCCTCGGCGGCATCGGCCTGGTGCTTCTGAGCCTCCTTGGCTTCATGACCGGCATCATCCTCATCTTCGCCAAGATGATGCTGACCCTGATGCTCGGCCTCGCGCCGATCATGATCGCGCTGTCGCTCTTCGATGCAACGAAGGATTTTTTTCACAGGTGGGTCTCGACGACGATCAGCTACGCCTTCTATCCCATTGTCATCGCCGCCATGTTCTCGACCGTTGTCGGCATGGCGAATTCGCTAATGGCCCAGCTTGGCGATCCGAACTCGGCCACCAACATCGGCTCGCTCGTTCCGTTCTTCGTGATGGTTTTCCTGGCCAAGGGCTTTGTCGCTGCAACGCCCCTGATCGTGCGGGGCATCTCGGGGAACCTGATGGTGGCTGCGGCACCTGCGATCGTCAGCGGATCTGCAGGGGTGCTGCGAGGGATCGCGAACACCGCGGGTGTGCAGGGCAGGGCGCGGATCGGGGCGCTCACGACAGGTGAGGCGATAGGGCGGGGGGCGGTGCAAGCGCCTGCTGCCGTGCGGAGCGCCGCGGCGACGGCAAGCGCGCAAGTGGTCAGGATGGCCGAACGGGCGAAACGTTTGGGGGGTTGAGATCGGACGCAGGCTCGCCACAATGTTCTTGCAGCGGCGTAAACAAGGGCGGGTAGCGGACTTGCGGCACTGCAAAGTTCCACCGTGCAGGCGTAAGCAAAGCGGTCTTTCGGGCATGCGACCCCCCACCCACCGATCAGCACGAGGAGATGGGCAGTGCCCCCTGCAAATCAGTTCTTCATGGCCGAGCGTCCGAGAAAGATTGCGATGCCGATCCAGACCGCCGCGCGCAGCGCCATTGCGCCCACGGTGCGCATCTCATAGGCGCCGCCGCGAAGAACATGCCAACCAAGCAGCGCGAACACCACGAGGATGCCGAGAGCGAGGGCTGTCGCAAGCGTTCCGCCCCAGGGTTTGCTCAGGGCGATCCCGATCCCGGCCAGCACATAGGCGAAGCCTGACAAGAAGTTGAACCACAAGACGAAGGGCACGGCGTTGCCTGTGCAGCGGAGCCGCCAAACAAGGCCTGCCCGCCGGAAATGAGGGTCATGGCACCGAAGACGACGGCAATGCCTGCCACCATCCATAGCCCTGTCGCAGGTGTTTTTTCGAATATCATTTCACTTCTCCTTTTTCATCCTCCAGCCGCCCGTCGCGCAGGTGGAACAGCCGGTCAAAGCGGTCGAGGATCTTTTCGTCATGGGTCACGGCGATGATGCAGGCGTCCTGTTCGGTGGCCAGTTTCCGCATCAGGTCCATGACGATCCCGGCGCGCGTACTGTCGAGCGCGGCGGTGGGCTCATCCGCCAGAATGATACGCGGGCTGTTGGCCAGCGCGCGGGCAATCGCCACCCGCTGCGCCTCGCCGCCCGACAGCAGCGCGGGCATGGCGCGGGCACGGTTGCCAACCTCAAGATAGTCCAGCAGTTCCTGCGCCCGGGCCTGAGCCTCGGCCCGGGTTTTCCCCGCCAGTTCAAGCACAAGGGCCACGTTGTCGGTGGCGTTCAAAAACGGCAGCAGGTTGTGCGCCTGAAAGATGAAGCCGATCTTGTCCAGCCGCAGCCGCCGCAGATCGCTGCGAAGCCAGCGAGTATCATAGACCAATTCGCCATCCAGGCTGACCTGACCTTCGGACGGGTTGATGATGCAGCCGATAATGTTCAAAAGCGTGGTCTTGCCTGACCCCGACGGGCCCAAAAGCGCAACCACCTCACCCGCATGGACCCGCAGATCAAGGTTGCGCAGCGCGTCCACCCGCGTCTCGCCCTCGCCGTAATGCTTGGCGACGCCCTTGATATCGACGATCACTCGGCGGCTGTCATCCGTCATGGTTCAGCCCCCCAAGGCGGTGGCAGGGTCCACCTTTAGCGCCGCGCGCACGCCAAGACCCGAGGCCAGCACGCAGACCACCAAAATGATCCCAGTCAGGGCCAGCGCATTGAACGGCTCCAACAGCACCCGGCGCGGGAAGTAATCCTTCACCGTCATGATCAGCGCCAAGCCAAGGCTCAGCCCCACCACTCCCAGCGCCAGCGATTGCTGCAGGATCAGCCCGACAATGGTACGGTCCGGCGCGCCGATCAGCTTTAAGGTAGCGATTTGCTTCAGCTTTTCCATCGTCATGGTGTAGATGATCAGCGCGATCACCACCGCCGAGACGGTGAGCAAGATGGCCAGAAAGAGGCCAATCTGCTTGCGGGCTTTATCGACCACCGACTTGATCAGAATCTCTTCCTGCTCGGTCTGCGTCAGCGCCGACAGATGCTTCCACTGCCGCACCGTCTGCCCCACGCTTTGCGCATCAACATTCGGAGCAAGCCGCGCAACCACCGCCGCAACAACGGCCCCATTCGCGCCGCCAGAACCGCGCGCCGCCTGCACCCGCGCAGCCGCCGGGGCTAGCTGGGTCTGCAACACCTGCGCATCGGCCAGCGTCAGAAAAACCGCCGGATCGCCGCCCGAATTCATCGTGTCACGCACCAGCCCGACCACCGTGAACCGGTTGCGCCCCAGAACGATGGTATCGCCCAAAACCATCCCGGACTTGGCATCGGCCACCAGTTCGAAATGGCCGGCCTCCAGCCCGCGACCGGCCACAATGGACTGCGGCCCCCCAACGCGACCGCGCTCATAGCCGATGGCATAAAGCCGCAGCGTGGCCCCTTTGAACGGTGCCTCGATGGTCTGATAGGTGATGCTGCCCGCCAGTGCCACACCATGCAGCCGGGCCACCGCGTCGCGGGTGTCGTTGGGGATCTTCGAGGCCTCGGCAAACGGCCCCTGCGTGTCGGCCTCCACCACCCAGATATCGGCCTGCGGAACCTTGACGATGTTCAGCGCATCCGAGACCAACCCATTGTAAATGCCCATCATCGCCAGCACCACCGTCATCAAGAGGCCCAGCCCAAGGCAGGTCAGGATGAACCGAAAAAGGTTGTGGCGAACATCGCGGAAGGCGAGGTTCATGGCGTATCCCCCCAAACAGATGTCGTGATTCGCGCCAGCCGCCCTTCTGTCACTCCCTTAAGCGGGCTGGCAACGATCGCAGCACCCTCCGGCAGCCCCGAGACGACTTCGACCCGGGCATCCTCGGTCCGGTGGCCAAAGATCAGCGCCACCTGCGCCAGCCGCCCGTCCTTTACCGCCCAGACCCGGCCCTGATGGCCGTCAAAGCCGTCAATCGCCACCTCTGGCACCAAAAGCGCCTGCGCAAGTGCGGCGACGGTGATCCGCACTTCGGCCTGTTCGCCCAGAAACATCTCGTCAGGGCAGTCGGAGCAAGCGATCCAGACCCGGCGTTCTTCGTTCACCCGGTCGCTTTCGATGCCGATCCGCGCGACTTTGCCTGCAAAGACCGCATGCGGCAGCGACCGCAGCCGGATTTCCGCCGTCTGACCCAGGGCGATTTCACCCGCGCGGCCCTCGTCGATAAAGCTTTGCACCCAGACGGTTTTCGTATCCATCAACGTAAAGATCACATCGCCCGCCCGCACCACCATGCCCGCTTCGGCGTAGCGTTCAACGACGACAGAATCGAAAGGCGCTGTCAGCGCATGGTGCTCCAGCAAGGTCTGTTCGTACTCCAATGCCGCGCGGGCGTCGGCGGCCTGCGCGGTCACGACCTCCACCTCGCTTTGCGCCACGGTCAGATCAGCGGCGGCCACATCAACATCACGCTGCGCCTCTTCCGCCGCAGTTGCGGCCACCGCACTGCGCGCGGCCAGGTCTTGCTGGCGGACATTGGCCGCCATCCGCTGCGCTAGAACCGCCTTTACCCGCGCAACATTGGCCTCGGCCTTCAGGATCGCGGCTTCGGAGGCCGCAACCCCCGCCTCGGCGCGCGCCACCCGCGCCGCTTGTTCCGCCGGATGCAGCCGGGCAAGGAGCTGCCCCTTGGTCACACGCTCATTGTGGTCAACCAGAAGTTCGGTCAGTGCCGCGCCGACCTCGAAGCCTATCTTCGAGACCACTCGCGCCTCGACCGTGCCAAGACCGTAAACCCGCACGGATGTCGCGTCCTCGGCAACGACCACCGACACCGACATCGGGCGTTCGGTCAGGAAGACCCAGCCGCCGACGACAATCGCCGTGACGGCAAGTAGTGCAAAGGTTTTGCGCCTCGTCAGAAATGTCATTTGGTTTCCTCCAGCGGCGCCCCGGCGCGAAACAGATTGATCTGAAGGGTCAGCAAACGCCCACCCTCGTCTTCCAGCGAGAAAGAGCGCTGACCAAGCGACCAGCGGATAGCCAGCCCTTGAACCAGTGAAATCAGCAACATGGCGGCATCCTTCGGGTCAAGGTCGGCCCGAAAGACACCGAGCGCCCGGCCTTCGGTCAAGGCATCGATCAACAAGGCCTGAAACCGGGTCATCAGCCCAACAAATTGTGCGCGCAGAGCGGCGTTTTCACTGTGCAACTCGCGCGAGTGCAAGATCGCCGGAATTGCCGGGTTTGCCGCGATCTGGCGCATCTGCGCCCGGATCAACGCCACCACCCGATCCTGCGGCAGGGCAATGACGGCCAGAACCTGCTCCCAGGCATCGGTCATGGTCCGGGCAATCTCGGCCGCAACCGCCAGCCAAAGATCCTGCTTGGAAGGAAAGTGCCGAAAGATCCCAGGTTGGGTCAGGCCAACGGCCTTCGCCACTGCGTCGGTCGTCAGACGGTCTGGCCCCAGTTCATCAGCCAACCTCAACATGGAGGCAACGATTTCGGCCTTGCGACTATCAGCAGATTTGCGCTCGACCATCTAGGTTCACCCATTAAGCTAGTTATCAATCACTAACAAATAGGGCGACGGGAGGGTTGAGTCAATTGCCTAGCCCAATAGGGACGGCCACACTGCGCAAGGAGGGTTCAGGTTTGCGACCGCAAGCTTGAATGGCCGGTCTGGGGAAGTCGCACTGTGTAGTGCGCCAATCTCGCAAACCGTCCGCTAAGGGCCGAGCGCGACCACATGGACGTGACGGGCGGAAATCCGGCCGCTAGCAGTGCAGCAATGGCAACCACCTCAACCACAGCAACACCGATAAGGCGGCCGTTCAGTTGGCATGCGCCGACGGCGGGGAACGTGTGGTAACTGACTGACGACCCAGCGCCGAAAAGTAACCGTCGGCTGCAGGTCTCGCGGGCTGGGAGCGGACGGCCTAGTGAGGAATCTGAGACCGTAGAAGATACCTCCTACCGCCACAGCACAACTGTTGGCAAAGACTTCTCCGTTGCGAGCGACTCGCTCCTTCAGCCCTAATCATCGCTTCCCAGGCCTCGCTACCTAGCGCAATCCGCAACACAGCATCCACATTCGGCAGATAGCAGAACCACTGAGGCTCTCCCCTGATTTTTTCATCGGGGGCGTTTCCGGCAAGGTTGCACAGAGCCGTGGCTGCCCGTTCTCGAGCTGACTTGGGCATATCGATCCTCCCGCGGCTTGCGCTAGCCTAACATCTGACATCTATCTCCTCGGCCTAACACCGATCTGGAACATCAACTTCGTTTAAGCGACATGGTTCTGATGCACGCCGTGGATCCATGATGCCTTGACGAAAGTGCCTTTCTATCAATCGCTTCCCTTTTCATCCGCCCAATCGAAATCACCCTTCGACGGCCCCTCGACGAGCATGACGCTTCCGATCGTCCAGCCGTCAGGCAGACGCAGGACCACAAAGTGCCAGTCGAAACGGTCGATCTCCGGCGTGTCGTGCCGGACACGCCGGACACGCCGTCGCCCATGTCGCGAGGATTGTGCCCGTCGCATTTCACCGCATCGCCATCGATCGTCGACAAGCTGGCACTGTCAAGGATTGCAAGCATCAGCAGCCGCCGTAGTTCTTCTTGCCGCTCGCCGTGATTGTGTACGTCCCGCCCCTCGGGCCGCGGTAGCATGCCCCGCTCGAGCGGTATGTGCGCGCCGGTTTGTAGGCCGTAGCCTTGGGCTTATAAGTCGAATAGTAGGACCTCACATAGGCGCCCCACTCACAGGCGTATCCGTCCCCGTCGCCGTCCAGGTTGTGCCGATCATTCGATGGACCGCCATACAACAGAAAGAATCGCTGCGCCTCTGCGGCATTGGCGAACGATCCGCAATCGCGGTTTCCGCCTTCGGCTCCCCTGCGGGAATAGCGGGTCGTTCCGACTTCGGAGGCCGTTCGCTGGCCGATGTACGAGGTTCCGAAGTTGGACTCGCCTCTAGTGCCAAGCTCGGCCTCGACCAAGCGAAGCTCCGAAGCTGACGTTGTCATCCCCTGCAGGCCCCACAGTTGGGTGGTCGAATAGGATGTATAGGGGTTGCTCATGGCGGTTGGACTGGAAGGCGAGGACGAAGGTTGCGGCGCATCACAGGCCACAACTAGGGCCATTGCGCAGAGGGAAATGGTGCGAAGCATGAGCGTGTGTCGACCTCTAAAAGTGGCGCTGTGTGGGCTTCATCTTGCCATGCTCGCCAATCCGGCCTCAGCAATCGTACGATCCGTCGTCCAAGGCGGATGGTCAATCCATGGCTGCGTCTTCAACACGTCGAAAATGCTGCCGCGCGCCAGCGCCAGAAACGCCTCTGCCGTTTCATGAAAGCCCAGCCTCTCGGCAGCACTGGCCGCGAGAAGAGCACGGAAAGTCATCTCATCAGAAAACATCACTGCTAATCCTCGATGGCCTTCTGTAGCCTTAGCAGTGAACCGTTAATGGAAGGTTAACGTGATCAGCCGCGGACGCCAAAGACTTCAAGCACTTCAGAGGGCGTGCGAACGGAACTCCTCAACCGCCGCGCGGCCGGTTCAAGGCCGCTGCCGTAGCTTCGCCAGGCACCACCATGGACAGTGGTCCACAAGGACTCCAGCTGTCGCCCCTGTCGTCTCGCCTCTGCTTGATATGTCATTGATAGCGGCGAGAATCTGGTCCTGATTTGATCTTCTCTGAATTGCTCCGCCAGATGGCCATAGGTCGTTGCGACGGAACGGGTGTCTGTATGGCCGAGTTGGCGGGCTACAAGGCTCAGAGGCACGCCATTGCGCACCAGATCGCTGGCGTAAGTGTGGCGCAGGCCGTGGAAGACAAACTCCACAGGAAGTCTGGACTGCCTGACCGCGCGCCGGAACAGGTTCGCGTGCTGCCTCTTCCAGACTTTCCCTTTGTCCGAAAGCAGGATGCGGTCGCCCTGCTCCTTGCCCTCGCAGCATGAAAGAAAGAAGGCCATCGCCTCATCGGGCAAGAACACAAAGCGGGCTGGACCGAGTTTGAAGGCGGACACATGTAGCCCGTAAACTTCCTTGCCGACATCGCTGACGCGCAGATTGGCCAGCTCCCCGACCCGGCAACCTGTGTAGAGCCCGGCTAGAACCAGGCGCGCAAGCGCGGGTGTGCAGTTGGCTATCAGGGTCCGGCACTCATCGCGGTTCAGGAACAGCGTTCGGGCGGCTGGTGAGACCGCGATCCGATGCAGGCAGCGGAGAGGCCTGTCCGAAGAAATTTGGCCACTATCCCAGGCGTAACGAAACGCCATCCGCAGGACCGTGATGATGCTGTTGAAGACCCTCTTCGCACGCCTGACGAGGTCGGCGGGAGGGTCGATATGCGAAATCCCGGCTCTCGCCCGTGTGGCATGCGTGGCGAGAAGACGTTGCGCAATATCTCGCAGGTGGCGGGCGTTGAAGTCCTCAAGCGCCTCACTCAGAACAGGCCCCGACAGGTGAAAGTTGATCAGCACGATATTGTTGTAGTGGCTGCCGGGTGAGCGAGTGATGCGTGACCATTCAAGGTAGTCGGCAAGTGCAGCCCCAACCGTGTAAATCGCCCCATAGGGGCAGAAGTTGAGGCCGACCGCCCGACCAATCGGTCTCGCATTCCGCGCCATTGACCGGACAGGCTCACTCTCGAACCAGGCGATGGCCAGACCGAGCGCGCGCTCGTAGCCGACCGCCTCCGGATCCTCTTCGCGCGCCGAAGCCAACCTGTGTTGCACATAGCGGCCTTCAACCGTCATGACCCGCGCTAACCATGTGCATACTCGATCATTTGGGACGTAGATTCCTATCTGCCTGCACCTGGCCACCGAGTGCCAATAGGGCGGCTCGCGCAGCTTCAGGTCATGGAGTTGTTCAACCCTCGCAAAGGGACAGGCGGGTGCTAGAGCCCAGTCCACAGACGTTAACGGATATGGCATTGTCGCCTCCTCATGCCTTTTTGCAGCCCTTATTCGGGCATACTGCGAGGTCATGCTCTCCGAATAGTCAGGAGAAACACATGCGAACCTTTGTATTCTCGGCCTTTGCTCTCGCGCTCGCAGCTCTTTCCTCGGGACCGGCAGATGCCCATGGCGGGGGCTGCCGCAAGAACTCGCCGCCCGGCCAGTGCTGCCACATGGACAACAGCACCGGATACGTCCACTGCCACTGATTTAGTGTGCCCTCATCATGTGGCAGGGCTGTGGGATTTGCTCGAGACGGCCCGCATTGTGGTCCAGTGCCACTCTGACGGCCCGCCTCAATGAAAATCCCTACTTGGGAACAGCTTCTTTGCCTGTTCCCTCGGATGATGAGCTGTCTGGACGCTCCCGCCTGCCGGGCGCCTGGTCTCGTCGGCCCGGTCATCGTTCACTTCGATCATGGCCGGGTGGCCAAGGGTTGCCAGGAGATGCGACAGGTCTTCCACCCTCTCAGCAATGAGATGAACTACCGGGCCGTCACGCTCGATACGGCCGGTGACGCGGACCAGCCGTCCAGCGATCACCGCCTTGCGGAATGTCTCGTAGACTTTGCGCCAGACCACGACGTTTGACACGCCGGTCTCGTCCTCCAGGGTCAGGAAGATCACGCCGGAGGCTGTGCCGGGACGCTGGCGGGTGATGACAAGGCCGGTGACGGTGATGCGCCCCTTGGCCTGGGGCAGCCGGTCATGTGGCAGGCTTTCGGGCAGGCGGGGGCGGAGAAGCTCCATCGGATGGGCGCGGAGGCTGAGGCGGAGCGACAGGTAATCCTCGATCACCTCCTGCCCCAGGGTCATCTGCGGCAGGTGCACTGCGGGTTCCTCGCCGCCCTCGCCATCGGTCCCGAAGAGCGGCAGGGGTGCGGGGCCGCGCAGTGCCTTCGCGGCCCAGAGCGCGTCGCGGCGGATGAGGCCGATGGGTGAGAAGGCATCGGCCTCGGCAAGCCTCTCAAGCATGTCGGGCTTGACCCCGGCCCGACGCCAGACGCTTTCCACGTCGGGATAGCCGTTGCCGCGCGCAGCCTTGATCCAGGCCGCATCTTCCTCACGCATGCCCTTGATCTGACGGAACCCCAACCGGAGCGCCAGCTCGCCATCTGATCGAGGCTCCAGCGTGCAGTCCCAGTCGGAATGGTTGATCGAGACCCCTCGCACCTCGACACCGCGGTCCCGCGCATCTCGCACAAGCTGCGACGGAGCGTAGAACCCCATCGGTTGCGCGTTCAGAAGCGCGCAGGTGAAGATCGCCTGATGATGGCACTTGAGCCAGGCGGAGATGTAGACCAGCCGCGCGAAGCTCGCCGCATGGCTTTCCGGGAAGCCGTAGGAGCCGAAGCCTTCGATCTGAGCGAAGCAGCGCGCGGCGAACTCTGCATCGTAGCCACGTGCCAGCATGCCGCTGACAAAGCGGTCCCGGAAGGAGCCGATGGTGCCCATGCGCTTGAAGGTCGCCAGCGACCGGCGCAGACGGTCCGCCTCGGAGGGCGTGAAGCCCGCTGCCACCACGGCGATCTGCATGGCCTGCTCCTGGAAGAGCGGCACGCCGTAGGTCCGACCCAGCACTTCCATCATCGCGGGGCCAAGATCCTCTACCTTCTCGCGACCCATCCGTCGGTTGATGAACGGATGCACCATGCCGCCCTGGATCGGTCCAGGCCGGACGATCGCCACCTCGCAGACGAGATCATAGAAGGTGCGGGGCCGCATCCTGGGCAGGAAGTTCAGCTGTGCCCGGCTTTCGACCTGGAAGACGCCGACGGCATCGGCCTTGCAGAGCATGTCGTAGATCACGGAATCTTCCGGCGGGACGTTCGCCAGTGTCCGGTGCTGGTCGCGATGATCGGCCAGAAGGTCGAACGCCTTGCGGATGCAGGTCAGCATGCCAAGCGCGAGCACATCGACCTTCAGGAGACCCAGGGCGTCGATGTCGTCCTTGTCCCATTCGATGATGGTGCGGTCTTCCATCGCGGCATTCTCGATGGGGCAGAGTTCGTCGAGGCGGCCTTTGGTGATGACGAAGCCGCCGACATGCTGCGAGAGGTGGCGGGGAAAGCCGATGATCTGCCCGATGAGTTCGGTCGCCAACCGCACCCGACCGTCCGCAGGGTCGAGCCCGGCATCCCGCAGACGGTCCTCTCCCGGAGCAGAAGAGGACCAGCCCCAGATCTGCCCGGAGAGACGCGCCACCACATCCTGGCTGAGACCCATGACCTTGCCCACTTCGCGGATGGCGGCGCGGCTCCGGAAATGGATCACGGTTGCGGTCAGTCCGGCGCGCTCGCGACCGTAGCGCTGATAGATCCACTGGATCACCTCTTCCCGGCGCTCGTGTTCGAAGTCCACATCGATGTCGGGAGGCTCGCCGCGTTCCTTCGAGATGAAGCGCTCGAAGATCAGGGTGATCGACTCGGGCGGAACCTCGGTGATGCCGAGAAGATAGCAGACCACCGAGTTCGCCGCCGATCCCCGGCCCTGGCAGAGGATGCCTTTGGACCGGGCGAAGGCCACGATGTCATGCACGGTCAGGAAGTAGGCCGCATACTCGACCTCGCGGATCAGGGTCAGCTCCTTCTCCACCCGGTGGATGATCTTCGACGGCGGGCCATCGGGGTATCGCCAGTGCAGGCCGTCACGAGTCAGCCGTTCCAGCCGGTCCTGTGCGGGTTCACCGTCCTGCGCCTCGTCGGGATACTGGTAACGCAGGTCGTCCAGACGGAAGGCGCAGGTGTTGGCGATCTCGATGCTGCGCCGGATGGCGGCCGGATAGCGGTGGAAGAGCCGCGCCATCTCGGCCCCGGACTTCAGCCGACGCTCGCCATTGGCAAGGCGGTGCGCTCCGATATCGTCGATGGTACAGCCTATCCGCAAGCAGGTCAGAACATCGGCGACAGGACGACGGGAGGCGCGGTGCATCAGCACATCACCAAGTGCGACGAGCGGGAGCCCGGTCGCCTGTGCCAGCGCGGAGTGGCGATCAAGCCGAGCCTGGTCGCGACCGTCGTATCGGGGAGCCATGCCGAGAAAGCAGTCGCGGGGGAAACGACGGGCCATCGTTGCCAGGTCCGGCTTCGGGGACGGACCTGCTTCCATCGGATCCGGCAGGAGCGCGATCAGGACCATGCCGGTCCCCCATTCGGCGAGATCGGCGCGGGTGAGGTGGCATTCGCCTTTCGGGGCACGACGCTTGCCGACGGAGAGGAGCCGGGTGAGCCGTGACCAGGCGGCAAGGTCACGGGGCAGCGCCAGCCACTCGATCGGGCTATCGGTCAGGGCCAACCTCGCGCCGGGGATAAGGCGCGGCAAGGGGGCTGCGCTGATTGCAGGCGCCTCGGTCGCGCCGCAGAAATGCGGGACGGTTTGGCGGCTGGAATGATCCGTCACCCGTCGCGAGCGGATGATTGGTCCGTCCTGTGTGGTCTCGGCGGTGGTGATGGCCTCCTCGCGCAGGCGCGTCAGTTCCTTCAGGGCAGAGAAGGCCCGGACGACCCCGGCCACCGAATTGCGGTCGGTGATGGCGATGGCGGCAAGGCCAAGCTCGGCCGCGCGGGTGACAAGCTCTTCGGGATGCGAAGCACCGGTCAGGAAGGTGAAGTTCGAGGTGACGCACAACTCGGCATAGGGTTGCGGGCTCTGGGCGGTCATGCGAACTCCCCCTGAGCATACCAGGTCTGACCCCTGTCCGCTCCTTGCCAGCCCTGGCTCTGAGGCGTGTGAAAAAGCCAGAGCCGCGGACCTTCCTGAGTCTCGATCCGCCAGTAGTCGCGCAAGCCGGAGCGCCAGGCAGGATCGTCGAACCACCATTCCGGACTGATCCGTTCCGGCCCGGCCGCGCGCAGAGTCGAGAGGGCCATCCGACGCCAGCGGAACCGCGCCGGTGGATGTCCTGGTCGGGGCGGCGATGCGAGGCTGAGAGGCTCCGGCGGAAAGAGGATCGCCGGACGCGGCGGGCCGCGACGTGCAGGGCTCTGGACTGGCGTGCTGTAGGCCACCGGCACGGTCAGGAAGCTCCGTTCCGGGATCAGGCTATCGGCGGGCTGCAGGCGCAGCACGCGGTCAAAGCCGAGCCGGTTGCCGAGCCGGGACACGAGGTCTGACAGGGCATCCTCGGCGCGCGAGGCGGGCCCGGCTCCGATCTGCTCGGGGGCCATCGGTTCGGTGACGGTAGCGCTGAGGCGCAAGGCATCGATGCCAAAGCCTGCATCCACCTCCTCGACGCCTTTCTGGAAGAGCGCCGCGATCCGGACCGGATCCCGCATCGGGCGGGCGAGGCCGATCGAGACCTGCGCGGTCTCGCCATCGACCCGGCGGAGTTCGAGCTTCATCCGTCGCGCGCCTTGGCGGTGGCGGGCAAGATGGGCGCAGAGCCGCTCCAGCAGCCGGTCAAGACCGGCCATCACATCGGCCTGGAGCCCGATGGCCTCGGGTAAGCTCATCCGAACCCCGAAATGCGGCGGCTCGGCTTCGGGTGAGACCGGCTCTGGCTGCACGCCGATCGCCTGGTCCAGGCGCAAGATCAGCCCCGGCCCGAAGCGCCGGGAGAGGGGTGCCCTTGGCAGGCCCAGAATGTCCGAGATACGCGTAAGGCCGACCCGTGCCAGCCCATCGGCCGTCTCGGGGTCGATGCGCAGCGCGGAGACCGGCAGTCGTCCGATACCAGCTGCGAGGGTGCCATCGGCGATGATGCCACCACCATGCCGGGCCAGAGCGTGAGCAGCCCCCCTGGTGCCGGCAATCGCGCTGTGAGCGGCCAGTCCTGCCCGGTCAAGCCGGGCATGGAGATCGGCGCGCATGTCCGCTTCGCCACCGAAGAGATGCGCCACCCCCGATACATCGGCGATCAGACCCTCCGACCCGTCGCGGGCGACCATCGGAGCGTAACGCCCTGCCCATCGTCGCAAGGCGAACAAGGCCGCAGCTTCGCCCGCGAGATCGGCAGGGCGGGTGCTGACATCCGGGCAGACGGCTCTGGCATCGGCCAGGGGCATTCCCCGGCGCAGTCCGCGGGCGAGAGCCGCCTCGTTCACGCAATGCAGATGATCGGCGTTGCCCGACCGAAGGGTCAGGGCGAAGGCTCCCTCAACCGGGCACCGTCTGAGGCTCACATCGCTCGCCAGCCTCGGAAACCATATGGAAAGCAGCCGACGCGCCATTCCAGTCTATCACCCAGTCGCCATTAGTTCCCTTTTTGTTCTTGCTAAGGGACCAGCGCTGAAGTGTCGAGTCCGACGGGCCTGCGGCAGGTTCACAATTCCACCTGGTCTCACTCGCCGGGCAACCTTCACCCTCGCGGATCAGCATCAGCCCGGTCGTCTGACCAGCTTCGGCTGCAAGTTGCAGCCGACGGCCTTCGGTCAGGGTCAGTGCCGACTGGGGTTCGGCCACCACAAAGCCAACCGGTGCAGCGCGCAGCGTCTCTTCGACCGACCAGATGAGATCGGTGCGACCTTTGGGCGTCAGCAAGATAAGCCGTTCGCCCATGCCCTGTGGGAGGCCCGACAGCAGTGGTCGCTCAGGAATGTGGTCCGGCACGATCCAGACAATGGGACCGGCATGGCGCAGCGCCTGGAAAAGCGCGAAGGCTCTGCGTCCACGTCCACCCGCTTCATGCACGCGGTGCGAAGCGAGGGTGAAAGGTGAGGCCGGTTCGGGCTTTTTGCGCAGGTCATGCAGCATCTTCGCGCGCGCCTTCCAGCACGATCTCCAACTCGCCATCCGGCAAGGCGCGCTGCAGGGCCAGCGCCTGGTCCACCGGCGCAGTCAGCCAGCGACGATACTCATCTTGTCGGGTCAGAATCACCGGCATCGCTTTCGGATGGATGCGTTCCACCTCGCGGTTCGGCTCGCAGGTCAGAAAGCCGAAAAGCGTGGCCGTGACCTCCCCTTCCTTCAGCTTCCTCACCGAGGTCCATTCGGTCCAGATGCCCGCGAAACAGGCCAGAGGACGATCCCGCCCGAGCGCAAACCAGATCGGATGATTGCGTGGCGCTCCAGCCCGCGTGTCAAACTCGGAGAAACTGGTGAAGGGCACCAGGCAGCGATGCTCCACCCCGAGCCAGCGTCGCCAGTGGGGCGAAGCGACATTCCGGATGTTGGTCACGCCGGGATCGGTGCGTTTGCCTTCCAGAAATTTCGGCGGCGTCGGCATCCCCCAGCGTGCCATGGACAGGCTGAACCCCGTTGGCCCTCGTCGCAGGATAGGGGCCGAGTAATCAGGGTAGATGCCGGGTTGGGGCGGAAGGTTGCCGATCTCGTCCTCCAGCACCTCCTCATCCTCGTTCATGTCATCGAAGAGGTGACGCATGGCATCCTGGGATTTGGTCTGAGAGTAGATGTTGCACATGCCTAGCACCGAGGGTTGGACGAGAAGGGAACATTGCCAGAACAAAGATAACTATGAAAGAGGCATATGCCGAGCACTGCGCAGCACGCACGGTCTCGTTCGGACCTCAAGCTCGTCATCACATAGGGTTGGCTGGGCACGCGACCGAGCAAGCCAATAACTGGCGACAAGCTACTTATGGCTCACCTCGCATGTATCGCGGCGACGCTGCCAGAGCCCCTGTCGTCCCGCCATCGATAACGATCTCAGTCGTCTGAAGTCTGGAACTCTCATCGCATGCAAGAAAAAGGACGGCGTTCGCCACTTCGTCCGCGCGGATCATGCGGTTAACGTTGCCCCACTTTCGGCTATTGAGCGGACGGCATGCAGGGATGTAATTTGACGCCGAGCCTCCAAAACGAAGCGGCGTTCGCTGCGCCATCACCGAGTAGCCGCTTCGGGTAATGCTGCCGCGCAGCTCGATGTAGGCCTGATCGTCCGCAATGGGCCGATCATGCATGCTCCGCGATGATCGCCCGCGTCGTCTGGACAGCCACCGCCAGCTCTATTTTGTCTGCTTCCTTGAGCCCCAGTCCCGCCAGATCGAACGCCACTTGACCTGACCCACCGCCTCCCGCCGCAGCGCGTGCCGCTCGGCCCCGCGCGCGATTTGACACCGCTAGACTCGGAGGATGTGTGTCCGTGGTTGGTGCTTCAACTGTCTTCGATGAGCTTTCTGCTCCAAGATCCCTAGCCCCCGCAACCGCCCGCACCTCCTGCAGTTCCTGCTTCAACTTCTCCACAGTCTCCCGCGTCTCGGACATCTGA
>Ga0056909_1000943_pt1 | contig 20753 bp, 13 predicted proteins | sample EBPBio102011_DNA_FD_62115 | JGI IMG/M metagenome (GOLD analysis project Ga0056909, IMG submission 62115) | Wastewater treatment Type I Accumulibacter community from EBPR Bioreactor in Madison, WI, USA - Reactor 1_1/10/2011_ DNA | ecosystem: Engineered > Bioreactor > EBPR > Anaerobic-Aerobic >...
CCGCGCACCTGCAATGCATCCAGGTCCGCCACCGACGCACGCGCGTCACGCGAGGCCTGCAGCATCACGTCGTATTCCTCGCCGTTGTCCACGAACGTCGTGACCCGCCGGCCGCCCATCATCGTCTCCAGCGCACGGCCGATTTCCGTCGCGGTCACGCCCAGATCCGCGGCGCGCGCCTTGTCGATCACCACGCGCATTTGCGGGCGGGTTTCCTTGTAGTCGGAATCAGGCCCGGTCAGGCCGGGGTTTTCCTCCATCTTCGCCAGCAGGATGTCGCGCCATTGCGCGATCTCGGCGTAATCCGGCCCGCCCAGCACCATCTGGAACGGCTGGCCGCGCGTGCGCACCAGCCCGCCGCCCACCTGAGTGCGTACGCGCACGTCGGTCAGGCCGGAGAATTTCTTCTGCAGTTCCTCGGCGACTTCGGCCGTGGATTGATCGCGCTCGCGCCAGTCCTGCAGGAAGATGATGGCGCGACCGGTGTGCATTTCCTCGCTGGCGCCCCAGCCGCCGGGCACGCGCGGATTGGCGCGCACGATGGGCTTGCCCTCGCCGATCTCGCCGGCGAGGATGCCCTCGACCTGCTTCATCCGCTGCACGGTGTAGTCGTAGCCCGCGCCTTCCGGGCCATCCATCGACAGCGAGAACGAGCCGCGGTCCTCGGCGGGCGCCAGCTCGCTCGGCAACACCTTGAACAGCACCACCATCCCGATCACGCAGGCCACCATCGCCGCGGCGAAGAAACCGATGCGATGCACGTGGCGATCAAGGAAACCGCGATAGGCCTTGGCGAGTTTCTCGAACCGTGTGTTGAGCCATCGGCTGACCCGGTTTTCCTTCACCGCGTGCGGGCCGGAGTGTGGCTTCAGCAGTTTGGACGCCATCATCGGCGTCAGCGTCAGTGCGACGAAAGCGGAAATCGCGACCGCCGCGGCGAGCGCCACCGACAGTTCACGGAACAGCCGCCCGGAGTTGCCTTGCAGGAAGCCGACCGGCAGGAACACCGCGATCAACACCGCAGTCGTCGCCAGCACCGCGAAGGCCACCTGCTTGGTGCCGCGCTTGGCGGCGACCAATGCGGGCTCTCCCAGATCGACGCGGCGCTGGATGTTCTCCACCACCACGATCGCATCATCCACCACCAACCCGATGCACAGCACCAGGGCGAGCAGGGTCAGCAGGTTGATCGAGTAACCGAACACCCACAGCGCGATGAACGCCGCGATCAGGCACACCGGCACGGTGACGGCCGGCACCAGCGCCGCGCGCACGCTGCCAAGGAACAGCCAGATCACGATCAGCACCAGGATCACCGCCTCGACCAGCGTGGCGTACACGCGCTCGACGGCGCTGTCGATGAACATCGTGCTGTCGAAGGCGACGTAGATCTCTGTGCCCGCGGGCAAGGTCTTCTGGATGCGCTCGGCCGCTACCTTGGCCTCGTGCGCGACGTCGAGGCTGTTGGCCGTCGAGGTCTTGACGATGCCAAGCCCGACCGCCTCTTCGCCGTTGCTGCGGTAGTAGGAACGCCGCTCGGACGACTCCAGCCGCACATCGGCCACCTCGCCGAGGCGAACGACATGGCCATCCTGGCCGCGGCCGATCGGCATCGCCGCGAAGGCTTCGTCACTGGTGTAGTCGCGCGCGACGCGCAGGATGAAATCGCGATCCTGCGATTCGATGCGCCCCGCGCCCAGCTCCACGTTCTCCGCACGCAGCGCGGATTCCACGTCGGCCGTGGTCAGGCCGCGCGCCGCCAGCGCGTCGCCGTTCAACCAGACGCGCATCGCATAACGCTGGGCGCCACCTAGGCGCACCTGCGCCACGCCGGGCAGGCTGGAGAGCTGGTCAAGGACGTAGCGCTCGGCGTAATCGGTGAGCTGCAGGCGATCCATCGTGGCCGAACGCATGTTGAGCCAGATGATCGCGTCGGAGTCGCTTTCGACCTTGCTGATCTCGGGCGGATCGGCTTCTTCGGGCAGGCGGTCGGCGACGCGGCTGACCGCGTTGCGCACGTCGTTGGCCGCCGCCTCGATGTCGCGCGTGGCAAGGAACTCGATGCTGATGTCGGAGCTGCCGTTGCGGCTGCGTGATTCGATGGTGTTGATGCCCTCGATCCCCGAGAGCGCGTCTTCCATCGTCTGGGTGATGCGCGTCTCGATGACGCTGGCCGATGCACCGGGATAGTTCACGTCCACCGAGACGATAGGCGGATCGATGGCGGGCAGCTCGCGCAGGGTGAGCCGGGTGAACGCCATGATGCCCAGCACCACCAGCAACAGGCTCATCACCACCGCCAGCACCGGCCGGCGGATCGACAGATCGGACAGCTTCATCCGGCCTTCGCCGCTTGCGCCGGCGCCTTGCCGGCCTGCACCACCTTGTCGCCAGCCTTGAGCTTGCCGACCCCCGCGGTCACGATACGATCCCCCGCGGCCAATCCCTTCGCCACCATCACTTTGCCGGGCACCCGGCCGCCGACCTCGATCTGCGCCTTCTCGATGCTGCCGTCCGGCTTGACGCGCCAGACGAAGGTTTCGCTGCCCACCTGCTGCACGGCGATTTCGGGGATCACCAACGCCTGCGTTTCACCGCGTGCCAGGCGCACTTCCATCAACATGCCGGGCTTGAGAGCATGGTCGGGATTGGGGAAATCGGCGCGCACCATGGCCGCGCGGCTGCCCTCGTCCAGGCGCGTCGCCACGGCGGACACGACGCCGCTGAAACTGCGCCCGGGCCATGCGCTGGTCGTGGCCGTCACGGCCTGCCCTTCGCCGGCGCCCGCGATGGCGCGCTCGGGCAATGGGAAATCGACGTACACGCGCGAGATGTCGTCCAGCGTCGCGATCACCGTGCCCGGCGTCACCAGCGCGCCCGGGCTGACCTGACGGATGCCCAGCACGCCGGCAAACGGCGCGCGGATGACGCGGTCGGCCAGGTTGGCGCGGATCTGCGTCACCTGCGCCCGCGAGGCATCGCGCGTCGCCTGCTGGGTATCGAGCATCGCGCGCGCGATCAGCTGTTGCTCGGCCAGGCGCGATTGGCGCTGGTAGAGCTTCTCGGCCTCGTCGGCCGCGGCCTCGGCCGAGCGCAGGGCGGCCAGTTGCTGCTGCCCGGTGAGCGTGACCAGCGCGGCGCCGCGCGCGACTTGCTGCCCGCTCTCGAAATGCACGCCCTGCACGGTTTCGCTGACCTTGGCCGTGACCTCGATCGACTCGCGCGCCTTGACCGTGCCTAGCGCCTGGATCTCGTCGATCCACGGCTGCTCGCGCACCGATTCGATGCCGACGGGCACCGCCTGGTTGCGGCCGGCGCCGGGGCCCTTCGCCTCCTTGTCGCCACCGCAGGCGGCCAGTGCCAGCATCGCGGTCAGCAGCAGGAGACGGGGAGCGATTCGCGGGAGAAGACTATGACGCATGCTGTCATCGCACATGGGGATGCATGATTGTAGCGATGCGGCATCCCTGGCCCGTGTGCCATCGGGCATGGTCCGGGCCTGTCAACCGCATCGGCGCGCGTGCGTTACTGCCTGCGATCGCCACGCATTCATCCGCGCGCCCTGGAGCCGCAGGTGCATCCCATCGCATCGCGCGAAAACGCGAACGCCGGCGCGAGGCCGGCGTCCGTCGAACCTGCGGGAAGGCGTGATCAGCCTTCCCACTTGCCCTGTGCGGCCAGGCCATTGGCCTTGGCGCGCTCGAAGACGGTGGCCTGCGCCTTGTCCCAATTGCCGGTCATGTCTTGCGCCCACAGCTTGAGCGCGGCCTGCTGCATCGCGCGGCCATAGGAGAACGACAGCGGCCACGGGTTCGGGCCCATGCGGTTCATGGCGTCCAGATGCGCGGTCGCGGCCTCGTCGGACTGGCCGCCCGAGAGGAACACGATGCCCGGCAGGATCGCCGGCACGGTGGACTTCAGGCACATCAGGGTGGCTTCGGCCACTTCCTCGACGCTGGCCTGCTCCGGGCAGTCCTTGCCCGGCACGACCATCGAGGCCTTCAGGATGGTGCCTTCCAGCATCACGTTGTGCTGGTAGAGCGCATCAAAAAGCGAACGCAGGGTGACCTCGGTGACCTCATAACAGGTCTCGATGTCATGGTCGCCATCCATCAGGACTTCCGGCTCGACCATCGGCACCAGGCCCTGCTCCTGGCACAGCGCGGCATAGCGGGCCAGCGCATGGGTGTTGGACTCGATGCAGGTACCCGAGGGAATGTCCTCGCCGATGGTGATGACCGCGCGCCACTTGGCGAAGCGGGCGCCCAATTGGTAGTACTCCTTCAGGCGCTCGCGCAGACCGTCCAGGCCGTCGGTGACCAGCTCACCCGGGAAACCCGCCAGCGGCACGGTGCCTTTGTCCACCTTGATGCCCGGGATCATGCCGTGGTCGGCCATGTACTTGGGGAACGGCACGCCGTCGCGGGTCTTCTGGCGAAGGGTCTCGTCGAACAGGATCGCGCCCGACAGGTATTCGTTGACGTTCGGCGTGGTCAGCAACAGCTCGCGGTAGGCGCGGCGGTTTTCCTCGGTCGATTCGATGCCGACGCTGTCGAAGCGTTTCTTGCAGGTCGCGGCGGACTCGTCGATGGCGATGATGCCCTTGCCCGGGGCGACCATGGCGCGGGCGGTTTCGGCTAGCTGTTCGATGCTCATGGGGCTTCCTGCGATTAGGCGGGTAAAACCCGAATTATATCAGCCTGCAAACGTTTGCAGACCGCTGAAACTCAGATTTTGCCGACCCCGCGCGCCGCGCCCCCGGCCCCGACCTCCAGCAGGCGCAACGTGTTGGTCGCGCCGTGCTGCTCCATGGTGTCGCCGCTGGTGAAGATGACGCGCTCGCCCTCGGCCAGGGTGCCGGCGTCGAACAGGCGCCTGACCGCGCTCACCGCCGCGTCGCGGGCGCCGAGGCCCCGGCTGTCGAAGTCGATGGGGAAGACATCGCGCATCAGGCTCATCCGGCGGCGGGCATCGGCGTGGCGGGTGAAGGCGTAGATCGGCACTGGCGAGCGGAAGCGCGACAGGTAGCGCGCGGTGCCGCCGGATTCGGTCATCGCAAGGATGGCGCTGACCGGGATGTGCTCGGTCAGGAACATCGTCGCCATCGCGATGGCATGGTCCACGCGCTCCAGCCCGCGCTGCGCCTGCTCGTAGTCGGTGTCGCGGTCGAACTGCTTTTCGGCGCCGATGCAGATGCGCGCCATCGCCTCCACCGCAAGGACCGGATAGCGCCCCGCCGCGCTCTCTTGCGAGAGCATCACCGCATCGGTGCCGTCGATGACCGCATTGGCGACATCCAGCACCTCCGCGCGGGTCGGGATGGGCGAATCCACCATCGACTGCAACATCTGGGTCGCCGTGATGACCACCTTGTTGCGCTCGATCGACTCCTTGATGATCTTCTTCTGCAGGCCCGGCAGCTCGGCATCGCCGATTTCAACGCCAAGGTCACCGCGCGCGACCATCACGACATCGCTCGCCTCGACGATTTCGGCCAGGTTCTCGATGGCCTCGGCGCGCTCGATCTTGGCCACCAACGCGGCATCGGAGCCGGCCGCGCGCGCCGTGCGCCGGGCATCGTCCATGTCATCGGCATTTCGGCAGAACGAGACCGCGATGAAATCGACGCCGATGGACGCCGCGACCGCGATCAGCTCGCGATCGCGCTCGGTGATCGCCCCGAGCGACAGGCCGCCGCCCAGCTTGTTGAGCCCCTTGCGGTCGGAGAGCACCGAATCGTTCAGGACGATGGTCTTGATGCGCTCGCCTCCCACCGCTTCCACGCGCAACTGGACCATGCCGTCGTCTAGCAGCAGCACATCACCGGGGATCACATCGCCCGGCAGGCCGAGATAGCTGACACCGACTTCGCGCTGCGTACCGGGGGCGGGGTTTTCGCGCGCGACCAGATCAAAGGGCTCGCCCGCCTTCAGCGCGACCTTGCCCTCGGCAAATCGCTCCACGCGGATCTTCGGCCCCGGCAAATCCGCCAGGATGCCGATCTCCCGGCCCGCGCGCGCCGCCGCCTCGCGCAGGGCATGCGCGCGCTGGACTTGCGATGCGGGATCCCCGTGCGAGAAGTTCAGGCGCACGCAGTCCACGCCTGCGGCGATCAACGCATCCAGCACGCCCGGGGCGTCGGTGGCCGGGCCCAGCGTGGCGAGGATGCGGGTACGACGGCGATGTTCGCTCATCCATTTCTCCTTTTCCCGAACGCTAGCATGGCGGCGCGCCCGGGCCGCCTGAATTCGTCTGCATAGACACATGGCAGGCGGCGGCGCGGAAGGCCGATGAAAGCCCCGGCGGGCACTGGTAAGGTCGGCCCAGATCAGGAGGCCCGCCATGCCCGATGCCGCCGAGAGTCCAGCCTGCCTGCCGCGCCTGACCGGGCGCCGGGTCTGCCTGCGCGGGTTTGGCGAGGATGATTTCGAGGCGCTTTTCGCCCTCCACTCCGACCCCGAGACGATGCGCTACTGGAGCTTCCCGCCGTGGACCGAGCGCGAGCAGGGCCGCGGTTATTTCGAGCGCGCGCTCGCCGCGAACGACCCCGAGCGCATGCTGTGCTGGGCGATCGCCGCCGCCGGTGATGACGCGTTGATCGGCACCACCACGCTGTTCAACATCAACCGCGGCCAGGGCCTTGCCGAGATCGGTTACGCGCTGGGCCGCCCGCACTGGGGCAGTGGGCTCGCTCGCGAGGCGGTGGCCCTTGCGCTCGACCATGCCTTCGACACGCTCGGCCTGCGCCGGGTGGAGGCGGACATCGACCCACGCAATGCCGGCTCTATGCGCCTGGTCGCCGCGCTCGGCTTCCGCAATGAAGGGTTGCTGCGCGAGCGTTGGCAGGTCGCCGGCGAAACCAGCGACACCGCGCTGCACGGGCTGCTCGCGCGCGAATGGCGCGAGCACCGGGGGGAATCGCTCAGCCGCGCGCCTTGAGCGCCGCGACGGCCGGCAGCTCCTTGCCTTCCAGGAACTCCAGGAACGCGCCGCCGCCGGTGGAGATGTAGGAGACATCGCCTTCGATGCCGTATTTGTCCACTGCCGCCAGGGTGTCACCGCCGCCGGCGATCGAGAACGCGGGCGAGGCCGCGATGGCACGTGCCAGCGCCTCGGTGCCGTGGCCGAACGCATCGAATTCAAACACGCCGACCGGGCCGTTCCATACCACCGTGCCGGCCTTGGCGATCAGCGCCGAGTATTGCTTGGCCGTCTCGGGGCCGATGTCGAGGATCATGTCGTCGGCGCCCACCGCGTCGACCGGCTTGACGGTGGCCGGGGCATCGGCGGCGAAGGCCGGCGCCACCACCACGTCCACCGGCAGCGGGATGTCGGCGCCGCGCGCCCTGGCATCGGCCATGATCTTGCGCGCGGTATCGACCAGATCCATTTCCACCAGCGACTTGCCCACCCCATAGCCCATGGCGGCGATGAAGGTATTGGCGATGCCGCCACCGACGATCAGCTGGTCCACCTTCGACACCAACGACGAGAGCAGCTCCAGCTTGGTGCTGACCTTGCTGCCGGCGACGATGGCGAGCAGCGGCCGCGCCGGGTTGTCGAGCGCCTTGGCCAGCGCGTCCAGCTCGGCCATCAGCAGCGGGCCGCCCGCGGCGACCTTGGCATGGCGGATCACGCCATGGGTGGAGGCCTGGGCGCGATGCGCGGTGCCGAAGGCATCCATGACGAAGACATCGGCGAGATCGGCGTATTGCCGGGAGAGCGCATCACTGTCCTTGCCTTCGCCGATGTTCATGCGCACGTTCTCCAGCAGCACGATCTGCCCCGGCGCGACCTCCACGCCGCCGAGGTAATCCTTCACCAGCGGGATCTCGCGGCCCATCAGCTCCGACAACCGCGCGGCGACCGGCGCGAGCGAATCCGCCTTGCTCCACTCGCCCTCGGTCGGGCGGCCCAGGTGCGACATCACCATCACCGCCGCGCCCGCATCCAGCGCCGCCTTCAGCGTGGGGATGGACGCCGTGATGCGCTGGTCGGAGGTGACCTTGCCGTCCGCGACGGGAACGTTCAGATCCTGCCGGATCAGCACGCGCTTGCCGGAAAGATCGAGATCGGTCATGCGGGGGATGGACATGCGCGGGCGCTCCGAGGCAGGGGAAACGCGTATTGTCCGCTGCGCGGCAGGCAGGTTCAAACCGGAGGGACTTCAGCCTGCCGGATGCATGGCGAGCGGGCGCCGGCCATCCAGCCCCAGCCCGAAACGCAGGCTGCGCGCGATGCGCTGGGCATAGGCGTACATCTGCTCGGCCTGCACATCGGCCATGACCTCGTGCGCGGTCTGCCGCCACAGGGCCAGCCAGTGGCCGAAGTGTTCGTCGATGATGGGATGCGGGCGATGCGCGGCCATGGGGTTGCCGCGATATTCGCGCGTGCCCAGCGCCACCGACGACCAGAACTGCACCAGGGTCGCCTTGTGGGCCGGCCAGTCATGCACGGCCGGGTTGAAGATCGGGCCGAGGATCGGGTCGGCCTGCACCTTGTCGTAGAACGCATCGACCAGGCGCACGATGTCCTCGCGCGTCGGGACGGCGTCGGGGGAAGCCTCGCTCATGGCCGCATTGTCAGTCCTCGCCGGGCGGCGGGCCTTGATCCTTGTCAGCGCGGGATGCATTCCCGCGCAGCAGCGAGGCGGCAAACGCCAGCACCAGCAGCGCCGCCAGCAGCAGCACGCCCCACAGCGCGTAGTTCTTCCAGTCGCGCGCGGGGTTGAGCGCGCTGGGATCGCCCGCCTCGCCATCACCGCGGATGGTCGCGGCCGCCGGCTGCCAGTCGGCGCCGCGGTCGGCGCGGATGCCGGCCAGCAGGTCGCCGAGCGGCGCGTCCTGCCGCTGGTACTGCACGCTGCCCGCCACCACGCGGTACGGCGCCCTGCCCGATGCGACAAACATCAGCGTCTCCGGCTGCCATCCCAGGCGCAGCTGGGGCGTCTGGGCCACCGCGACATCCGACACCAGGCGCCACTGTCGCTGGCGCAGCGGCGCCAACAGTTGCGGACGCGAGCGCTGTGCATCGCCGATCCGGTATTGCGCCCACGGCCCGGCGCGCAGCTGCCACGGGGCTTCGTCACTGTCGCGGCTTTCCAGGCGCCAACTGACGGCGCTGTTGCCCGGCAGCACCACATCGGCCTGGTCGAAGGGCTGCAGGCCATCGACATCGAATTCAAACGAACGGCGCCCATCGCCTACCTGGGTCGGCGCGTAATCGCCCCACTGGCGGGCGATGTCGGGCGCGGCCGGCCCGGTTTCCGCATCCATCGCGGTCAAGGGCAGCGGCGTCTTGCCCGGTGCCTGGGTGAGGCGCAGGTAGCGCGCCGACTGCGACAGCGGCACGCGCGTCTGGCCGAGCACCTGGCCATCGCGGGTCAGCTGCAGGATGCCGACATCGCTGGCGATGACGCGCCAGTTCATCAGATCGTCGCTGCCTTCCACGCGCACGCTGGTCTCGACCTGGACATCGGGTGAGAGCACCAGCCGCAGGGCGCGCACCGGGGTTTTCACGCCGCTGGCATCCACCAGCCAGCTTTGCGGGGCGCGGGCATCCGGTGCTTCGCGGGTTTCCACCCGCAGCACGCGGCCATCGGTGGTGCGCTCGCTGAGCACGCGCAGCTCGCTGTTGGGCAGGCGGGCAGCATCGGGCAGGGCGAACCAGGGCACCCGCACTTGCGCGGCCTGGCCGCTCGCCGGGGCATCGGCGGCGAACAGCATCGAAGGCACCTGCTGGCCATCGGCATCGACCACCGCCACATCCTGCAGGCCAGGATCATGCGCGACGCGATACACGGCCTCGTTCAACTCGATGCGGTACGCACCCGCATCGGGCTGGGAGAGCGCGACGGGCCATTGCCGCAGCCAGCCTGCCGCGCCCATAGCCAAGGCCAAGACAGGGAGCCAAACCCAACGTCGGGGGAATGTCATGTCGATTTCTCCTCCATGCTGCGCGGCGGTGCGGGGGCAAGATAGCCCACCACCGTGCACAGCAAGCCATAGGCGATGAACGAACCGATGCCAAGCAGGTTGCCGAGGTGCTGGCGATCGATCAGCACCAGCTTGGCCAGCACCACGCCCATCAACACCGCCGCCGCCAGCCACAAACCGCGCTGACCGCGACGCGAGCCGACCACCCAGCCGACCACGCCCAGCACGCTCCACAACACGGTGAGCGTGGTCTGCGCCAGCGAGCTGGACAGCAGCGCCATGTCCCAGGGCACGCCGCCCCAGAAATGCACGGCGCGCAGGGCCACGCTGCTGATCCAGGCCAGAGCCACCAGCCCGATCACCAGCGCGCGCTGGCTGCGCAGGCCGCGCAAGCCGCCCCCGGCGAATCCATGGATGCCGAGCAGCAGGATCGCCAGCTGGGTCAGTTCCAGCGGATTGAGCAGGGGCAGCCACGGCAAGGGCGAGGCATCGCCGCGCACGAGAAGGCCGATCAGGAAGGCCAACCCCAGCAGCGCAGCATAGGTGCGCGCCAGCCACAGGCGCCAGATCGCCGGATCCAGCGCGGCGCTGCGCCCGCCCAGCCACCCGGGCCGGAAGACCAGCACCGCCGATGCCGCCAACCATGGCAGCACGCACAACGCGTAGCGCCAGCCCTGCGCCAGCCCCAGGCGCCCGGCCAGGTAATCGGCCAGGAGCGACAGCGCCAGGGGCCAGACCATCCACCACACCCATTGCGCCCAGCGCGCGATATTGCCGCTGCCCTGGCGCAGGCAGGCCAGGCTACGCAGGCCCAGCGCCAGGTACACGGCCCAGACCAGCCCGCCGAGCCCGGCGAAGGGCTGCGCATGCACCTGGCTTTGCCACAGCGCGATGGGCAGTGCCATCGCCAGGGATGCCACGGCGACGGCTTCCAGCATCCAGGCCTGTTGCCGGCGCGCCGTCTCGGCGCATCCCCAGGCCGTGACCGCAGCCAGCATCAGCCACCAGTCCGGCTGGTGCGCATGGGCAGCGAAGCGGTCGATCTCGACGATGCCCACGCCCAGCCACCACGCCAGCCCCCAGGCCATCGCCAGCACGGCCGGTTGCGCGCGGCGTGCCCGCCACAGCCCCCAGGCACTGGCGAAGCCGGCCACGGCGATGATCAGCCCGCTCATGAACGGACCGTTGAGCAACGGCCGCATCGGCTCGACGATGTCCTGCGCCGGCCCATCGACCAGCCGGCGCCAGCTGCCGATCGCATAGGCCACGCCCGCCAGAGCCTGCAAGCCCGCGCCTGTCCATTGCGGGAAGCGCCGTGACTGGCGCAGGCCGAACATCACCAATGCCGCGCCTTCCAGCGCAAATGCGGCCGCGGTCACCCGCGCCGAGAACGCCAGCGGCACCGCCAGCGTGGCAAAGCCCACCGCCAGCAAGGCATGCGCCTCGAAGAGGGCTGCGTAACGCTCGCGGCCCCGCTCCCACCAGGCCAGCGCGGCGTATAAGGCCGCCAATCCGACGGCGCAGAAGGCAAGCGCCATCGGCCTGTCCGGCATCAAGGCCGCTTGCGCGCAGAACGCCACCAGCGGCGTGCCGAACAGCAGGCAGCCGTCGATCGGATCGCGCAGGCGCGGCGCGCGGCGACGCGCGTGCAGCACCGGAATCAGCAGGTAGATGACGAAGAACAGCAGCAGGAACGGCTCGGTGCTGGCGAAGAATTCCGGCCGGTACTTCAGCACGCCCCAGGCGATGCCGATGCCCCAGGTGAAAGCGAACCCCAGCAGGAACAGCACGCGCCACGGCTTGACCCAGGCCACGCCGAAGATGGCGAGATTGAGCACCGCGTAATACGTGAACAGTGCGACGTGGTTGCCGCTGCCGTCCGAGAGCCAGATCGGGGCGAGGAAGCCGGCCAGCACGCCCAGCACCGCCAGCGTGCGCGAATCCTGCAAAACCGCCAGCAGCCCCAGCCCGGCGACCAGCACCACGCTGATCGCGAAGGCGAGGCCGGTCGGCATCAGGTTGTACATGCGCGCCGCGGCAAACACCACCAGCAGCAGCACGCCGATGGCGCCGCCCTGCAGCGCGCGCGCAAACGCCGGCTTGGCTACGCGCTGGCGCCAGCCGAACACCAGCCCCGCGATCGCCGCGAGGGCGATGCCCGCCAGGCGCAGCTCGATGGGCATGCGCAGCCAACCCTGGTCGCTGGCGTATTTGATGAAGGCCGCGACGCCCACCAACGAAACCAACATCCCTACTTTCACCGGGATATTGCCGGTGCTGAACCACTGCCGCACGCGGCGACCGAGCACCTGCATCCAATGATCGCGCGGAGGCGGCGGAGGCGAGGCTGCGGCAGGCGCCGGCTTGGGCGCGGGTTCGGGCAACTCGGCTTGCGCGGCGGCGGGCCGGGCCGCCACGGGGATCGGGGGTGGCTGCGGGGCTGCGGGCGCGGCGGGTGCAGGCCGTGGCGCGGCGGTTTCGGGGGCGGCTGCCTGCGCGGGCGGCGTCATGGGCTGCGCGGGCACCGACGGCTCGGCATCGCGCGCATCGCCCTTGCGCTGCGCCGCCAGCAACAGGTCGGCGACGTGGTTTTCAAGCTCGGCCACGCGCCGCTTCAGGCCGCTGACCGATGACATCGTTATCGCCAGCAATACCGGTACCGCCAGCACTGCCAGGGCCAACAACACAAGCAAACCTTCCATCGCATATCCCTATCCGCGGATGGCCCACTGTAACCCGGTGCGGGTGACTTCATGCCACAACCGCCATTCGGTAGCTGATGCCCCCTGACTGGCCTCTCGTCGCGGAGCATCAGCAACCACGAGTGAAATCGCAGCCATTCGTGAGCAGACAGCGAAAAAGAGGAGTTCTTCGTTTGAATGGCAATTATCCAGGCTCGCAGGTGCCATGAAGCTTTGGACGGCTCATGAAGGCCTTGGCAGGAAGCCTCAGCGTTAACATCTTTCGGAATACTATTGGACTAGGACTAACCGGGGTGCAGGAGCATTGAAGTTAGGGCCCGCAGGTTTTCAATATACGATTTCATCCCTTCATGAAACTGATCGTCAGAGCAGCCTTGTGGCCCGATAATCGCGCGAACCGTTGAATCTAGCTCACGGTGGGTCAGGACGCCTTGAATCACAGTGGCACACGACGTTCGTCGCGCAATCATCACCATCAGCTGTTCTAGGCAGACCACCCGTCCACGTAGTCGTGTGACAACATCGGGCGAACAATTAGTTGCCAGTGCCTGCATGGCACGTTTGTCGCCTGAAATGATCATGGCATCGGGGTCGGCCAAACAGGCCGCGAAAAGTTCGACCTCACCAGCATCTAGGCTCACTATCCCCTGCAACCGTGCGAGGTCGGCTGAGCTTCCTGGCGAGATCTCTTCGGTGCGCGCAAGTCGCTGACTCAGGGCATCGGCTACTTCCGGCGTCCTGAAGAGTTTGATGTCCCGGCGAGCTGCGCGGAACTGCAAAGATGACAGGGCTGAGACTTGAGACCATTCGAGACCAAAACAGCTCGGCATCTGGTCTAGAAGACTCCAATGAGCGAGTTTGATTAGGACGTCATTGTCGACTAACAGTCTGGAGGTCATCGAACTCAGCCCCGCGGGGCTACACCGGTGATCTGCAGCACATAATCGCTTAGATCCTCGCCTATTTGACGGGTGTCAATTTCATCTCGCAAGCCTTCCACCAGCGCTATTTGGGCATCCATGTCATCCGACAGGAAATTCAGCGCCGTTCTCGCATCGGGCCAGCGACGCGTAAGAAAGGCATATCGCAGCACGAGATGCCCTGGTGCTGTGCGTAGCGCAGCGCTGGCTGCCATAGCTGTAGTCGCGATCGAAACCGGAGGCAAGTCACGTGACCAAGCCGCGACTACAGCCTCAGACTGCTCACCACTCAGGAGTGCGTTGGCGAACTCGTTCGCTTCGACTTCTTGTCGATCCACATTCGAGTCGACATCGAACTCCGCAGAATCGTTGAGTGAGCCCTCCACAAGCGCTGAATTAGCTGCTACATGCCCCAAAGACAAATGCCCCAACTCGTGAGCCAGCAGGAAACTAAGCCACGCCTTTGAATTGTTTCGCAAGGCGATCAAGATTACTGGGCGAATGCCCACCTTGATTGCAGCCGCATCCATCTTTCGTACGCCAGAGGGCAAGTTTGGTAGAGGGATGACTGGGATGCCGATTTTCCAGCAAAAACCGAGAATTGAATCGAAGTCCACCCTATTTGCACTTTGCAGTATCTGCTCGCGAACCGCCGCTGCACTCTGCGCTAGCACGATTTCACGCGCAGGCATTGCGCCCACGATGGCCTTAGCCAGCGATGAGGCGATAAGGGTGGCAGGCCGCAATTGCTCCTCCGTTACACGTACCGTGTGCTTATAACGGGGCATTGATAGATCTTTAGCGTGCTCGATGCGCCCTTCGAGCAACGCCGCCGCGTCAAGGCTAAGCCTTCGGCCCAGCAGAAGTGCCGTCTCACGCAATCCTGATTCAGTACGCGCCATTTCTGGCTCCCACCACTCGGGCAGGATCGATGAGACCTGCCCCTTAGTCAGGCCTAATGTTCGCAAGTTGCGATAGATGTCATTGAGCGCGATCACTAGGCCTCCTTTCTTTGACAGGCAGGTCCGGCATATGTTGAAGCGCCGGCGCTAACGCCTTCACCACCGTAAGCAGCGCTTGGGCAGCAGCGGCATTGTCACCGATCACCTCACGCAAAACCTGCGACAGTTCCGAATCGTTCTTAGGGAAGTCGCTATGCGTTTGATATGGAATATCTGCATATTTGCATAGAGCAATCAAATGCGATGTCATGCGTTTGCCTTCGCCACTTAGAAATCTGCTTATTTGGCTTTGAGGCATACCCGTCAATGATGAAACCTCTAATTGGGTATGGCCTCTGGCATCCATCACTGCCCGAAGAGCATCACGAAGCTCTGACAAGAACGGATCTGTTACGTGCTTTCTATTTTGCATATTCGCATAGCATATGCGATAATCATCCCATGGCCAATTACCTCAAACCTCTCGCCGAGCAAGAAATCCGTAGTGCAGTTCTCGCACGATTGCTCCTGGCCGATTCGGCGGGCGATCAGGTTCTAATCGAAGAGCTCGGCATTGGCTCCGCGCGTGTTGACGTCGCAGTAGCATCCGATCGTTTGGCTGGGTTCGAGATCAAGAGCGACTACGACACACTTGATCGTTTGGCTCGGCAGATGCACGCCTACCATCAGGTATTCGATGCTCTTACGATCGTGACTACTACAACCTATGTTGATCAGGTAGAAGCTCTTTTGCCATCGTGGTGGGGCATATGGGTCGCCGAACGGAATGATGACAGCGTCATCCTTATGGAACGTCGACAAGCCGTATTGCACGGGTGCCAAGAATCTGCATCGCTCGCAGCAATGCTCTGGCGTGAAGATGCTTACGCCTTTGTAGTTGAAACGCTTGGACCCATTGTCCCGTCTCGAGCGACAAGGGGAGATCTGCAGGCAGTCATAGCCAAACAAATTCCACTTGATGCTGTCCGACAACGCGTCCTACGCAGCCTGCTCAATCGCGAAGATCTTCAGGCCAGGTCACACTATGCCCGCCAACAAGGAACGAACCGTGAGAACGATGTGATGGCTGGTTGCATCACGCCTCCACGTCATGTAATTGCCTGATGAGGAACCGGGCTGTGCATGGGCGGAATACCGCTCGTCGCCGTAGCTGTATGTATTTCCGCAGTAGTCAGGCAGTCCAATCAGTAGCTGACACAAACCATTGTATTGACCCATACCGCCCTTGCCCTTGGTACGCACACCAGAGCCACGGATGACCCTCCAACTAGTAGGAAGTGCATATCGAATCGCAGCAGCGGGGTTCATCTTAGTTGGGTCGATTTCATCGAGAGGCTTCGGATTGGTCACGCCATAGTCACCGAACACAACTTGCTCGCAACCCGCAGTCCCTCGTAGGGCTTGCCAGATTGCAACTTCTTGGCGAATAATGAAGTTATTAATCCCGGGTTTCAGTCCGCCCAAGCTCATTGGGAAAGAACCGCCGGAAACAATTACCTGGCTCAATGTTGTCATGCCGCAGTAATGCGCTACTACACCGGCTATTGAGGCGGCCTCGGCAAACGGGTCGCGGTCGCTCAAAGCGTATAAATCCAAGATTAGGTAAAGCGCCGTATGCCGGCCGCACAGCTTGCGAGCCTCGCTGATTACAAAGTCAAGTTCATTAACTTTGATTCCCGGTCTTGCGCGAATAATCAGAGCTTCAAAGCCTTTAAAGTTCACCAGCCCCGCATGATCGGCAAGCGCCGCCGTTGCGCGGACGACAGGCCAAGCTTGAATACCGTCACGCCCAAGCCGAATGGATACATCCGCCAAACCCGCATGAGGGACATGACCGCCTGCATATGCGTCCGATAAATCGATACCGATGGGGAGATCTACACCAGCAGATTGGGTCATCTGACGCGAGAGTTTAGGCTGGGCAGCTCCAGCCTCCAAAAACTGCACCTCAATGATCGGCAGCATATGCTGACGATCTGAAGCTGTGGCATGACGCAAAGCCCCTTGCTCGCCTTGCTTCCACCTTAAAATGGGTGAATAAATAAAGTTTGCCACTAGATACTCTTCCTGAGTTGAATTTCTAATTCAGCCAAAGGCCTTCCAGGCTAGGTATAGCACCTTGCGCCGAAGTGGGGTAGTTAATCATCTGCGAACCTATCAACTAAACACCCAATTCCCAACGAAAGCCCTCGATGACGGGTCAGGCGAGGCATTTAATTAAAAAGCCTAAATGCTCCTTTGGGGACCCGCCTAAAAGCTCAAGAACCTCTGGCCGCCTCAATAATTATTGAAACAAAAAATACCATTAATGACATGCACGATATATATATGCAAATAACAAACGCTAGGGATAGCTTTGCTATGCTTCCCGATCTTTTAGACGCCTCCGTAAAAAATTTAATCTCTTCTACTAAGTGCCATGGCGAACTGAAGAAAAGCAGAGGCTTGTTGGCGACATCCTGAAATAATTCTGAGCCGATTGATCGAGCGACCATAATCGCTCGCGCACGCAAGGCAAGCGAGAGGGCTAATAAAAACGCAAAGATATTAAATGCACAGGTTATTACTATGGACATCCGCATGCCTCAAATGTAGGCTCTCCATCAAAACTGGACCAGCCAGCCATGAAATTCGCTGTCGCGTCCCAGCCGCCCTGTCCACTTAGCCCAAAACCAGTAGATCCCATGCCTACAAAAAGATATCCGTAACTTGCCCCGCCTCCGACAGCGCCGCTAACATTTAGAACTCCAGCAAGCCCTGTTAAAGCCCCGGGATCGACAAGGTCGTTAGTTTTATCGGTTATTGTTATGTTGGATATGGTGTACGAAACAGGACTCCCAGCGGTTAGCCCTCCCACATGAACATTAAGATTGACCTTTGCTCTTATATTGAGATCATCGCAATCAGATGTCAGGGACAAATTCAGCTTGGAGCCTCCTACCCCAACCCCGCCACCTCCCCCGTGAATTGTCCCGGTCCAAACTATGTCAAGCCCCAGCGGATCAGCGAGATTGACTGGGTTGTTACGGACATAGGCATACGTATTGATTCCGCCGTTTAGCCCTATTGGGTCCGACTGTGTATAACGACCAGTTCGACTGTCGTAATATCTGAATCCGTTATACCAAAGCCCATTCTCTGCATCATGGTATTGACCTGGCAAGCCAATATTGAGGCCGCCAATATTGTCAGCCAGAACCAGTCGGTCAAATGCAAAATTTGCGGCCACCCAGGCGGCCTGATTTGATTGATTAGTAATAACCTCCGGTCGCCCAATATGATCACTATGAGAGTAATAGAGCTGATTATTGCGCACCAAGCCTATGAGCTCATTACCCAGCCAGATGTAACTGGTCCATGCGCCATTAGTAGCTTCAGCAGCGAGCGTATTCTGCCCTGTGTACAGGAACCGTGTGGTACCTAGCGGTCCACTCTTAGCCACCCGCTGATCGGATGCATTGGTAGTGTAGGTCGTCATGCCTGCAGGATACGTATAAGTACCCTGATTTGGGTTGGTGTACGTACTAGCCGCGTTCCGCGTCACAGCTCGTAACCGATTGAATGCGTCATATGCGTACGAGGCCGTGCTCCCACCCCACCACTGAGCGTTGCGGTTGCCTCTATTGTCATGTGAGAAGCCAATATCAGTAGCGTTTAAGCGGTTGCTTATCCCATCGACGCTGTAGTTCTCGTTTACACTTGGATTCCACCAATACCATTGATGGTGCGTGCGATTGCCATTGGCATCATAGCCAAAGCCTTCAGTTCTGTCTGGATAAGCGATATTTGTTAAGCGCGACAAAGCGTCGTAGGTAAATGTCTGGTTGTACTGCGGTCTTGACCAATTGCTGATTGAGGTAATGTTGTTGGCCGCGTTGTAGCCCATCGTGTGCCCCAACCAGCCATGGTCGTGCGTCACGGTCATGCGCCCATCGAGGTCGTAACTACGCTCCTTGATCACACCATTGCCATATGTCCATCCAGACGATGGACCAAAAGGAAGCTGCTTCATGCCAGTCGCAACGTTGTGGATAGTCCCTGCAATCGTCGCCTGGACGACATTGAGCTTGCCTTGGTTATAGCCATAACCGATGGTTACACCGCTCGGGTAGTTGATGCCCGCGATACGACCCGCAGCGTCATAGCTGTATCCGGTCCAATCATCGCTGCCTAAGGTATAGTCCAAATCCCGCTGGACGGTTCGTTGGCCTTCAGGATTGTAGCCATAGTGCCGAATTGTAATTACGTTGCCGCTTGAGTAACTCACTGCTCCACACAGCAAACCCTTTCCATTCCCGCACCAATCATATCCAAACTCCCTGCGCTCTCCAGCGCTGGAGACGTTGGTAACCCGCCCGAGTCCATCATAGGTGTAATCAAGCCAGCTGCCGTCATTTCGCGTCATTCTCGTGAGCTGGCCTTGCGCATTGTATTGCTGGCTCGTGGTGCCGGTATCTGGGCTTGTGAGCTGAGTCAGATCCCCAAATCCGTTGTAGGAATAGGAGGTAACAAGGCTACGCGGATCCGACACGCTGGACATTCTGCCGAGGACGTCATAACTGATATTGGTTACGTTCGAAGCAGCATCTGATATTTGCTTTATTCGTCCTTGCGTGTCGTACAAATAGACTTCGGTTTGTCCTGCAGTAATGGATTTGGACGCAAGCTGTCCATTGCTGTTATATATGAAGATGACTTCCTGTCCATTGTTACCCAACGACTTGTGCAGATAACCAGCAGCGTCGTACTCGTAGCGCAAGTCGCGAGTCACATTAAGTCCGCCGCCAGGCACGGTATACCCTGCCTGCTCTCTCGTTACCTGACTTAAAGCATTATAAGTCGTGACCAATCTATCGATTGCACCCGCGCCATAAGCCACAGGATTGGGTTGTTGGACCTCAATTCGTCTGCCAATGCTGTCATAGACAAAAGTGGTTACAAGACCAGTTGGATCTGTAGTAGAGGCGGGTTGGTTATCTGGATTCCAAGCGATTGACCAAATGCGGTCTCCGCTGGCCGCTTCAATCCGTGTCGTCAGATTCCTGCCGCGGGCATCCCAGCTGTAGCGCGTGGAGGAACCATTGGCATTGACCATGCGCCCCGGCAAACCCATGGCGTTGTACTCCGACCATATTGTCGAGTGCCCGAGTGAATTGCTAAGGGAGGTCAAATTACCGGCACTGTCGTATTGGTAAGTTATCGCGTCTCCCGTGCCAGCCAATGGGCCATCAACCACCATGGTTTGGATCATTCGACTGGCGTAGACGCTATAGGCGTAGGTCGTCGTGCGTTTAACTCCGCTGGCGCAATCAGGCGCGCAAACATCCACTTGCTGGAGCAGGCGAGCATGGGTGTAATTGCTGTCGGGGTAATACGTATACAGTGTTTCTTGCTGGATGCTACCGCTATTGCCATAGCGTGACTCACGAATCAATAAATTACGTGCATCATCCCAGCCGTACGTAGTTCGTTGTTGCTGAGCAGCGTTGTTGCCCGGTGCAGGGCCTACGCCAGCACGCTCCTCAAGCAAGTGACCCTTGTCATTCCATGTATAGAGGTGTTGGTTGCCTTCGAAATCTGCTTCGACGCTGACATAACCACGCGCGTCGTATTGCCTAGATGAAACACCTGCTGTGCATGCGGTGCTTGCTGGGCGATTTACAGAGACCAACTTTTTGATGCCGCCCGCCACGGCAAATGTATATCGTGTCGTGTAGCCCAGCGCATTGGTGACGTCAGTCCAATTGCTGCCGTAGGCAAATGTGTCCCGCTCAGCACCACCTTCAAGCCCGGAATACAGCACTCGACCATCCGGGTGATAAGCGTAACGTGTCTTCCTGACACCATTGATCGAATAGCCAGTGATTGCATTGGGCTGGCTGCTGTCTTCGTAGTGATAGGTCTTGTAACCCAATCCGTCGGGATAAGTTACTCCAGTGAGCCGAAGACCGTTGTATTGATAGGTATATACCTTTCCACTCGGATCGGTCACTGATGTAAACCGACCGCCAGAGAACGTTAGATTAATTTCTCGGCCAGATGTGTGCCTGACCTTCTGCAACACATTACCCATTGGGTCATAGGTAAACGTATAGCCCACACCTCGTGCGTCAGCTAAGGAAGGTCTGATCAAAGCGCGCTGATGCCTAGATTTCAGCGCCAAGGCGCCTGATCGACCTCGATGTGATCACTTTCTCGCCACTTCTGGCGCTTTTCGACGGGTTTCCCCGTCCA
>Ga0056909_1000950_pt1 | contig 20673 bp, 14 predicted proteins | sample EBPBio102011_DNA_FD_62115 | JGI IMG/M metagenome (GOLD analysis project Ga0056909, IMG submission 62115) | Wastewater treatment Type I Accumulibacter community from EBPR Bioreactor in Madison, WI, USA - Reactor 1_1/10/2011_ DNA | ecosystem: Engineered > Bioreactor > EBPR > Anaerobic-Aerobic >...
GCCAGCGGCCCCGCCGCCAGCAGCACGCAGGCCAGTGCCCTCCAGCCGGTCCTGAACGCGTCAGGGCGCATCGGCATTGCCCATGTCGGTGGTGGAAGTCGCACTCTCGGGCGCCTGGAAGGTCGGGGGCGGCGGCTCGTAACTGGCGGTGCCCATGCGCTCAGCCTGATACCAGGCGTAGAAGGCGGTCTCGCGGGCGATGGCGGCATCCGACTCGTCCAGGGCCAGCAGCGCGCGGTCGGGATGGGTGGCGAGGGCGGTCGCGGCGTCGAAGCGGGACCGGGACGGCGTCTCGGCCAGCGGGCGGGTGCGGATCCGCGGCTCACCATCGCCCGCCGGCCACCAGGTCGCGGCCAGGGCAATCGCGGTCAGCAGCGCCACCCCGGCCAGGGCACGTGCGCGCCAGGGCCGCGCGCTGGCCGGGGCCGACGGCGGGTCGGGCGGCAGGCTGCGCCAGCCGGCGATGTTGACCAGCCGCGCCGGCGCGACCGTCCGCACCTGCTCGTCCAGCGCCGCAGGCCAGGCCTGCCAATCGGCCTCGCCCGCGATCGCCTCGGCCCGCGCCAAGGCCCGGCGGCAGGCCGAGGGCGAGCGATCAAGCAGCGCCGCCAGCTCCACCTCGCTCAAGCCCGAAAGCAGCTTCAACAGCACCAACACCCGCAGTCCCGGCGGCAGCCGGCCCAGGTGAGCCAACGGCGCCGGCAGCGCCGGCAGGGGCCCCGGGCGAATCCCCGGCGCACGCAGCAGCGTCCGCCAGAAGCGCATGGCCAGCGCGCGCGGCGCGGTCTCCGGGCCGGCGCCCTGGGCCCGCATCGCCTCCGCGACCGCGCGATCACCCGCCGGCGTATCGCCCGTGGCCAGCGCCATCCACACGGCGGCGGCCCGCTCCAGCGACATCTGCAGCCGGCGAAGGACGAGGGGATCGGTGGGGGAAGCGGGCGTTGCGGGCATCAGGCAGGTTTCATCCGTCCCGGAATGATAGCCAGATGACGGCCCGGGACGCGGGATCACAAAACCGTCGATCAGGCAAGCCCCATTTGCACGTTGTGCACAGCCGTCAAGAACTTGTCACGTGGCCGCCTGAATGATCGCGTTCAGTTGTGTTTCATGGATGTTTCACGGCTAACTTGTTGTTTTTAATGAAATTGATGCGTTTGGCACTTTTTTCACCAACCTAAGCACGAAGCGCATTTTCAGGGGCATTTCTGCATCGCGCGCAAGGAATGCACAGAGTTATCCACAATGGATGTGGATAAGGGGCTTTGCCTTTTTCCACCAATGACTTGCGCGGATTTCATCAATCTTTCGGACAGCTTCCGGGCGCAAGTGCCGCCCCGTATCGGCGCCATCGGCTCCGGCTTCGGCGCCACGTAGAATCGGCAGATGCCCGCGACCGCGCTCCAGCTCGCCCTGCCCGTTCCGCTGCCCACCCTGTTCGACTATGCGCCCGGCGCAGGACAGGCGGTGGGGATGGACGATGTCGGGCGCCGCCTGCGGGTGCCCTTCGGGGCGCGCGAGATTGTGGGCATCGTCGCCGGGGTCACCGAAGTGGCGCCCGAGGTCGCGCTGCGCGAGGCCGGCGCCTTCCTTGACGATCAACCCGTGCTGGCGGGGGAGCTGTGGACCTCCCTGCACTGGCTGGCGCGCTACCTGCATGCTCCGCTGGGCGAGGTGCTGGCGACCGCGCTGCCGGCGTCGCTGCGCCGCGGCGATCCGCTGCCCGACATCGCCGAATACGGCTGGCGCCTGACCGAGGCCGGCCACACCGCGTTGCCCGGCCTGCGCGCCGGCGCCCCGCGGCAACTGGCCGAATGGCTGCAGGCCCAGGGCATCGGCAGCGAGCTCGAACTGGACATCGCCCAGCCGGGCTGGCGCGCGCCCATGCGCAACCTGCGCAAGCGCACGCTGGTGGAGCGCATCGACATCGAGGCGCCGTCCTCGGGCCAGGCCACGCACACCGGCCCGGCGCTCAACCCGGCGCAGCGCGCCGCTGCCGATGCCATCCTCGGCGCCGAGGGCTACACGCCCTTCCTGCTCGATGGTGTCACCGGCAGCGGCAAGACCGAGGTCTATCTGGAGGCCATCGCTGCCTGCCTGGCGCGCGGCCGACAGGCACTGGTGCTGGTGCCCGAGATCGGCCTGACCCCGCAGATGCTGGCGCGCTTCGAGAAGCGCCTGGGCGTGCCGGTGCACGCGCTGCACTCGGGCCTGAGTGACAACGAGCGTGCTCGCACCTGGTGGGCGGCGGCGATGGGGCGCGCGCGCGTCATCGTCGGTACCCGCTCGGCCGTGTTCGTGCCCCTGCCCGAGGCCGGCCTCATCGTCATCGATGAAGAACACGACGGCAGCTACAAGCAGTTCGACGGCATCCGTTACCACGCGCGCGACTTCGCCATCGTGCGCGCCAAGGCGCTCGAGGTGCCGGTGGTGCTCGGCAGCGCCACGCCTTCGCTGGAGTCGCTGCACAACGCACACGCGGGGCGTTATGCGGTCCTGCGCCTGACCGAGCGCGCGGGCGATGCGCAGCCGCCGCGCGTGCGCGTGCTCGACGTGCGCAAGCGGCCGTTGCAGGCGGGCCTCGCGCCCGAGATGCTCTCGGCGATCCGCGCCGCGCTCGATGCGGGCGGCCAGGTGCTGGTGTTCAAGAACCGCCGCGGCTACGCGCCCGTGCTGCTCTGCCACGACTGCGGCTGGAGCGCGCACTGCCCGCGTTGCAGCACGCCGGACAAGCCCACGCCCATGACCGCGCACGCTGGCGGCAAGCGCCTGCAATGCCACCACTGCGGCAGCCGCCGCCCCGCGCCCGCGGCCTGCCCGGACTGCGCGGGGCTGGCGCTGGAGCCGCAAGGCAACGGCACCGAGCGCATCGAGGAATTGCTGGCCGCGCAGTTCAACGACGTGCCGGTGATCCGCATCGACCGCGGCAGCACGCAGCGCCGCGACGCGCTGCAGCAGCATTTCGCCGCGCTCGGCGCGCAGCCCGGCATCCTCATCGGCACCCAGATGCTGGCCAAGGGCCACGACCTGCCCAACCTCACCCTGGTCGCGGTGGTCGGCATCGACGAAGGCCTGTATTCGGCGGATTTCCGCAGCACCGAGAAACTCGCCCAGCTGCTGGTGCAGGTGGCGGGCCGCGCGGGCCGCGCCGACAAGCCGGGCGAGGTGCTGCTGCAGACGCACCATCCCGACCACCCGTTGCTGCACACGCTCATCTCCGGCGGCTACCACGCCTTCGCCGATGAAGAGCTGGCCTTGCGCGATGCGGCGGCCCTCCCGCCCCATGCGCACCTCGCGGTGCTGCGCGCCGAAGCCCGGGACGCCGAGGCGCCGACGCGCTTCCTCGCCGAGGCCAAGCGTTTGCTCGATGCCGCCGATGACGATGCCCTGCAATTGCACGGCCCATTGCCGGCGCCAATGCCGCGTCGCGCTGGTTACCAGCGCATGCAGCTGGTGGTCTCGGCCGACCAGCGCAAGGCCTTGCACCAGGCGCTGGGCGCGCTGATGCCCTCGCTCCGCGCCCTGCCCGATGCGCGCAAGCTGCGCTGGTCGCTGGACGTGGACGCGGTCGATCTTTACTGAGCGGCGCCGCCGCGCGATGTGCGGCAACCCGCCAGCACGTCCTCGGTGGGTGCGTAGGCACTGGTGTGCACATGCATCAGGCCGAGCACCGTGCTGAACATCGCATCGTGGGTGCGCGGCTGCGTGCGCCGGCCCTCCACGCAGGCCAGGTCGATGCCGTCGGTCTGGCGCAGCTGTGGCGACAACCACAACCACATCGGCACCTTGAGCTGCGCGTCGGGCGCGATGCTGCGCGGCACGCCGTGCAGGTACAGGCCGTCTTCGCCGAGCGACTCGCCGTGGTCGGAGAGATACAGCAACGCGGTGTCGTGCGTACCCGAGACCTGCTTGAGCATGTCCACCGCATCGGCCAGCACCTGGTCGGTGTACAACACGCTGTTGTCGTAGCTGTTGACGATGGCCTCGGCATCGCAGTTGGCAAGCTGGTCGGTGTCGCAGGTCGGCGTGTAGCGGCGGAAGGCCTGCGGATAGCGGCGGTAATACGCCGGGCCATGGTTGCCCAGCATGTGCAGCACGATCACCACATCACCCGGCGTCGCTGCGATCTTGTCCTTCAATCCGTCCAGCAGCACGCCATCGAAGCAGCGCCCGTCCATGCAATATTCCGGCACGTTCAACGTGACCACCGATTCAAACGGCAGGCCCGAGCACACGCCCTTGCAGCCGCTTTGGTTGTCGCGCCACAACGTGTGGATGCCGACGCGCTCGAGCACATGCAACAGCGATTCGGAGCCGCGGATCGCACGGCGGTCGTAGTCCCGCAGCCCCTGCGCGGAGAACATGCAAGGCAACGAGACCTCGGTATTGGTGCCGCAGGCGGTGACGTCCGGGTAATTCACGCCGCCGAGCGCCGCCAATTGCGGCGTGGTCTGGCGGCCGTAGCCGTTCAATCCCCAGTTCTGCGCTCGCACGGTCTCGCCCACCACCAGCAACAACACGCGCGGACGCGCGCCCGGCGCACGCTGCACGGCTGCATCCGTGGCGATCTTCGCCTTCGGGCCACTGGCCTCGCCGTGGTCCAGCAGCACCTTGGCCAGCGAGACGATCCAGTTGCCCGGCGTGATCAGGTGGCGGAGGGAGGGGTCGTTGCGCATCAGCGCGGCCATCGGCTGGTAGGCGATGGCGATCGCGGCCGCGGCCGTCGCCAGCGCAATCGACAGCGCCAGCGCGTGCGCCATGAAGCCGCGCAGCAGGCTGCGCTTGACCGGCTGCCAGCGCCACACCAGCACCGAGGGCAACACGCCGAGCAGCAGCAGGCTCCACAGCAGGCCCGGGGTGAGCAGTTCGCTCGCCTCCTTGCGATCGGTCACCAGCACGTTGCGCACCATGTCCGGGTCCAGGTACACGCGGTAATGGCCCATGTAATACGCCGCACCCGCCGTCACCATCAACAGCAGCGGCAGCACGATCTTGGCCGTCCAGCGGTTCAGCACCACCACCAGCAGCGCCGCGTGCAAGGCGACCATGCCGACGAACAGGGCGATCGCCAACCGCCACGCCCCCGCCTCGTGCCAGGACGGGGTATGGGCGAAGGCGCGCCAGAACGCCCCGTTGCAGGCCACCACGAAGAACAGTGCGGCCCACAGCGCCAGCCATTCGGCTCCCATCGGGCGGCGCGTGCCCTGCCACCATCGTGTCCATCGATTCATGCGTGCTGGCTTCCCCTGCGAACGGTGAACACGACAAGTGCCACACCCCAGCAGAGCATGATCGTCGTCAGGTCATGGGAAAGAAAGTGCGCGCCACGCAATTCCTGCGACAGCGCAAAGATTCCTCCCATCGCCAGCGCCAGGGCGAGACCTGCCTTGCGCCAGGCAGGCCTGACTTGTAGCAGGCAGAAGTAGAGCGCGATCCAGGCGAAGCCCGAGCTGGCGTGGGCGGCGGGAAAGCACGCGTTGCGCGGCAGGTTGACGGGCCATGCCTCGAACAGCGCGACATAGGGGCCACTGCCGCCGTAGCGTTGCAGGTTCCACGGGCAGGCCATCGGCACCGCATGCTTGATTGTCGCCACCAGGCTCGTCGCCAGCAGCACGCTTGCCAGCAGCATCAGGAGCGGGCGCCGCCATGTGCGCCACGCCGGCTTGCGCCAAGTGAACAAGGTAAACATCGCAACCCCCAGCCACATCGCCCAGCTCAGCCGCTTGCCGCCTTGATGGACCCAATCGACCGTGAACCAATGCTCGCGCAGCCGCCATGCGCCGCCCTGCAGCGCATACAGCCGGTCGGCGATGACGAAATCGCCATCGAATCCCATCAGCCAGACCATGGCCAACAAGTAGAACAACAGGGCGATGCACCACGCACGCCACAACGCATCGATACGGATCGGGGGCGCCGCGGCCACCCAGCCGGGTGTGGCGGCGGCGCCGGACAGGACGGGTGCGGGCATGGCATCGCGCGGAAAGGACATGCGTGCAGGGTGGCCCGCGCCATCGCAAGAACGGCTCGGAAAAATCTCGCCGATTCGTTAATCGCCATGCCGGGCAAATGTGGAATGCTTGCCGACATGGAACCAGGCGCCTCCTCTCCCGCGGCCGGCTTGTCGATGGACGTGCTGATCGTCGAAGACCAGCACGACATCGCCGCCAACATCTGGGATTTCCTGGAGCGGCGCGGCCATCGCGTCGATCATGCAGCCGATGGCGCCAGCGGCCTGGCGCAGGCGATGGCCGGCCGATTCGACGCGATCGTGCTGGACCTCGGCCTGCCTCGGCTCGATGGCCTGGCCCTGTGCCGGCAGTTACGCGCGGCCGGGCATGGCACGCCGGTGCTGATGCTGACCGCGCGCGACACCCTGGACGACAAGCTCAAGGGCTACGCAGAGGGGGCCGACGATTACATGGTCAAGCCGTTCGAGCTGCGCGAGCTTGAAGCCCGCCTGCGCGCGCTGTGCCGCGACCGCCAGCCGCTGGCCTCGTCCCGCCAATACGGGCCCTTGCGCTTCGATGCCGCCAGCCTGCTGGCCTGGCGTGATGGCAAGCAGATCCCGCTCAGCCGTAGCCAAGGACGCCTGCTGGAGCTGCTGCTGCGCGACGCGCCGCGCATCGTCAGCCACCAGCGGCTGGCGCAGGCGCTGTGGGGCGATGCGCCGTTCGATACCGCGCGCCTGCACGACCATCTCTACGCCCTGCGCGCGCTCATCGATAAACCCTTCCCCTCCCCGCTCATCCAGTCCGTGCACGGCCTGGGTTACCGGCTGCTGGCCGGCGACGATGCGTAGCCCCTTGAGTTTCCGCGCGCGTGTGACCGCGCTCGCCATCGGCATGGGCCTCTTGATGAGCGTGCTCTTCGCCGGCGCGGTGGTGCTGATCACCGAGCATTACGAGCACGTGCTGGTGCGCGCCCTGCTGCAGGACCAGGCCGATGCCTGGGCCGAGCGCCTGAGCCATGATCCGCACGCCGTGCTGCCCACCAGTGGCCGCCAACGCGCACACCTGCGGCCGCTCGGTGGCAGTGGCAACATCCCGGCGCATCTCGCCAACCTCGCGCCCGGCGTGCACGAGGCCGAAGGCCAGCGCGACGGCCTGCACGTCGGCGTGTTCGACACGTCCGCCGGTCGCATTTATCTCGAAATCGACCTGCGCGATGTCGAGGCGCTGGAACGCTACCTGCTGGCGACGCTGCTGGCAGTGGTCGCCATCGGTGCGCTGCTCAGCGGCCTGCTGGGTTGGTGGCTGGCCCGCAGTGCCACCCGACCGCTGCGCCGCCTGGCCGATGCCGTGGAGCGGCTCGACACCACCCCGCAGGCCACGGACCTCGCCGCGGCCCTGCCGCGCGACGAACTGGGCCGCGTCGCCCGCGCGATCGACGGCTACCAGCGCCGCCTGCTGACCGCGCAAGACGCCGAGCGCGCCTTCTTCGCCGATGCCAGCCATGAACTGCGCACGCCCGTCGCGGTGGTGCGCGGCGCACTGGAGCTGCTGGAAGAGGACGTGCAATCCGATCCGCGATTGCGCGCACCCATGCGGCGGTTGCGGCGCGGCGTGGACGACACCTCATCGCTACTCGAAGCCCTGCTGCAACTGGCGCGTCGCCAGCTGGCCCCGGCCGAGTCCGTGGACGTCGATGCCTGGACGCGCGAGGTGATCGCCGCCACCGTCAAGGACCGCGTCCCCGCGATTGACGTGCAACTGGAAGGAAGCGCCGGCCTGCAGTCCTTGCCCCTGCGCGACGCCGAACTCATCGTCACCGCGTTGTTGCGCCGCCTCCTGGCCACGCCCGTATCGGGCACGCTTCAGGCCACGCTGTCCCCGCAAGGCCTGTCGCTGCGATTTGACGGCGATGAAACCCATGCAGCTGCGCCGCGCGTCTCGCCCCACGATCCCGGCGCGCGCAGTGATCGCTCGCTGGGCGCCAGCTTGATCGGACGGCTCGCCACCGCCCATGGCTGGCGCATCGATATCCAGGGCGCACACGTCATCCGCCTGCATTGGCAGGGGGGATGATGCCGCGCCAGCTTCCGGCCTCCACAAAGAAAACGGCCCGGTTTCCCGGGCCGTCGTTATTGCTTCGCTGACAGGCGATCAGGCCGCGAACAGTGCCTTCATCTTCTTCAGCGCATTGGCCTCGATCTGGCGGATGCGCTCGGCGCTGACGCCGTATTCGTCGGCCAGCTCCTGCAAGGTGACCTTGCTGTCCGCATCCAGCCAGCGGCGCTTGATGATGTCGCGACTGCGCGTATCCAGGCCGGCCAGGCTTTCTCGCAGCATCGCCAGCTGGTGGTCCTCGCTGTCAAAGCGCTCATAGGCCTGCGCGGGGTCTTCCGCATCGGCGACCAGATAGGCGGAAGGCGACGGCGGCGCGCGCTCGTCATCGTCCGAATCCGGCGCATCGAAACCGATGTCGCGACCGGACAGGCGCGCTTCCATCTCCAGCACTTCGGCCACGGGCACGTTGAGGTCGGCCGCGATGGTGCGCACTTCCTCGGCGTTCATCCACCCCAGGCGCGTCTTCGACTTGCGCAGGTTGAAGAACAGCTTGCGCTGCGCCTTGGTGGTGGCGACCTTGACGATGCGCCAGTTCTTAATGATGAACTCGTGCATCTCGGCGCGGATCCAGTGCACCGCAAAACTGACCAGACGCACGCCCATGTCGGGATCGAATCGCTTGACCGCCTTCATCAGGCCGATGTTGCCTTCCTGGACCAGGTCGCCCAGTTGCAGGCCGTAGCCGTTGTAGCCACGCGCCACGTGCACCACGAAGCGCAGGTGGGCAAGGATCAGGTTCTGGGCCGCGGTCAGGTCGTTGTCGTCGCGCAGGCGACGGGCCAGGTCCTGCTCTTCCTCGACGGTGAGCACCGGGATCTGGTGCACCGCGCCGATGTATGCCTCCAGCGAGCCCAGGGCATTGGGCACCGGCAGGTTGTTGGGGATCAGCGGATAGGTAGCAGCTTGTGCATTCATGCGCGTGATTTTAGCAGTCGGTATGGGTGAGTGCTAACCGCCGGAATTTGTCCTTTTCGTTCCATTCATGGAACGACGACACGCCCCGGTCGGCCATGCGAAATCATGGCCGTCACGTTGATCTGGGGATGTGAAGACGGTTCTCAAGCCCCCCTATCGCCCGGGCCGGTGCGACCGGCCCGGACCCGGGTTCATGGCCTCAAAGGCCCACGCCCCGTCGACATCCACGACGGGTCCTGCTCGTCCAATACCTTCAGCTGCTCGGCGGTAAGGAGAGGCGCCTGCCCCCACGACAGGCGCAGGCCAAAGCTGTTGGCAAAGACATCGCGGGCCTGCTCGCGCCTGAACTGGAAGGTCAGGGTCCAGCCGTTGTCGAAGCCGACATCCAGACCCGCCCCCAGCGCCGCCACATCTTCGTTGTAGCTGCGCAGCGCCAGCATGTAGTCGCTGCCGCGCGGCAACACCACGTAATTGATGCCGGCGGCACTCTGGTTCTGCAGGGCTTGGCGCCATTCGACCATCCAGAACGGACGCAACATCGCCGATTCCGTCTTGAAGCTATGGCGCCCTTCCAATCCGAGCGCAGCCGTGCTGTTCTCGATCTTCTGCCGGGCGTATTGCAGGTCGTAGATGCCCAGCCCCGTCTCGCGATATCCATCCAGGGTGGTGCGGCTAGCATCCAGGCGCCCATAGCCGGTCAGGTTCATGGTCTGGGTGCGGTGCTGGTAGCCAAGGCCGAAGGTGCCATAGAGCTGGTCGCCATCGCGGCCTGCGGTCGCCAACGCATGGGCGGTGCTGCTCCAGCGCACCAGGTCGAAGTCCAGCTGGCCCCAGCCGAGGCTGCCCTCGAGGAACCAGGCATCCGACCTCCACAAGCCATACAACGCGACCGATTGCTGGCGCGCATCCATCGACGAGCGGTCGTCGTCCAGGTCACTGTCATTCCATCCAAGGCCCACGGCGGCACCGAACACCATCTGCTGGCCGACCAGACGATCGACGCCGAAGGTGATGCCGTCACTGCGGAAATCGAAGCCCTGGGACACGCCGCGGGCATCGCGCTCACCTACGATGACCGAGCCTGCACTCCAGAATCCCCAGCCCTTGGCCATCTGCGGCGTGGCCCCGGCCTGACCGGCGTTCAGCGACAACCCCGGCTGGTTCCAACTGCCCTGAACACTGAGCGATACGTTGTTGGACGAGGCATTGCCCCCACTGCGTAACTGCTGCAGGCGCCCGCGGATGTTGTCCTGCTGCACCTGGACAAAGCGCACGCTAGCATCCACCTGGGCCTGCAGACCGCCCACCACCGCCGTGTCCTTGGTCGGATCGGGCCGATCGCCCACGGTGAGGGTGATGCTGATCGTGCCGGCTGCGTAGTTGGCCGTGGCTGCTTGCGTCGCGGTCAACGTCGTCGTCCCGGCGCCCGTGATCGTCACGGTACGTCCGCTGATCGTGGCGACCTGCGCGTTGCTGCTGGTGAAGGCGAAGGCCCCCGAGCTGGTGCTGGTCGGCAACGGCAAATCGAAGGCCGCCTCACCATAGACCTTGTTGATGTTGCTGGTCCACGACACGACGGGCGCGGCCTTGCCGATGGTCACTACCAACGTCACCTGCGGCGCGGCGCTGTAGTTGGCATTGCCCGCCTGATTCGCCGTCAGCGAACAGGTACCTGCACTGACCATCGTCACCGTGCTGCCCGACACCGTACACACGCCGGCGCTGGTTGAGGCAAACACCACCGGGTTGCTGGAGGCACCGCCCATGGCCGAGACACTGAAGGTGCCGTTCGGCGTGTAGGTCGGGGTAGCCGGGTTGGCGGCGAAGCCGGTGATCGCCTGCGTGGCCTGGCCGATGACGATGGATTGCGTCACCTGCGCGGCCGCCTGATAGTTCGCATCGCCCGCTTGGTCCGCCGCGATGGTGCAGGTACCCGATGCGAGCATCGTCACCGTCGTGCCGCTGATCGAGCACACGCCCGCCGTCTGCGTGCTATAGCTCACTGGCAGCCCGCTGCTGGCCGTTGCTTCTGGGTTCAGCGCGAACGTACCACTCGACGCATAGGTCTGGTTGGTCTGTGCGCCGAAGGTGATCGCCTGCGTGGCTTGGCCGATGGTCACCGAATAACCTTGCATCCCCGTGTAGGGAGCGCCATTGCCAACCGTGCTGTCCGTGGCGGCCACGGTGAAATTGAATGTCCCCGCTACGCTGGGCGTGCCCGAAATCTCACCGCCGGCTGACAAGCTCATCCCATCCGGTAATGCCCCCGCCGCCACCGCGTAACTATACGGCGAGGTTCCGCCTTGGGCGGAGAGCGTGGTGCTGGCATAAGCCTCGCCCACGTTGCCCGCAGGGAGCGCGACGGTGGGGATGGTGATAGCCGGGGCATTCACCATCAGCGTATAGATCTTCTCGCCGCTGAAGGACACGCTATCGGTTGCAGTCACCGTGAAAGTAAACGTGCCTGCCGCCACAGGCGTGCCTGACATCTGTCCCTCGGGTGACAAGAGCACCCCGGAAGGCAGCGTCCCACTCGTTATCGAATAGGTATAGGGATCAGTCCCTCCACTGGCACCGAGCTGGGTGGTGTAGCTCGCCCCGGCGGTAGCCTCTGGCAAATCGGCGGGGGTCAGCGTGATGGCCGGTGGCGTTACCGTGATCGACACCAGCGCCTCGGTCGATGTACCGGCGCCATTGGTAGCCGTGTAGGTGAAGGAATCGGTCCCCGCAAAGGTCCGCATCGGCGTGTAGGTGATCGATGTTTGATTGCCGACTACGGCCGTGCCATTCACTGGCCCTGTCATCACCGCAACCGATGACCAACTGCCGGTAATCGCCAGCGGGATGACCATGCTGCTGCCAGCGGGCATCGTCACCGAAACCGCGTCAACCGTTGGAGGTTGCAGCACGATGATCGCACTGGTGTCGGGCAGGTTGTTCAAGGCCAGCAGGGCGTCATTGCCTGCAGCGTCGCGTATCGTGCCGCCATTCAGCTGCAAGCCGGTGATGGTGATGCCGTCGGGGTCGGTGTCTCCTGCCTGCACCGTGTAGGAAAAGGTCAATACAGCCCCCCCCGCTCCCGAGACGTAGCTTGCAGTCCGCTGGATGGCCCCCACGTCCAGGGTGATGCGCGGCGCGCCCCCTGCCGAGTCGACCTCGACGGCGTCATCGAAATCCACCTGGAATGTGAGCGTGTCGCCGGCCGTATACGCGCCATCGGTAGGTACACGCACACTCACCACCCGGGGCGCAGTGTGATCGAAGGTGTACACCTCCCCGCTGCTGAAGCCGACGGCGAGGGGCAGGCCCGCCAAATCGGCGAGGCCTCCCGTATTGTTGACATCCAGCCGGAGCGTGCCGTCGCCTGAAATCCCGGAAACCGTGACCGTGTAACTGTTGCCTGTGCCAGGGGTGACTTGGTCGACGTTGCCGCGCACCGTGCCCGTCGTGGTCAGTTGGAAGTCGGTCATCGACACCGTTTTTAGGGCTTCGCTGAAGGTCACCAGGAACTGCACGCTGGTGGCGTTGGACGGCGAAGGATCCATGCGAGTGACGCTCACGACCTGGGGGGAGGTCGTGTCGTAGGTGAACTTACTGGATGGCTCGCTGCCGTTACTGGTGCCCCCCGGCGTGGTCACTGTGATGTTGACGATGCCGTCGGCATTAGCCGGGGCCGTTGCGCTGATTTGAGTGTCGCTGATGATGGTGTAGGCCGTTGCAACGGCGCTCCCGAAGCGCACTACCCTGGCATTGGTAAAACCCGTACCGGTGATTTGAACTTGGGTGTCGACCTGGCCGATCCTCGGTAACACGTCACTGACCGTCGGTGCGGCAAGATAGTTGTATTGGCTTGCCTGGCTCGTTGCACTGGTCCCGCCCGGCGTGGTGACTCTGACGTCCACTGTGCCTGCGCTACCTGCAGGTGATGTCGCGGTAATCTGCGTGTTGGCGTCGATCGTGTAGCCAATGGCTGGGGTACCGCCAAAGGTTACTGCCGTGGCCGCAGAGAAATTGGCGCCGGTGATCACGACTGTCGTGCCACCCGCCGTCGGGCCTGACGAGGGGGATACCGCCGTCACCATCGGCGCCGCAATATAGGTGTACTGGTCCGTGGCGCTGGTCGCGCTGGTGCCGCCCGCCGTAGTCACTCGTACATCCACAGTGCCCGGAGCATGTGCTGGTGACGTCGCCGTGATCTGCGTAGCGGTATTGACTGTGAAACTAGTGGAGGCCGTAGCGCCAAAAGTCACTGCCGTAGCGCCCGTGAAACCGGTGCCTGTGATCACGACTGTCGTGCCACCCGCCGTCGGGCCTGACTTGGGGGATACCGCCGTCACGGTCGGTGCCTCGATATAGGTGTACTGGTCCGTGGCGCTGGTCGCGCTGGTGCCGCCAGCCGTGGTCACTCGCACATCCACCGTGCCCGCGGAGTTTGCTGGCGCAGTCGCCGTGATCGACGTGGCGCTATTGACCGTGTAACTACTGGCCGCAGCCCCCCCGAAAGTCACGGATGTGGCTCCCGTGAAATTGCTGCCGGATACCGTCACAACAGTGCCGCCTGTAGTAGGGCCGGCAGAGGGACTGATCGCGCTGACAATGGGCGCCATCACATCGTCGTTATTGATGGTACCTGTGCCAGAAGCGTCGCCCAACACCAAGTTGGACGGAGCACTTAGGGTAATGGTGAATGTTTCATTGGGTTCGACGACGGCATCTCCCAAAACAGACACCGTGATGGTCTTGCTGCTTTCACCTGGCGCAAAACTCACCGTGCCACTGGCTGCGCTGTAGTCGCTGCCAGCCAACGCCGTTCCATCCGCCGTGGCGTAGTTGACGGTCGAGGTCTGGCCTGCCGGAGCATCCAAGGAAACGGTGAATGTGAAATTCGTTGTCCCGGCGTTGCCTTCAGCGGCGCTGACATCGTTGATGCTGACAACGGGCAATGCGTAAGGGACCAGCAAAGTATTGCTTGTCCCGTTGCGCGACGCACCGGTGCCGCGGGTCACTCTCCATCTCTGAAGCGCGCTGATACTGCCAAGGGCAACATCCGTGGATGTCGTGACATAGGTAAACGTGCAATTCGCCGTGGTCTGTATCGCCATGGGCGTGGCCACTGACACGCTTGGACATGACGGGGTGACCCCACCAGGATTGCCAGAAGTAAAAGTCAGGCCATTGACTTCAATATTCCCGGAATACAACTCGACATTGAACGTGAGAGTTTGACCTGCACCGGAAAACTTGGCTGGCGACGTACTAACCAGCTTGACGCTGACTGCGTTTGGGTTTTGGGCTGAAGCCGGGCCCATCCAGACACACGCCACAAGTGCAAGGAGCACGAATGCGGTGAATCGAAGCTTGTCCCACAGGCCTGTGTGTAAAGAGTCCGACGGCAGCAGGCCGCCCACACTCATCCATCGCCAACCAGCCCAAGGTGCATGCATGAGTGCTTTCCTTTGTTTCCCCTAAACCGTGACAGGTGCCGAACACAAATGGCAGCGGTCACAATTCGAAGCAGGCATGTAAGCATGACTTGGGTGGAAACGCTATACCTTTCATCCACAGGCAAGTGAAAAAAAGTACGGGCTGAAAGGTTCAGGTCTGAGGCTGTAAGGAGGAGGGGATAGCCCAGTCGATGGGGCGCTCACCTCGTCTAGCCAAGTACTCATTGGCCGCCGAAAAATGCCCGCACCCCAAAAACCCACGATGCGCCGACAAGGGCGAGGGATGCGGGGCCTTCAGCACCCGGTGCCGGCGGGTGTCGATCACCTTGCCCTTGGCCTGGGCGTAGCTGCCCCACAGCAGAAAGACCAAGCCCTCTCGCTCCCGATTGAGCACATCGACCACGTGGTCGGTGAAGCCTTCCCAGCCCTTGCCCTGGTGGCTGCCCGCGCGGCCTTCCTCGACCGTCAGCACGCTGTTGAGCAGCAATACACCTTGCTTGGCCCAAGGCATCAGGTAGCCATGTCCGGGTCGCTGGAAGCCCACGTCGGCCTCCAGTTCCTTGTAGATGTTCTGCAGCGATGGCGGCACGGGCACTCCCGGCAACACCGAGAAGCACAAGCCGTGCGCCTGTCCGGGCCCGTGGTAGGGGTCTTGCCCCAGGATCACGACCTTGACGTCATCAAACGGCGTGGCCTCGAAGGCAGCGAAAAGATCGGCGGGCGCGGGGTGGATGCGGGCGCCGGCCGCGCGGCGCTCACGCAGGAACGCCGACAGCGCCTGCATGTCGTCCCGTGCAAACCACTCGCCCACCCGCGCCTTCCACGAAGGCTCCAGCCGCAGTTCGCGCGCCTGGCTCATGCGATGACCGCACGCGCCTCCGGCAAGGCCGCCAGACGCAGCTGGAACAGCGTCTTGGTCACCAGCAGGCGCTCCTCGATGGGTTTGAGCACCAGATCGTTGGCGCCCAGCTGGATCAGCTCGCGCTGGTTCTTGGTGTTCTCATCGCCCGTCATCACCAGCACCGGCAACCGGCGCTTGCCATGCCCCAGCCGCTCGCGCACATGGGCCAGCACGTCCTGGCCGGTCAACGCTCCGGTCAGGTAGAGATCGGTGAGGACCAGGTCACATCCGGGCGCATCGCCTTCATCCGCGCGCGCGTCCAGCCATTGGATCGCCTCCTCGGCGCTGGCGACATGCGTCACCTGGAGCGACTGCGACTCCAGCATCCGCTTGGTGGCGAGCGCAACGACCCGGCTGTCCTCCACGTACAGCACATGCGCGCCCGGCACGGTCTCGGGCTGCACATAGCCGCGAATGAACGCCGCCAGCGCGCCCATGCCGAGCGCCTTGTCGAAGTAGTCGGTGACTTCATCGCCCAGCGTGCGCGCCTCAAGCCGCGCCTGCGCCTCGCCCGATACCACGATCACCGGCACATACGCCTGTCCGGCCGAGGCGCGTACCGCATCGACCACCGCCAGACCATCGCCATCGGGCAGCGCCAGCGAGGTCGTGACGAGGTCCACATCGCCCTCGGCCAATTGCGTGCAGGCCGCGGCGACGCTCTCGCACGTCAGCACGGTCGCCTTCGGCAATTCTTTTTCCAGCATGTCGCGGATCAGCTTGCGCACCAGCTTCGAGCCATCGACCACCATCACGCGCGGCGCGTCGGACACGACGTGGCGCAGGTCATGGCGTTGTCCGCCCATCAGCCTGCCCGTCGCGTCTGGCGCAGGTAATGGCCGGTGACGATGCCGCCGCCGAGCCAGCCGAGCAGCCCGGCGCCCAGCACCACCAGGAGCGCCTGCAACGGATTGAACCCCTGCAGGGCGAAGCGGCTGCCATAGCTGGCCGCGAGCTCTGCCAGCGGGGGCGCGAGGTAATGATTGGCCAGCGTCAGCAAGCCGATGGCGAGCGCCCCGGCGGCGAGGCCATACCAGGCGCCCAGATACAGGAACGGGCGACGAATGAAGCCGTCGGTCGCGCCGAGCAATTGCAGCACGCCGATCTCTTCCTTGCGCGACTGGATGTCCAGCCGCACCGTGTTGCCCACCACCAGCAGCGCACCGACGCCAAGCAACAACGCCAGCACCCAGGCCAGGCGCGTACCGAAACGCAGCCACTGGTTCAGTCGTTCGCGCCAGACCATGTCGTGCTGCACGGCCTCGGCCTCGGGCAGCGCGCGCAGGGCATCGGCCAGGGCGATTTCGTCGGACTTGGGCGTGACGATGTACAGATGCGGCAACGGATTGCCTTCAAGCTGGTCGATCGCATCGCCCAGCGCGCTGCTTTCGCGAAACTCTGCCAATCCTTCCTCGGGCGTCACCCAGCGCAGGTTGGCGATGTCGCCGCGCTCGCGCAGCTCGCCGGCTAGTGCACGCGCACGATCCAGGGAGGTGTCCTGCTTCAGGAACACGCTGATCTCGCGCGACTGCTGCACGCTGCCTGCGAAACGCTCGACGTTGGCGAGGATCAGACCCAGCCCCAGCGGCAGCGACAGCGCCACCGCCATCACGCCGATGGTGAGCAGGGTCGCGCCCGGCTTGCGGATGGCGCGACCGAGGCTCGCCATCAGGCTGTAGAGGTGATGGTCGAACCAGGTGCCGAGGCTCGATTGCGTCACGGCGGCGCTCGGCTTATTCATCGGCCAGGTCCTCCGGCGCGATGTCATCGGCAAGGCGTCCGTGATCGAGCACCAGCACGCGCCTCTTCATCCGCTTCACCAACCCGAGGTCATGGCTTGCAACCAGCACGCTGGTGCCGCGCTCGGGCAACGAGGCGAACAGTTCCATGATCTCCGCCGACAGCGTCGGGTCGAGGTTGCCGGTCGGCTCGTCGGCCACCAGCAAGCGCGGCTCGCCGATCAATGCCCGCGCGATGCCCACGCGCTGCTGTTCACCCGCCGAGAGCTGGGTCGGCAGCGCCTTCTCGCGCCCGCCCAGGCCCATGCGCTCGACCATGCTGCGCACGCGCTTGCCGATCTCGCCGCGCCGCATGCCGCGCAGGATCAGCGGCAGCGCGACGTTCTCGAACACGCTGCGGTCGGTCAGCAGCTGGTGGTCCTGATAGACCACGCCGACATCACGCCGATGCATCGCCACCTTGCGGCCACGCACCTTCAAGAGGTTTTTCTCGTCGAACAGCACCGCGCCGCGGCTCGGTCGCTCGGCCAGCTGGATCAGCTTCAGCAGCGTGCTCTTGCCCGCGCCCGAATGCCCGGTGATGAACAGCATTTCGCCGGGCTCGACGGTGAAACTGACCTCGGCCAGCGCATCCTGCCCACCGGCGTAGCGTTTACTCACGTTGTCGAAGCGAAGGATGCCCATGCCGGCATTATGCCGCAGGCATTCACCCAGCTGGCGGCGTTTCGTGCCGCACCCGGACAGCCGCTAGCGCCAATGAAAGGCGATGCGCAGGTCCAGACGGACGCCCTCCTGGTCCGGCACCACCGTATCGAGTGGTTTGGCCACGTCGCCGCTGACAGTGACCCAGTCACGGGGACGGTACAGCGCACCCACGCCCAGCCCACTGATGCCCAGCGACTTCGGGTAGAAGCCCGAGATCGAGCCGTGGTCGAAAAAGCCGTAAATATCCAGCCGTTCGTTCTGGATGCGATGCAGCTCCAGCGACGCGTAATACCCCCGCGGCCCGGAGATCACGCCGCGTTCATAGCCGCGGACGCTGCCGATGCCACCGATCTGGAACAGGTTGGCGGAGGGCACCAGGTCACCCGAGCTGTATTGCCAACCCAGGGCACCCCGCATCGCCCACTTGGTTTCGCCAATGCGTTGCAGATAGAAGGCATTGCCGGGGAAGGTGTTGAAGTTGCTTTCGCCCAGCATCGGCTCGCTGGAATTGATTCGCGTATAGAGCTGGGTGATGCCCCAGCGGCGGCGATCCGACTGGCGCTGAAGCGATCCCCCCAGGGTCAGCAGTCGGGTGCGGGTGTCGGCGATGTGCTGGCCGCTGATGTCGGTACTGGAGTCGCCGATCGAGTACGCGCTGATGCCGGAGGCCAGCCAATTACGTGTCGCCACGAACGGCTGATTGAACTCCAACCCATAGACCGTGCTCTTGCCGGTGATATCCAGCTGTTGGAAGGCCCCGTTGATGATGTTGATCCTGCTGTGCGATGCATTCAGCCCCAGCCGGCCATTCCAGCGATTAACGGGCACCGAGTACGACAGTGCGCCATCGTTGCCCCCTTGCGAATGCGCGATGTTGCCGGAGAAGCGATCATCAATCCCCAATAGGCCAAATACATTGGCCTGCGCGCCGATGCGGAAACGCCCGGTGCTATCCACGCCGTTGTTGTCGAGGTACACATCGAACGAGTGACGATCAGGCTCCTCCACCTGCAGGGTGATATCGGTCTGCCCGCGCTCGGCGCCTGGCTGCAACAACGCCCGGACTTGCAGGTCGGTCGTCTGGTTGAGATACACCATGTCCTTGCGGAGCTGGTCGCTATCGACGACTTCGCCCTCGCGCTGGGCTATGCGTTGCCGGATATAGCGATCGTGCACGTGGCGGGTGCCTTGGATGTCCAGCTTGCCGAGGCGCCCTTCCACCAGATCGATGAAAAGCACCCCATCCTGGATAGTCTGGTTGGCCAGCACCGCACGCGCCGTAGTGATGTTGCGCGCCGAATACAACGCGTTGACCTCATCCAGCAACCGGGCAAGGGCCGCGCCATCCATGCTCTTGCCCAGGTAGGGCTGCACCACGGCATCCAATGCCGCCGCCGGCAACAGGGCCGACGGCGAGAAGTCCACCGCCGTCAAGGTGAATTGCTGGCCTTCCGGCAGCAAGGGCGCGCTCGCCTTCGGCGCCTCCTCCGATGGCGCGAGCGGATCCACCTCGTCCTTCTTGGCCTGCACCTTTTGTTGCTGGTCGTAATACCGCTCGACCTGTTGCGCCGGGGACTGGAGCGTGCTCGATTGCTGTTGCGCCATGGCCGGACAGGCCGCGAACAACAAGGCAAGCACGCCGGCGCGACGTGGCAAGGGGCTGGACGGATTCATTGCCATGGGCGTGCTCAGTTCTTCGAATGGAGGTTGACGGCGCCTTCCGGCGCGGGAGTGACCAGCTCGTCATCGGCCCAGAACATCCAGTTCGGGAAGATCGTTCGACCAAAGGCATCCTTGTAGAAGTCGGTGTGCTCCTGCAGGCGGCGCCCGTTGTAGCGCAGCGCACTTTCACCCAGGTAGTCCGGCGCCTTCCATATGTGGCTGGACAAGTAGTTCGGAACCTCGATCTGGTTGCCGAAGCCGTAACGGATCACATAAGCATCACCGAAATGGTGGATGCCATCCTGACGCAGCAGGAAGTCGAAGGTCGGCTGCATCAGTTGCACGTCCGCCTCGACCAAATACGCTTCCTGCTGGTCCATGCGGATCTTGGCCTCGGCCGTGTCCAACGCCATCTTGCGTTCGATGTGGCCGGATTCGATGTCCACCTTTGCCGCCGTGGTGCCCAACTGGGCAAACACCGCCGAGAGCCTGTCGATCTCCCACTGCTCGGGCGCGTCCAGGGTCACCACGATGTTCTTGGCCACGCCATCTCGGTAACCGGTCAACACCGAATACAAAGGCTGCCCGGCGCTGGTCTGCTTGAGCGTCGCCTCGATGTTGTTGCCCTGCAGGTTGATGCGATTGCCGATTTCACCGGCCGCCAGCGAGATGTCGCCATTGGCCGCGACATAGGCATCGCGTGTCGCCAGGCGAGCCGCGGTGATGTCGCCGTTGCGGGCCAGCAGACTGATGAGGTCAGGGGCTTGCGCATCGCTGAAGGTCATCTGCTCGGCGGCCAGCAGGATCGAATGTCCGGCCGTGGCGTCGTTCATGGTGAGCGCACCACCGGAATCGACATCGATCGTGCGCCCGGCACGGGTCGAGTACATGTCGACATCACCGCCGGCGCGCACGAAAGCATCGCGTCCGGCATTTATCGTCTGCGTGTCCACGGTGCCGCCGGCCAGGATGCGGGTATCGATGCCTGACTGCAGGCTTTCAGCCGCCACGTCAGTCGCTGCCGACAGCTCGAGCGAGCCTGCTGAAGTTGCGCTGTCACCCGTGATGCCTGCATGTGCACTGCTTGCCGTGATGTCGGCGCCCGATTGCAGTGCCGCGAAGCGCAGGGCATCGCCTGCCGTTGCAGTGATGTCACCACCGGCATTCGCACTGCTGAGGGTCATGGCACCGGCCGCCGCCAAGGTCATGTCGCCGCCCGACTGCAGCGTCTGCGCCGTCAG
>Ga0056909_1000952_pt1 | contig 20658 bp, 21 predicted proteins | sample EBPBio102011_DNA_FD_62115 | JGI IMG/M metagenome (GOLD analysis project Ga0056909, IMG submission 62115) | Wastewater treatment Type I Accumulibacter community from EBPR Bioreactor in Madison, WI, USA - Reactor 1_1/10/2011_ DNA | ecosystem: Engineered > Bioreactor > EBPR > Anaerobic-Aerobic >...
CCGCCTGCCATGGGCTTGGCCTGGCCTGGCTGCTGCCACATCGGCCATTCGCCGAAGCCGGCGACCAGGTCGGGGTTGCCGCCGGCGTTGAGCACGCGGAAATCGCAGGTGGCGCCGCGTTCGGCCGGCTCGCGCAGCGGACCGGCGGGCAGCATCCGGCCGTTGCCGTAGCGGCGGCGGCCGTCGATGACCTCGATCTCGAGGTCGCGTTCCAGCGCGTAGTGCTGCAGGCCGTCATCGCAGACGACGATATCGCAGCCTTCAGCGATCAGCGCACGCGCGGCGGCGACGCGGTTGGCGTCGACGCGTACGCGCGCGCCGGTGCGGGTGGCGATCAGCACAGGCTCGTCGCCGCCTTCGCGCGGGTCGGTGGCGGCGTCCACCCAGCGCGGGGTCGCGGCATCCTCGCGGCCGTAGCCACGGCTGGCCACGCCGGGTGTCCAGCCCGCCGCGCGCAGGCGTTCGACCAGAGCGATGGTCAGCGGCGTCTTGCCGCTGCCGCCGGCGACCAGGTTGCCGACCACGACCACCGGGCGTTCCACCCGTCGCCGGCGCAGCAGGCCCTTGCGATACAGGCTGCGGCGCAGGGCGATCACGGCGCCATACACGCGCGCCAGCAGCTTCGCGTGCAGCGGCACGCGCCCCTCGCCATACCAGTACGCTGGCGCCCTTCCCCGTCCGCTCATGCCTCCGTGGCCTCGCGGAACTGCATGCGGTGCAGGTGTGCGTACAGGCCGCCCTGGGCCAGCAGTTCGGCGTGGGTGCCGCGCTCCACCAGCCGGCCGTGGTCGAGCACCAGCACCTGGTCGGCATGCTCGATCGTGGACAGCCGGTGTGCGATCACCAGCGTGGTGCGGTCGGGCATCAGCCGGTTCAGTGCTTCCTGCACCAGCCGTTCGGATTCGGTGTCGAGCGCCGCGGTGGCTTCGTCGAGGATCAGGATCGGCGCGTCGCGCAGGATCGCGCGCGCGATCGCCAGGCGCTGGCGCTGGCCGCCCGACAACAGCGCACCGTTTTCGCCGATCGGCGTGTCGATGCCCTGCGGCAGGCGTTCGATGAACTCCCAGGCATTGGCCGCCTCCGAGGCGCTGCGCAGGGCCTCGGGCGTGGCATCGGCGGCGTAGGCGATGTTGGCCGCGACGCTGTCGTCGAACAGCATCACGCGCTGGCCCACGAGCGCGATCTGCCGGCGCAGGTCGGCCAGGCGGTAGTCGTCCAGCGGCACGCCGTCGAGCGTGATCGTGCCCGAGGTCGGCTCGTAGAAGCGCGGCACCAGCCGCACCAGGCTGGTCTTGCCGCTGCCGGAGCGGCCGACGATGGCGGTGACCGTGCCGGGCTTCGCGCTGAAGCTGATGCCGTCCAGCGCCACGCGCTCGCCCTCGCGCGCGTAGCGCAGCGACACGTCGTCGAAGACCAGTTCGCCACGCACGCGAGCCACGGCCACGGCGCCGGTGTCCTTCTCTTCATCCAGGTCGAGCACCATGAACAGGCGCTCGGCCGCGGCCACGCCGCGACCGATCACGCTCTGCACGTTGGTGATCCGCCGCAGCGACGGGATGATGCCCATCATCGCCGTCATCAGCTGCACGAACTGGCCGGGGTTCAGCCGCCCCTTGAGCGCCTCGTGCACCGCGACCCAGACGATCGCCGCCAGCGCCAGCGCCGCGAGGATCTGCACCATCGCCGAGGACATCGCGCGCGTGGTCTCGACCTTCATGTTCAGGCGCAGGATGCGGTTTGCGAAGCCGGAGTAGCGCGCACGCTCGAAATCCTGCGCGCCGTACACCTTCACGTCCTGCTGCGCGGCGAGCGACTGCTCTGCGCTCGCGGCGAGGTCGCCCATGCCGTCCTGGATGCCGCGGCTGATCTTGCGGTAGCGCCCACCCACGTACCAGACCAGCACGCCGATCAGCGGCGCGATCACGATCATCGCCAGCGTCACCTTCACGCTGGTCCACAGCATCAGCCCGAACAGGAAGGCGATGGTGAGCCCGTCGGTGAGGATCGCCTTGAGCGCGTCGGAACTCGCCTGCGTGACCTGTTCGGTATCGAAGTTGAGCCGGCTCACCATCGCCGGCACCGACTCGGTGTCGAAGCGCGTGCTCGGCAGGCGCAGGTACTTGCCCAGCACCAGTTCGCGCAGGTCGCGGACCACGCTGCGGCCGACGCGCGCCATGCCGTAGTCGGTGGCGAAGGTGGCCAGCCCGCGCACCAGGAACAGGCCGACGATGGTCAGCGGCAGCACCACCGCCATCTCCGGCTTGGGGTTGACGAAGCCGTCGTTGGTCAGCGGTTCCATCAGCCACACGAACGCGGCGCCGGCGACGGCCTCGACCACCATCGCCACCATCGCCACCAGCAGGAACGGCCAGTAGACGCCGGCATGTCCCAGCAGGCGCCGGTAGACCGGCCAGGCGCGCTGCGCGTCCTCGCTCATCGGCACGGGTCCATCGCGCGAGGCCTCATTGCGCGGCGGGCCGCGCCGGCTGTTCCGGCGCCGTGGCATTGGCGATGCGCTTGAAGCCAAGCTGGCCCAGCGCTTCATAGGCCGTCACCACCGCCTGCCAGGGCGTGCGCGCGTCGGCGCGCAGCAGCACGGTGCGGTCGCGATCCTCGCCCGCCACCTCGACGATCGTGCGCTTGAGCGATTCCACGTCGGTGCGCAGCGCCTCGCGGTCGTCGACGAAATAGCGGCCGTCGGCGTTGATCAGCAGGCTCAGCGAGTTCGACTGCGCGTCGTTCGGGGTGCCGCTGGCCTGCGGCAGCTCCAGCTTCAGCACCGACCGCGCGTCGAAGGTGGTGGTGATCACGAAGAAGATGATCAGCACCAGGATCACGTCGATCAGCGGCACGAGGTTGATCTCGGGCACGTCCTCGGCGCGGCGGTCGCGGATGCGCATCGAGTCAGTCCGCCTGGCCGTCGGCCTGCGAGAACGCGGCGACCGCGGCGGCGGCGCGGCGCGCGCGCGGGTCGATCACGTCCATCAGCTGGATCGCCTCGTGCTCCATGTCGACGATGTAGCCGTCGATGCGGGCACGGAAGTAGCGATGGAAGATCAGCGCCGGTACCGCCACGATCATGCCCGCCGCCGCGCACACCAGCGCCTTGCCGATGCCGCCGGCCAGCTGGTTGACGTCGCCCACGCCGTGGTCCATCACCCCGAGGAACATCTGGATCATGCCGACCACGGTGCCGAACAGGCCGAGCAGCGGCCCGGCGCCTGCGATCGTGCCGAGCGCGTTGAGGAAGCGTTCCATGCGGTGGGCGATGTGGCGACCGACGTCCTCGACCCGTTCGCGGACTTCCTCGCGCGGCCGGTTGCGCACGTCGAGGGCGGCCGCCAGCAGCGCGCCGAGCGGCGAGTTCCTGCGCAGGGAGTCGATGTGGGCGGAATCGAGCCGGCCGCGCGCGGCCCAGGCGCGGACTTCCTCGCCCAGTCCCGGCGGCAGCACCGCGGAACGGCGCAGCGCCCAGAAGCGTTCGACGATGATCGCCAGGCCCACGGCCGACAGCAGCAACAGCGGGATCATCGGCCAACCGCCGGCCTTGACCAGTTCCAGCACGCGCACCCCTCCGGCCCCGCGGGCCCTGCCGATTGCCCGACAGGATAGCGGATGGCCCAAGGGCCTGTTAACGCGCGCGCCCGGCGCGGCGCACCGCATCCCAGAGCCGTGGCTGGGCCTCGCGCCGCGACGCGATGTGCGTGCCGTCACGTTGCAGGCGCACCACCAGCGCGCCCTGCTCCGCGGTCGCCGCGACCCGGGCGCCCGCATCCTGCCAGCGCCGCAGGGTCGTCGGGTGCGGATGGCCGAAGCGGTTGCCGTGGCCGGCGGAGGACAGCATCCACGATGCGCCCGTCGCGGCCACGAATGCCGGATCGGAGGAACCGCGGCTGCCGTGGTGCGCGGCCAGCACCACGTCCGCGCGCAGCGCCGCCGGATCGTCGTGGACCAGCATCCGCTCGACCACCTCGCCGACGTCGCCCATCAGCAACACCGCGCCGTGCGCCGACTCGATCCGCAGCACGCAGCTCGATTCGTTGCGCAGGTCCGGGAAATGCAGGTGCGGATGCAGGAAGCGCACGCGCACGCCGTCGGCCTGCCACTGGCTGCCGGCGAGGCACGGTGCGGCCCCCGCGATGCCGGCGTCGCGCGCGGCGAACACGGCGCCGGCCGGGATGCGTCGCCGGATCGCCCCGAGGCCGCCGGCATGGTCGGCATCGCCATGGCTGACCACCACCGCGTCCAGCCTGCGCACGCCCAGCGCATGCAGGGACGGCACCACCACGCGCTCGCCCGCGTCGAAACCCTCGGGCGTGGCCGGCCCGGCGTCATACAGGAACGCGTGCCGCGCGGTGCGGACCAGCACCGACAGCCCCTGGCCGACGTCGAGCACCACCAGCTCCACCTCGCCCGCGCGCGGAAGGCCGCGGTCGGGCCACAGCAGCGGCAGGAACAGCAGCGCGGCCAGCGCCTTGCCCGGTACTCCGCGCGGCAGCAGCAGCCAGAACGCCCCGCACAGGGCCAGTGGCAACGCGAACCAGCGCGGTTCGGGCAGCCACCACAGCGCGAACCGGCTGCCGGCCAGCCGCTCGAACAGCGGCCAGGACAGGTCGAAGCACCACGCCGCCGCCTGCCACGGCGCGTTGCCGCAGCCGGCATGCAGCGCGTCCAGCCCGGTGCCGATCAGCGACAGCGGCACCACCACCAGGCTCCACCAGGGAATCGCCACGAGGTTGGCCAGCGGCCCGGCCAGCGAGGCCTGCCCGAACAGGACCGCGGTCAGCGGCAACAGGCCGAGCGTGGCCACCCATTGCGCCGACAGGAAGCCACGCAGCAGCGGCTGCGCCTGCACCCGCGGCAGGCACCACACCAGCCAGGCGACGCCGGCGAAGCTGAGCCAGAAGCCGGCGGCGAGGATCGACAGCGGGTCCACGAGCAACAGCGCGATCGCGGCCAGCGCCAGCGAATCGGCCACACCGGCGGGCCGCCGCCACAGCCGTGCCAGCACGACCACGGCGATCATCAGCACCGTGCGCACCGTGGGCAGCGCGAACCCGGCCACGGCGGCATAGCCCGCGGCCCCGAACAGGGCCCCGATCGCCGCCGCCTGGGGGCGCGGCAAACGACGGCCCAGCCCGGGCAACAGCCACCACACGCCAGCGACCACGAGCGCGAAGAAGCCCGCGACCAGCCCGACATGGAAGCCGGAGATCGCGATCAGGTGGGTGAGCCCGGTGGCGCGCAGGGCCTCCCAGTCCGCGTCCTCGAGCGCGCGCGTGTCACCGAGCGCGAGTGCCCGCACGAAGCGCGACGAGGGGCGGTCAACCGCCGCGTCGATGCGCCCGGCCACCGCGTCGCGCCAGCCGTCGACGCCCCCCGGCGGTGCCAGCGCGCGCACCGGTTGCGCGTCGCGCACGTAGCCGGTCGCCGCCAGGCGCGCGGCCAGCATGTGCTTCTCGCTGTCGCCCCAACCGGGATTGCGCAGGCCCCGCGGCGCGCGCAGCCGCGCGGTGAGCTGCCAACGGGAGCCGGGCGCGATGGCGTGGCGGCCGGAGCGTGCGCCGCCGCGGTCGTCGTACCAGGACAGGCGCAGCAAGCGGCCGCGCAGGAACGCCGGCTGCGACGCATCGCCATCGACACGGAACAGGAAGCGCGTGCGCGCCGCCTCGTGGTCGGGGAGCTGCACCACGCGCCCGGAGATCGCGAAGTCGCCGCGTTCCTGCGCCACCGGCAGCTGCCGCGCAAACACCTGCGTGGCGTGCAGCCCGAACAAGGCGAACCCGACCAGCGCCGCGGCGGCGGCCCGCGGCCAGCCCCGGCATCGCCACCAGCCGAAGCCGCCCGCGACCAGCACTCCGCCCAGCAGCAGCCAGTGCGGTGGCGCCGGCAGCCGCGCGCACGCGAAGGCGCCCAGCACCAGGCCCGCGGCGACGGCAAGGCCGAACGGGGCGAGGGCTGGCGGCGCGGGATCGGTCTGCGGGCGACCTTCCATGGTCGAGGACATCGGCGTGGCCACGGGGAAACAGGCCCCCAGCGTCGCGCCGGCGCCGGTCCACGCCCATCGGTCGCGTCGTCATGGCGCTGTAGGAATACCCCGCGGCCGCCTGCCCTACACTCCCACGCACCCCCAGGGAGCGACCTACATGGCCACCGGACAGGATCTCGATGCGCTGATCCGCGCGCGCATGCCGCCATCGCTGCAGGCGCTGATCCCGCCGCCCTGCCTGGTCGACATGCAGGGCGAGCTGGTCGACTACGAGGACGGCGTGCGCCTGCGCATGCGCTTTCCCGTGCTGGCGCGCTACCGCAATCCGCTGGGCAACATGCAGGGCGGCTTCGTGGTGGCCGCGCTCGACAACACCATCGGGCCGTTCTCGTTCCTGCTCGCCCCGCCCAGCGTCACCGCAAGCCTCAACACCCAGTACCTGCGGCCGGTCACCGATGCCGTGCCGCACATCACCTGCAGCGCGTGGCTGGTCGACCGCACGCGCAACGTGCTGCACATCCACGCCGAGGCGCGCAACCACGAGGACAAGGTGGTCGCGCTGGCGCAGTCGATGAACCAGATCCTGCCGCCGCCGGGCGCCTGAGGCGCGTCGTCCGCTTCACCCCCGCTTCACCCGCGTTCCATCGTGGCGCCATCCCGGCGCCGCACCCTGCGCTTCGACGGGCAGATGGACGGGATGATGGCGCGCGACGGCGGCGAGGCATGGGACGTGGTGGTGGTCGGCGCGAGTTTCGCCGGCGTGGCTTGCGCGCTGGCGGCACGCCGCGCCGGATTGCGCGTGTGCGTGCTCGAACGCAAGCGCGATCCCGGGATCAAGCTGCACACCACCGGCATCATCGTGCGCGAAGCCGCAGAAGGCACGGCGCTGGCGGGCCTGCCCGCGCCGCTGGTGCACCGGGTGGACGGCGTGCGCCTGTATGCGCCCGGGCTGCGCAGCGTTGCCCTGCGCTCGCCCGACTATTACTTCCTCACCACCGACACCCCCGGCGTGATGCGCTGGCTGGCCGGCGAACTCGAAGCCGCCGGCGCCGAGCTGCGCCTGATGCAGCCGTTCACCGACGCCACGCGCATCGATGGCGGCTGGCAGGTGGACGGGCTGGGCACCTGCCGCTGGCTGGTCGGCGCTGACGGCGCCAAGTCGCGGGTGGCGATGCGCGCCGGCCTCGGCCGCGTGCGCGATTTCCTGTACGGCGTCGAGCACGAGTTCGAAGGCGTTGACCTGCGCGAGCCTGGCCACCTGCACTGCTTCATCGACCGCAGGCTCGCGCCTGGCTACATCGGCTGGGCCACGCGCAATCCGCGTGGGGTGCAGCTCGGCCTCGCGTTCCGCCATCGCGCCGACCGCACCGGCGTGCCCGATCTGGACGGCCTGCGCCACCGCGTCGGCACGCGGATCGGCCTGTCTGCCGACGCGATGCCCACCGCCACCCGCGCCGGCCTGATTCCCTGCGGCGGCCCGGTCCGGCCGCTCGCCGCGGCGAACGTGATCCTGACCGGCGATGCCGCCGGCATCGTCTCGCCGGTCACCGCCGGCGGCATCCACTCGGCCTGGCGGCATGGCGACGCCGTCGGCACCGCGATCGGCCGCCACCTGCGTGCCGGCGGGCCGGATCCGGCGCGCGAGGCGGAGCGCGCCGCGCCGCGCTTCCATGCCAAGCGCGCCCTGCGCTGGGCCTTCGACCATCTGCAATGCGACTGGCCGTTCGACCTGCTGATCGGCACCCCGCCGCTGCGCTGGGCTGCAGAGCGCATCTACTTCAACGCGCGCCCGGCGGCACGCCCGGCGCGCCGCGCGGCGGGATGATCCGCAGCCGTTGGTCATGGCGGGCCGCCGAGGATGGCCCCGCGCGCACCAGGGCCCGCCACGCGGACGCGCGCCGCGGCGTCATCACTGCGTTGCGGATCGACACACGCGCCGTCACGCTGCCTTGCCGCGCACGTCCGCGCGGCGGGTGCGACACCTGCCATGAGGGTTGACGGGCCCTAGCCGAGGGTGAAGGCGTCGCCGTCCAGCATGGCCGGGAAACGCGCGCGGTGCGCGGCCAGTTCGTCGGCGAGCAGCGTGGTGGTCACCACCACCTCCTCGTCGGTGCACTCGCTCACCGGGTGGCCGAGGAAGTCGATCACCGCGCTGTCCCCGGCATAGTGCAGGCCGTTGCCGTCGTCGCCGACGCGGTTCAGGCCGGCGACGTAGCACAGGTTCTCGATCGCGCGTGCGCGCAGCAGGGTCTTCCAGGCGTAGGCGCGCGCGGACGGCCAGTTGGCGACGTACAGCAGCAGGTCGTAGTCGAGTCCGTCCTTGCGCCCCACGTCATAGCGGTTGCGCGAGAACACCGGGAAGCGCAGGTCGTAGCAGACCAGCGGGCAGATCCGCCAGCCCTTGCACTCCACCACCAGCCGGTCGCGGCCGGCGGCATAGCGCTCGTGCTCGCGCGCATAGCGGAACAGGTGGCGCTTGTCGTAGGTCTGCAGGCCGCCGTCGGGCGAGGCCCACAGCAGCCGGTTGAACACGCCGTCGCCGTCGCGCAGCTGCACGCTGCCGCAGACCACCGCGCCGAGCTTCCTCGCCTGCTCGCGGACCCAGGCCACGGTCGGCCCGTCCATCGTCTCGGCATTGCCGATGGCGTCGTTGCTGAAGCCGCTGGTGAAGGTTTCCGGCAGCAGCACCACGTCGGTGAGGCCGTGCAGTGGCGCGATCAGCTCGCCGTAGTAGGCACGGTTGCCGGCGGGGTCGTGCCACAGGGTGGCGCCCTGGACGAGGGAGATGCGCAGGTTGTGCATGGTGGGCTCCGGGGCCTGGCCGTCCTTCAACTCAAAGTGCCTGCAGGCGCTCGATCGCCGCCGCCAGGGTGGCGTCGTTCTTGGCGAAGCACAGCCGCGCCAGGCGCTGGCCGGGGGGCGGCGCGGCGTAGAACGGCGACAGCGGGATCGCGGCGACGCCCTTCTCGATGGTCAGCCAGCGGCAGAACGCGGCATCGTCCAGGTCGCTGACGGCGGAATAGTCCACCAGCTGGAAATAGCCGCCGGGCACCGGCAGCGGCTTCAGCCGCGTGGTCAGGACCTGCTCGCGGAAGCGGTCGCGCTTGGCCTGGTAGAACGCACCCAGTTGTTCGTAGTGCTCCGGCTCGGCGTCGAGCATCGCCGCGAACGCATGCTGCGCCGGTGCGAACGTGCAGAACACGTTGTACTGGTGCACCTTGCGGAACTCGGCGCTCAGCGCCGGCGGCGCGATGCAGTAGCCCACCTTCCAGCCGGTGCAGTGGTAGGTCTTGCCGAAACTCGACACCACGAAGCTGCGCTCGCGCAGCGAGGGATAGCGCAGCGCGGATTCGTGGCGGGCGCCGTCGAACACGATGTGTTCGTACACCTCGTCCGAGAGCAGGAAGATGCCGCTGCCGTCGATGATCGCCTCGACCTCGCGCATGTCGTCGGCCGAGAGCATGGCGCCGGACGGGTTGTGCGGGCTGTTGATCATCAGCATGCGCGTGCGCGGCGTGATCGCCTCGCGCACGCGCCGCCAGTCGGGCGCGAATGTGACCGGATCGAGCGGCACGTGCACCGCGCGCGCGCCGGCCAGGTCGATGGCCGGTTCGTAGCTGTCGTAGCACGGATCGAGCACGATCACTTCGTCGCCGGCGCGGACCACGGCGTGGATCGCGTTGAAGATCGCTTCGGTCGCGCCGCTGGTCACGGTGACTTCGGTCTCGGCGTCCGGCAGGTGGCCGTAGACGCGCCGGGTCTTGGCCGCGATCGCCTGGCGCAGGGCCGGGATGCCGGTCATCGGCGCGTACTGGTTGTGGCCGGCGCGCATCGCCTTGTCCAGCTCGTCCACCAGACGCACGGGTACGGAGAAGTCGGGGAAACCCTGCCCGAGGTTCACCGAGCCGTGTTCCATCGCCAACTGCGACATGACGGTGAAGATCGTGGTCCCGACGTTCGGAAGTTTGGTCTGGGGCATCAAGGTGTCTGCGCGGAATGTCGAATGGACCTGCGTCCAGTTTACGTTTGCCACGCGATCGGTTAAACCTGTCGGATGCCGATGTCACACCTGCCGCTCGGCGACGCGCGCGTCGCCGAACTCCTGCACGCCTTCCTGGCCGCCGAATACCGCTGGCAGCACGATGGCGGCTGGCACGACATCATCATCGGCCTGCCCACCCCGGGACTGGAGCTGGCGTTCCCGGACGCCACCACGTTCGGCGCGCTGTCGGCCTGGAACCCGCTGTCGATCGAGCGCAGCCGCGACGAGAACCGGCTTGCCGACGAAGCCCTGCACGATGCGCTGGTCGCCAGCGGCCACGCCTACCTGCCGGCGTTCGCGTCCGCGCGCAACCGCAGCTGGCGCGAACCGAGCTGGCTGGTGTTCGGCATGGGCACCGACGAGTTCGACGCCCTGTCCCGCCGCTTCGGCCAGCTCGGCACGCTGTGGTGGCGGCCCGGGACGCACGTGCGCCTGCGCATGGACGCCACCCGGCCAGCGGACATGCCCGACGAGCCCAACGTCGACTGGCTAAAATGACGGCGATGGCCGCCTCCTGGCCGACGCCGAGGGCCTGTTGACGCTTATGGCATACGTCGCATGGCTCTCCGATGGCCGCCAGGGGCTGTTGCGTGGCGCAGGGCCTGGCTGGCCGCCAGGTCAAGCCGCGCGGCGCCGCAGGGCGGCCATCGGGACGCCACCCGAAGCGCCCACCACGCGGACGCACGCCGCGGCGTCATCGCTGCGTTGCGTATGGACCTACGCGCCGTCGCGCTTGCTCGCCGCGCACGCCCGCGCGGCGGGTGCGGCCTATGCCACCAGCGTCAACAAACCCTAGCCCATGCCGCCAACCTCCCACGCCGCCGCGCCGCTGATCGACGTGCGCGGCCTGTGCTTCGCACGCAACGACGTGCCGGTGTTCGGGCCGCTCTCGTTCGCGGTGGACGCTGGCGAGGCGCTGCTGGTGCAGGGCGGCAACGGTGCCGGCAAGACTAGCCTGCTGCGGGTGCTGGCCGGCCTGCTTGACGGGGCCGGTGGCGAAGCCTGGTTCGGAGGCGCGCCGGCGATGCCCGCCAGCCGTGCCCGCCACGTGGCCTACCTCGGCCACCTGCCGGGGCTGAAGGCGGACCTGTCGGCGCTGGACAACCTCGAGTACCTCTGCGGCCTGCTCGGGCGGCGGGATTCGATGGACTTCGAACAGGCGCTCGGCGTGGTCGGCCTGGCCGGCTACGAGGACGCGCCGGTGCGCACCCTGTCCGCCGGCCAGCGCAAGCGCCTCGCGCTCGCCCGGCTGTGGCTGTCGCCGGCGCCGCTGTGGCTGCTGGACGAACCCTACGCCAACCTCGACCTGCCGGGCATCGAACTGGTCAACCGCATGGTGCAGGTGCATCTCGATGGCGGCGGCGGCGCGCTGGTGACCACGCACGGTGCCTACGCCGCACCCCCGGTGCGCACGCGCCTGCTGCTGCTGGATCCGGCGCCCGCGGCCGGCGATGTCGCGGGACGGGCGGCATGAGCAGCGACGCCCGCCCTACCCTCGCCGGCACCGCCCGCGCCCTGCTCCGGCGCGACCTGCGCCTGCTCTGGCGGCGCCGCGGCGATGCGCTGCAGCCGGCGCTGTTCGCGATCCTGGTGGTGGTCCTGTTCGCGCTGGCGCTGGGCAACGAACGCGCGATGCTGGCCGCGGTGGCGCCGGCGGTGCTGTGGGTGGCCGCCCTGCTGTCGGGCCTGCTGTCGCTGGATTCGCTGTTCCGCGGCGATGCCGAGGACGGCTCACTCGAACAATGGATGCTGGCGCCGGTGCCGCTGGCATGGCTGGTCCTGGTGCGTACCCTCGTGCACTGGGCGACGACGGCGCTGCCGCTGGTGCTGGCCACGCCGCTGCTGGCCGAACTGCTGGCCCTGCCGCACACGCTGCTGCCGGTGCTGCTGCTGTCACTGGCCCTGGGCACGCCGCTGCTGAGCCTGCTCGGCGCGGTGGTCGCGGCGCTCACCGTGGGCATGCGCCGGGCCGGAGTGCTGCTGGCCCTGCTGGCGCTGCCGCTGTACGTGCCCGTGCTGGTGTTCGGCGCGGGCAGCCTCGCCGCGGCCGCGCAGGGCTTCGATCCCACCGGCGGCCTGCTGCTGCTGGCCGCGGGCCTGGCGCTGGCCCTGGTGCTGGCGCCGGTGGCGGCGGCGACGGCCCTGCGCATCGCCCACGCCTGAGCCGGGCCCGTCGCCTGCGGTTGAGTTGGATCAAGGCGCATCCGGCGCCACGACGGGAGCATGGCGTCGCCGGCCACGCGGGCCGGCATCGTCCTTTCTTCCAGGAGTGCCCCGGATGTCCCCCCGCAAGATGCTTCTCCCCGGCGTGATCGCCCTGATCCTGTCCGCCTGCGGCGGCAAGGCCCCCGAGCCCACCCCGGCCGCCACGCCCGCCCCCGCGCCGGTCGAGCAGCCGGCCGCACCGGCGCAGACCGCCCCGATCGCCGAGGACGTCCCGGCGCCCGCGGCCGACGTCGCCGCCCCGGCGCCGGCCGCGGCCGCGGCGGCACCCGCCGTGGTGAGTGGCTGCGCGACCACGATCGAGTCCAACGACGCGATGAAGTACAACGCCGACTCGATCACCGTGCCGTCCAGCTGCGCCCAGTTCACCATCACCCTCAAGCACGCCGGCACCCTGCCGGTCGGCGCGATGGGCCACAACCTGGTCGTGGCCAAGGCCGCGGACATGAACGGCATCGCCGCCGACGGCATGGCCGTCACCCCCGACCACCTCAAGGCCGGCGACACGCGCGTCATCGCCCACACCAGGATGATCGGTGGCGGCGAATCCGCCTCGGTGACGTTCGACGTCGCCAAGCTCAAGGACGGCGGCCCGTTCAAGTTCTTCTGCACCTTCCCGGGCCACCTGGCGGTCATGCAGGGCAGCCTGCAGGTCGGCTAGGCCTGCCGCAGGACCGGCGACCAGCCCCCGCGAGGGGGCTGGTAAACTTGCTCGATGCCCGCGGCCCGCAGTGCGCCGCCCACGCACAGGCCGTGATGTCCCCGCTGATCCGCTGGTTCCACCAACTCGGCTCGCCCCCCTATTTCGACCGCTTCGCCGCGCGTTGGGCGCCGTGGGCGTACGCGCTGGGCCTGGCCACGATGGCCGTGGGCCTGTACGGCGCGCTGTTCTCCGTGCCCGCCGACTACCAGCAGGGCGACAGCTTCCGCATCCTTTACATCCACGTGCCCAGCGCCTGGATGAGCATGGCCATGTTCGCGCTGATGGCGCTGTACGGCGCGATCGCCCTGGTGTGGCGGATCAAGCTGTGCGAGATCCTCGCGATGGCCTGCGCGCCGATCGGCGCCGCATTCACCGTGATCACGCTGGCCACCGGCAGCATCTGGGGCAAGCCGATGTGGGGCACCTGGTGGGACTGGGATCCGCGCCTCACCTCGCAGCTGGTGCTGCTGTTCCTGTATTTCGGCGTGATCGGCCTGTACGCGGCGATCGAGGACCGCCGCGCCGCCGCGCGCGCCGCCTCGCTGCTGGCGATCGTCGGCGTGGTGATGCTGCCGATCATCCGCTACTCGGTGGTGTGGTGGAACTCGCTGCACCAGGGCCAGACGATCCGCGTGTTCGGCGAGTCGTCGATGGACGCCAGCATGATCCCGCCGCTGCTCTGGATGGTGGTCGGGACCAAGCTGTGGGCCATCGGCTCGCTGCTGGCGCGCGCGCGCGCCGACAACCTGCAGCGGGAGGCCGGCAAGGACTGGGTGCGGCAGCTGGCCGGGGTGCCGCGATGAGCTACGCCGGCTACGTCACCGCCGCCTACGCCGTGTTCGCCGCGGTCCTGCTGTGGGACTTCGTGGCGCCGCGCATCCGCATCGCGCAGGTGCTGCGCGCCGTCCGCCTGCTGGCCCGGCGGCAAGCCGCGCGCGGCGATGCCCCGAACGAGCTGAGCCGATGAACCCCACCCGCCGTCGCCGCCTGGGGTTCGTGATCGCGCTGGTCGCCGCCGCGGCGCTGGCCGCGACCCTGGTCGCCTTCGCGCTCCAGCGCAACATCGCCTACCTCTACACGCCCCACGAAATCCTCTCCGGCGCCGCCGGCGCGGCGGTGGCGTCGGGCGAGGCGCGTTTCCGCCTCGGCGGCATGGTCGAGAAGGATTCGTTCCGGCGCGAGGCCGGTTCGCTGGTCTCGCATTTCCGCGTGACCGACGGCGACGCGCTGCTCGAGGTGAGCTACGACAAGATCCTGCCGGACCTGTTCCGCGAGGGACAGGCCGTGGTCGCCACCGGGCGCATGCGCGGCAACACCTTCGTCGCCGAGGACGTGCTGGCCAAGCACGACGAAACCTACGTGCCCAAGGAAGTCGCCGACAAGATGGGCCTGGCGCACAGCAAGCACAACGTCGATGCGGTGCCGGATCCGGAGGCGAAGCAGTGAGTCGAGACTTCCCCTGCCCCTGTGATCCCGAACGCAGTGGGGGATCTGCTTTCAGGGCAGGATGCCCCACGGTTTCCGGAATGCCCCGTCCGATGGCGACGGCCGCGCGACAAGCGCCCCGTCGTGTTCGTGGAGCATCCTGCTAGGTGCTGGCCGAACTCGGACAAACCGCCGCCCTGCTCGCTCTGCTGACCGCGCTGCTGCAGGCGGTGCTGCCGCTGGCGGGGGCGCAGGCCGCCGCCGATCCTGCGCGCGCCCGCTTCGCCACCGCGGCGATGGCGGTTGCGCGGCCCGCGGCCTACGCCCAGCTGGTGCTGGTGCTGTTCGCGTACGTGGTGCTCACCATCGCGTTCGTGCAGCAGGATTTCTCGCTGCGCTACGTCAGCGACAACTCCAACTCGCTGCTGCCGCTGGTGTATCGCTACACCGCGGTCTGGGGCGCGCACGAGGGCTCGCTGCTGCTGTGGGCGCTGATGCTGTCGGTCTGGAATGCGGCGGTCGCGCTGTGGTCGAAGCCGCTGCCGGAGGTGGTGGTCGCGCGCGTGCTGGGGGTGATCGGGCTGGTGGCGATCGGCTTCCTGTCCTTCATGCTGTTCACCTCCAACCCGTTCGAGCGCCTGCTGCTGGTGCCGGTCGAGGGCCATGACCTGAATCCGCTGCTGCAGGATCCGGGCATGATCATCCACCCGCCGATGCTGTACGTGGGCTACATCGGCTTCGTGGTGCCGTTCGCGTTCGCGATCGCGGCGCTGCTGGACGGCAACGTCGATGCACGCTGGCTGCGCTGGACGCGGCCGTGGACCAACGTCGCCTGGGGCTTCCTCACCATCGGCATCGCGCTCGGGTCGTGGTGGGCGTACTACGAACTGGGCTGGGGTGGCTGGTGGTTCTGGGACCCGGTCGAGAACGCCAGCTTCATGCCGTGGCTGGCGGGTGCCGCGCTGATCCATTCGCAGGCGGCCACCGAGAAGCGCGGCAGCTTCGCCGGCTGGACGCTGCTGCTCGCGATCGCCACCTTCTCGCTGTCGCTGCTGGGCGCGTTCCTGGTGCGCTCGGGCGTGCTGACCAGCGTGCATTCGTTCGCCGCCGATCCCTCGCGCGGACTGTTCATCCTCGCCTTCCTGGCCGCGGTGGTCGGCGGCGCGCTGCTGCTGTACGTCCTGCGCGCGCCACGGTTGCCCGAAGGCCGCGCGTTCGCCGCCACTTCGCGCGAGACGCTGCTGCTGGTCAACAACCTGCTGCTGGCCGCCGCCTGCGCGATGGTGCTGCTGGGCACGCTGTACCCGCTGCTGGCCGACGCGCTGGACCTGGGCAAGGTATCGGTCGGCCCGCCCTACTTCGGCACGCTGTTCGTGCTGCTGATGGCGCCGCTGGTGCTGCTGGTGCCGTTCGGGCCGCTCACGCGCTGGCAGCAGGAGCAGGCCTCGCGCCCGCTGGCGATGCTGTTGCCGTGGCTGGGGCTTGCGCTGCTGCTTGGCGTCGTCGCGTGGTTCATGGCGCCGCAGGGCAAGTTGAAGGCGGCCGCCGGCGTGGCCGCCGCCACGTGGGTGCTGCTGGGCACGCTGCGCTTCGTGTGGACGCGGCTGCGCGCGCAGGGCCGCGCGTTCACGCCGGAAATGCTGGGCATGACCCTGGCCCATGTCGGCATCGCCGTGTTCCTCGCCGGCGCGCTGCTGGTGGAAGCGCTGAACGTGCAGCGCGAAGTGGCGATGCGGCCGGGCGACATGGTCGAGATCGGCCGCCATACGTTCCGCTTCGACGGCGTCGAGCGCGTGCAGGGCCCGAACTACGTCGCCGACCGCGGGCTGGTGCAGGCCTTCCGCGATGATCGGCCGCTGGAGCTGCTGCATCCGGAAAAGCGCGCCTACGCCAGCGGCGGCCAGGTGATGACCGATGCCGGCATCCATGCCGGCGTGTTCGCCGACGTGTTCGCCGCGCTCGGCGAGTCGCTCGGCAACGAGGCCTGGGCCGTCCGGCTGCAGGTGAAGCCGTTCGTGCGCTGGATCTGGGCCGGGGCGTTCCTGATGGCGCTGGGCGGTTTCGTCACCGCCACCGACCGACGCTTCCGCCGCGTCACGCAGGATCGCGCATGACCACGCCTGCCCCCTCGCCCGCGCCCGCGCCGCGGCGCGGCAAGGCCACCGCCGCGGTCATCGCCGTGGTGTTCGTCGCCCTCGTCGGCCTCCTGTTCTACGGCGTGCTGGTGTCCGACCGCGCCGACCGCGAAGCCCTGCCCTCGCCGCTGATCGGCAAGCCTGCCCCCGAGTTCTCCTTGCCGGTGCTGCACGAAGCGGGGCGGCTGGTGTCGTCGCGCGAACTGCATGGCCAGCCCTACCTGCTCAACGTCTGGGGCAGCTGGTGCCCGGGCTGCCGCATCGAGCATCCGGTGATCGCTCGCTTCGCCGAAACCAAGCGCCTGCGCGTGATCGGCTACAACTGGAAGGACGAGCACGCCGACGCGCTGCGCTGGCTGGAGCAGTTCGGCAATCCCTACTGGCTGGTGCTGGTGGACTACGACGGGCGCAAGGCGATCGACTGGGGCATCTACGGCGCGCCGGAAACCTTCCTGGTCGACGCCGACGGCATCGTGCGCTGGAAACACGTGGGCCCGGTGGACGACGCGGTCATCGCCAACGAACTGGGGCCGGTGCTCGACGCCATCGGGGTGCCGCGGTGAGCGGTCGCGTCGCCGGCCTGCTGCTGTCGCTGCTGTGCGCCATCGTGCTCGCGTCGCCGCCCGTCCCGGCCCAGGTGGTGCGCGATGCCGCGCCGCTGGAGTTCCGCGACCGCGCCGAGGAGATCCGGTTCCACGACCTCGTCGCCGAACTGCGCTGCGTGATGTGCCAGAACCAGTCGCTGGCCGATTCCAACGCGCAGATCGCGCACGACCTGCGCCGCGAGGTGTTCGACCTGATGCGCGCGGGCAAGAGCGATGCCGAGATCCGCGACTTCCTGGTCGAGCGCTACGGCGAGTTCGTGCTGTATCGCCCGCGCTTCGGCGGGCATACATGGCTGCTGTGGCTGGCGCCGGCGCTGCTTGTGCTGGCCGGTGGCCTGGTGATCGCGCGCATCCTGCGCGTGCGCAGCCGGCAGCCGATGGCGGCCGACGAGGACCAGGAATGGTGACGGTCGCGCTGTTCTACGCATTGTTGCTGGTGGGCGCGATCGTCGTCGGCGCCCTCGTCGCCGCGCCGCTGCGCAAGGGCTCGCCGAAGCTGTTCATCGGCATCGTGGTGGCGCTGCCCGTGCTGCTGCTCGCGCTGTACCAGGTCGTCGGCAAGCCGCTGATGCTCGACCGTGAGGCCGTGGCGGCCGCGTCGTCGCCGAATCCGCAATCCATCGAGCAGGCCATCGTCGAGCTGCGCGAGGAACTCAAGCGCAATCCCGCGCAACCGGAAGGCTGGCGCCTGCTGGGCCGCACCTATGCCTCGATGGGGCGCTACGCCGAATCGCGCGAAGCCTTCGCGACCGCGCTGCGCCACGCGCCGGACGATCCCGACCTGCTGGTCGAGGCCGCGCAGGCGAACGCGCAGGCCAGTCCCGACCACCGCTTCGACGACGCCTCGTTCGCGATGCTGCGCAAGGCCATGACCCTCGACCCGGAGAACCAGCGGGCGCAGTGGTTCATCGGCGTGGTGCAGCGCCAGCGCGGGCTCGATGCCGATGCCGTCGCGACCTGGGAAGCGCTGCTGCCGCGGCTCGATCCCGAGACGGCCGCGGCCCTGCGCTCGCAGATCGACGTAGCGCGCGAAGCCGCGGGAATGGCACCGCTGCCCGCCGCCACGCAGGCGACGCCTGCCGCCACCGGCCGCGGCCTGCGGGTCAGGGTCGCGCTCGATCCCGACTTCGCGTCGCGCGTGCGCCTGCGCGGCGATGCCACCGTCTTCGTCATCGCGCGTCGTCCCGACGGTCCGCCGATGCCGGTGGCGGTCGAGCGCCATGCGCTGCAGGACCTGCCGCTGGACATCGTGCTCGACGACGGCGACAGCCCCATGCCGACGGCAAAACTCTCGGCGCTGCAGGACGTCGAGGTGCTCGCGCGCCTGTCCGCCAGCGGCAGCGCCAACCGCGGCGAAGGCGACCTCGAGTCGGCGCCGGTGCGGGTGACGCTGCCCGCGGATGCGCCTGTCGAACTGGTGCTGGGCAAGGCGACGCCGTAGCGTCTTGCCCCCTCAGCGCGCTGTCATCCCGAGCGCAGCGAGGGATCTGCCCGTTCCCTTCCACCGGAACAAGGCGAACAGCAGATCTCTCGCTGCGTTCGAGATGACAGCTTGCAGCGATGGCGATGGCCCTTCGCCGGGAAGACGGCCCCGATACCGAATCCCGCTAGAATCCAGGCCATGACCGAATTCATCCCGCCGGGCACGCGCTACGTCGACCTGCCCTCGCCATTCCCGATGAAGCGTGGCGGCCAGTTGCTCCACGCGCGCGTCGCCTACGAAACCTGGGGCACGCTGGACGCGGCACGCGGCAACGCCATCCTGATCGTCACCGGACTCTCGCCCGACGCGCATGCCGCCGCCAACGAGGCCGACGCCACGCCCGGCTGGTGGGAGGCCATGCTCGGCCCCGGCAAGCCGATCGACACGCGGCGCTGGTTCGTGGTCTGCGTGAACTCGCTGGGCAGTTGCAAGGGCTCGACCGGCCCGGCCTCGATCGATCCCGCCACCGGCACGCCCTATCGCCTGCGCTTCCCCGACGTGTCGATCGAGGACGTCGCTGACGGTGCCGCGCACGTCGTGCGCGCGCTCGGCATCGAGCGCCTGGCGTGCGTGATCGGCAACTCGATGGGCGGCATGACCGCGCTCGCCCTGCTCGCGCGTCACCCGGGCATCGCCCGTTCGCACATCAACATCTCCGGCAGTGCGCGTGCGTTGCCGTTCTCGATCGCGGTGCGCTCGCTGCAGCGCGAGGCGATCCGCCTCGATCCGAACTGGAACGGCGGCGAGTACGACGAGTCCACCTATCCCGAATCGGGCATGCGCATCGCGCGCAAGCTCGGCGTGATCACCTATCGCTCGGCGCTGGAATGGGACGGCCGCTTCGGCCGCGTACGGCTCGACTCCGACCGCCCCGACGAGGAACCCTTCGGCCTCGAGTTCGAGGTCGAGAGCTACCTCGAGGGCCACGCCCGCCGGTTCGTGCGCCGCTACGATCCCAACTGCTACCTCTACCTCAGCCGCTCGATGGACTGGTTCGACCTCGCCGAGTACGGCGGCGGCGACGTGCTGGCCGGGCTGGCGACGATCCGCGTCGAACGCGCGCTCGCCGTCGGCGCGCGCACCGACATCCTGTTCCCGGTCGAACAGCAGGAAGAAGTCGCCGAGGGCCTGGCGCTGGGCGGTGCCGAAGTGCGCTTCATGGGCCTGGAGTCGCCGCAGGGCCACGACGCGTTCCTGGTGGACATCGCGCGCTTCGGGCCGGCGGTCCAGGGATTCCTCGACGCCCTGTAGGCGCCGCGAGCGCCCGCCCGCGGCCCGAAAGCGCGGATGCTGCGTCGCAACATGGTCTCAGCCATGGTTGCATCCGTGACCGTCTAGAATGGCGCCATGACCGACGATGCCCTGCCCGACATCCCGTTCGAAGGCCACGACCGTTTCATCGCCGCCCTCGACGACGCCGTGTCCGCCGGCGACGAGCACGCCATCACCGCCGCCCTGCGCAACACCCTCTGCGGCCTGATCCGCGACCCCGGCGTCCACCTGCCCGGCTGCGTATTCGAACCCATCGACGACCACTACGCCCGGCGCGAGATCTACCGCAGCCCCGAACACGGCTACAGCGTGGTCGCCATGACCTGGGGCCCCGGCCAGGGCACGCCCGTGCACGACCACTGCGGCCTGTGGTGCGTGGAAGGCGTGTGGGACGGTGAACTGGAGATCACCCAGTACGAACTGCTGGAAACCGACGGCGACCGCTGCCGGTTCCGCGCCGCCGGCGGCATGCAGGCCGGTCCCGGCAGCGCCGGCAGCCTGATCCCGCCGCACGAGTACCACACCATCGGCAACACCAGCCCGGACAAGGTGGCGGTGTCGGTGCACGTCTATCAGGCGCCGATCGAACACTGCTGCAAGTTCGAACGCCAGGACGGCGAGTGGTACCAGCGCATCGCCGCCACCCTGCCGGTGGACCGCGCCGCCTGAGGCCCCGGGCCGATCCGCTATACTGCGCGCCCGCGCCGGAGTGGCGGAATCGGTAGACGCAGCGGACTCAAAATCCGCCGCCCTTAAAAGCGTGTGGGTTCGAGTCCCACCT
>Ga0056909_1000963_pt1 | contig 20343 bp, 16 predicted proteins | sample EBPBio102011_DNA_FD_62115 | JGI IMG/M metagenome (GOLD analysis project Ga0056909, IMG submission 62115) | Wastewater treatment Type I Accumulibacter community from EBPR Bioreactor in Madison, WI, USA - Reactor 1_1/10/2011_ DNA | ecosystem: Engineered > Bioreactor > EBPR > Anaerobic-Aerobic >...
GAAGCCGAACGTGGCGCTCAGATCCTGCGCAACAGCAGCGAACGTTTCCTGGGTACCGCGCTCAGCACCGAACAGGCCCAGACCCAGAGCCTGATCCAGGGCGCGTTCGCGGAAAACGGCTTGCGCCAGCAGAACATTCCCTTCTACGGCTCGCGCATCCGTATCCAGGGCCGCAACCTGCCCGAAGGCCATGGCCTGACAATCAACGGCGAAAACTATCCGGTCGATCTGGAACGCAAGTTCGTGGCCGAATACCTGGTGCCGGTGGGCCGCCATGACTTCGATATCGAAGTGCAGGGCGGTGCGCCGCGCTTGGATGGCGCACCCGTCAGCAGCGACAGCCAGTCGGCCAAACACGTGCTCAGCGTGGATGTCACTGGCAAGTATTTCTTCGGTGTCGGCCTGGCCGACGTGACCATTGCCCAGAACAAGATCAGTGGTTCGGTCGATCCCTTCAGCGTGGATGGCCGTTACCAGGACGACGTGATCAGCGATGGCCGCCTGGCGTTCTACGGCAAGGCCAAGCTGAAGGGCAAGTACCTGGTCACCGCACAGGCCGATACCACCCAGCGCGACTTGGAAAACCTGTTCGACGGCTTCACCCGGGCCGATCCGCAGGACGTGTTCCGTCGCCTTGATCCGGACCTGTATTACCCGGTGTATGGCGACGATTCCACGACCTATCGTGACGTGGACACCATGGGCCGCTTCTACGTGCGCGTTGACTGGGACAAGAACCAGGCACTGTGGGGCAACTTCTTCACCGGCTTCACCGGTACCGAATACGCCCAGTACGTGCGTTCGCTGTACGGCGCGGCGCTGAACTGGCGCTCGCGGGCCAGCAATGCCTGGGGAGACCCGGGCACCGAGCTGCGTGCGTTTGCTTCCGAAGCGCAGACCGCGCCGGGCCACAGCCAGTTCATCGGCACCGGCGGCAGCCTGTACTACCTCAGGCACACCGACATCCTGCCCGGTTCGGACATCGTGGTGCTGGAAGTGCGCGACCTGACCACCGGCCGCGCGGAAAACCGCATCACCCTGCAGCGCGGCACCGACTACGACATCGACGAACTGCAGGGCCGCCTGCTGTTGACCCGTCCGCTGGCGCAGATCACCCGCGAAAACATCCCCACCCTGACCCGCGACGCGCCGCTGGACGGTTTCGAGCAGCGCCTGCTAGTGGATTACGAGTGGCTGCCGTCCAACTTCAATGCCGACGAAATGACCGCCGGGTTCCGCGCCAAGCACTGGTTCGGCAATCACTTCGGCGTGGGTGCCACCTACGTGGATGAGCGCCGTGCCGGTGACAACTACACCATCGTCGGCGGCGACGTCACCTTGCAGGCTGGCAAGGGCACCTACGTCAAGGCCGAATACACCGCCACCGAGTCGTACAGCTCGCCGGTGTTCTTCAGCGACAACGGCGGTTTCACCTTCACCCAGCTCAACCCGGTCGGCCCGCGCGAAGGCGAGGCCAAGGCCGTGGAAGCGCGCGCCAACTTCAAGGAACTGGGCTGGACCCAGCAGGACTGGAGCGCCGGTGCATGGTGGCGTGAAGTCGGTGCCGGCTTCTCGGTCAATCGCGCCGACAGCGGCCAGGCCATCACCGAAACCGGTGCCGAAGTGCTGGGCCAGTTCACTCCCAACCTGGGCGTATTCGCCCGCGTGACCCAGGCCGAGCGCGGCCAGGAAAGCCTGAACCAGGCGCAGGTCACCGCCGAGTGGCGCATCAACGACACCAGCACCCTCAGTGGCGAGCTGCGCCGGGTGGAAGAAGAGCGCCTCAGCGGCACCATCACCGGCACCCTGGGCGCGTTGCGTTACACCCACCGCTTCGGCACCAGCCTGGATATCTACGGCACCGCGCAGTTCACCCTGGATGACGATGGCGGCCAGTACGCCAGCAACGATGCCTTCACCCTGGGCGGCAAGTACCTGTTCGGCAACCTGTCCACGGTGGGCGCGGAGGTCACCACGGGCGACCGTGGCGATGCGGCCACGGTCAATGCCGAATATCGGCTCAGCCCGGAACACACGGTCTACGGTGCGTACACCTTCTCCACCGACAGCACCGAATACGACTCGCTGTTCAGCCCCAACCGGCAGAACGGCTGGACCTTGGGCCAGCGCTGGAGGCTTTCGCAACAGGTCAACATGTTCAATGAAAGCCAGTACCTGAAGGCTCCCAATGAATCCGGCCTGGCCCACACCTTCGGCATGGATTTCTATCCGGCCCAGGGCTGGAACATGGGCTTCACCTTGCAGAGCGGCGAGCTGACCAACAGCACTGGCGGCATTGTGGATCGCAACGCGGTCAGCCTGAGCGGCGGTCGCACCTCACCCGACACCGACTGGCAGAGCAAGCTGGAATGGCGCAAGGATAGCGGTGTCGAGCAGCGCGAGCAGTGGGTCAGCACCAACCGTTTCACCCACAAGATCAACGAGAGCTGGCGCATCGCGGCGCGCTTCAACTACGCCGATACCGATGACGAACTCAATGCCGCCGCCGGTGCGCGCTTCATCGAGGGCAATGCGGGTTTTGCCTGGCGACCGTGGAACAGCACGCGCTGGGGGGTGTTCGGCCGTTACACCTACCTGTACGACCTGTCCACGCTGGGCCAGGTGGGCGGTGCCAGCTACGACCAGAAGTCGCAGATCCTGTCGCTGGAAGGCGTGTACAAGCACGACCAGCACTGGGAATTCGCCGCCAAGGTCGCGCAGCGCCAGGGCGAGGTACGTTTTGGCCGTGGCACCGGGGCGTGGGCCGATTCGGCCACCACCTTCGCCGCCGGGCAGATCCGCTACGAACTGCGCACCCAGTGGCACGGTCTGGCCGAATACCGCTGGCTGGACGTGGAGGATGGCGGCACGCGCAGCGGTTTCCTGGTCGGCCTGGACCGCGACATCAACCAGAACTTCCGGCTAGGCGTGGGTTACAACTTCACCGACTTCAGTGATGACCTGACCAACTTCGATTACGACCACCGCGGTTGGTTCCTCAACCTTGTGGGCACCTATTGATGTTGTCGCGGGCGGTGGTGTTGCCGGCTGTTCCGGCTTGTCGGCAGCGGTGACCGCCACGGGTAACCCGTAAACACCTGCCCAAACCAGCAACGGCCCGCTTGTAGCACAAGCGGGCCGTTGTTTTTTGGCCCGCCACGGCGCATTGCGCAAGGCGGGCCGCTGGCGGCGACAATACGGGAAGTGGTAGCGAGGACGAGCGACGTCCCCCTGATTTTGAGTAGCACGACGATTTGGAGTCCAATTCCCCAGAGCGAGGAGATTGGACGTGAAGAAGCGTTTTTCAGAAGAGCAGATCATCGGCTTCCTGCGTGAGGCCGATGCGGGCATGGCGATCAAGGAGCTGTGCCGACGGCATGGCTTCAGTGAGGCCTCGTATTACCTGTGGCGCAGCAAGTTCGGCGGGATGAGCGTGCCGGACGCCAAGCGGCTGAAGGACCTGGAAGCGGAGAACACGCGACTGAAGAAGCTGCTGGCCGAGCAGGTCTTCGAGAACGACCTGATCAAGGATGCCTTGCGAAAAAAGTGGTGAGCGCACCGGCGCGACGGGTGTTGGTGCGGCAATGGGTGGACAAGGGCTTGAGTGAACGCCGGGCGCTGTCGGTGGTGCGGATGAGCGCCAGCGCACTGCGTTATGAGCCCCGGCCGGATCGCAACGTCGAGCTGCGTGACCGCATTCTGGTGCTGGCACATCGGCACAAGCGTTACGGCGTGGGAATGATCCACCTCAAACTTCGTCAGGCGGGGTTGCCGGCGAACTACAAACGCGTGGAGCGGCTGTATCAAGAGGCGAAGTTGCAGGTGCTCCAAAACGAGTGTCGACTGTGGGTGAAGGCTGGTCCAAAAGTAGCCTGCGGTACTTGCCATTGAATGTGCCCACCAAGTCGTGGCAGTCGTCGAGCTTTCGTAGATAGCCTTTGCTAACAAGCGTTTGGATCTTGTCCTTGCCAAAAGTTTTGTAGAGAACCCTTGTTTTTATCGGGTCGGCATCACCATAGTCACGAACCCTGTCTCTTCTACGAAGCAGGATAATTTCTTCAAGAATTCTTCGCTCGCCTTTGTTAGTTCTGCCGAAGACTGATGGGATGTCCCATGTATGAACCGCTCGGGCTCCGGAGCGTACATTAGAAAGCTTCTGCCCTTGTTGAATTGCATGGGCAATAGCGCTCTCGGGAGTGCCATCAATTAGCACTATAGGCTCATGGTTCTCGCACGTGTTCGCACTGGCTAGTGCGGTGCTCAGCGCCCCTCCCTCGCTTAGCCGCATGGCAGAGAAATCGATCTCTATGTGTGGCTGCCAGCCAACAAGAAAGAGGCGCTTTCTTCGCTGAGGGACACCAAAATTGAAACTATCGCACTTCAGATCTGTGGTTTTATAACCAGCTTCGCGCAGAAGCCGGTGCAACTTGCGCCAATAGCTTCCGTGCTTTCCGGAGATGACTGCGGGAACATTCTCAGCGACCACAAGCCTTGGGCGGAGTTTTTCTGCAATTAGCCCCGTAACCAAGAGAAGCTTGTTGCGTGGATCATGCAGTCGCCTCTTTCCTATCGTCGAGAATCCTTGGCATGGTGAGCCAGCTATTAGGGCATCACACGAGAAGTTAATGCCGTCAAGGGATCGCGCCAAGGAGAGATCCAGCACCTGAGTGGGGCATTTCAGGTTCTTCTTGTGAACTTGGGTTCTACCCCGCTAACACGGACACTTCAGATAAGCCTCATCATGGGGCAGGAGGAGTGTCATGCGACAGAGAAGAAAGTTCAGCGAAGAGTTCAAGCGTGAGGCAGTTGGCCTGACCCGATTGCCTGACGCCAACATCAGTCAGATTGCCCAGGACCTGGGGATTGGCTCCAACCTGCTCTGGCGGTGGCGCCGGGAGTTGGCGTCCGGCGCCAAGAAGCCCTTCCCCGGCGCAGGCGTAGCCCGTGACGAGGAGGTGCTCGCACTCAAGCGCGAGCTGGCCCGGGTAAAGAAGGAGCGGGATTTTTTACGCGATGCGGCGGCGTTCTTCGCCAAGGAATCGTCTTGAGGTACGAGGCGATCCGACGTCACCGCAGTCAGTACCCGGTTCGCTTGATGTGTCGTTGCCTGAAGGTGTCACCCAGTGGCTTCCATGCCTGGTGCACGCGCGCACCCAGTGCCCGGGCGCAGGACAACGCACGCCTGCTGGAGAAGATCCATCAGCAGCATGCCGACAGCGATGGCGTGATGGGCGCACCACGCATGCACGAGGAACTGGGCTACGAGGGCGAGACGGCCAGCTTGAACCGTGTCGCCCGGCTCATGTCCGGAGCCGGACTGTTCGGCGTGCCACAGAAGCGGCGCTGGCGGCACAAGCCAAGCGGTGTGCGGCCAACGCATGTACGCAACCATCTGCAACGCGACTTCGAGGCACTGGAGCCGAACACCAAATGGGTGGTGGACATCACGTTCATCCGGACCGGAGAAGGTTGGCTGTATCTGTGCGCGGTGCTGGACCTGTTCTCGCACAAGATCGTGGGCTGGTCGATGTCCTCGGTGCAGGACCGGCACCTGGTGCTCAAGGCAGTGATGATGGCCTGCTGGCAACGTCCGCATCGCAGCCCGGTGATCCTGCACTCCGATCGCGGAACGCAGTTCACCAGCGCGGATTACCAGCAGTTCCTGAAAGACCATCACCTCACCAGCAGCATGAGTGCAGTCGGTCACTGCGGGGACAACGCGGCGATGGAGGGCTTCTTCGGCCTGCTCAAGCGAGAACGTGTACACCGTCGTCGCTACTTGTCCTTGTCCCAAGCCAGGGCCGATGTGTTCGACTACATCGAGTGCTTCCACAACCCGCGCATGCAGCGCAGACTCAATGCCAAGGATCAGGCCTTCAGACTCTTAACCCAACCGTCCGTGGAAACGGGGTAGAACCCCTTCGAGCACAAGAGGGTCAATATCTATCGCGGCCAAGCCCTTGAAACCCGCATTCAGGAAGCCTAGGTCGAGGCCGCCGCAACCCGAGAACAAGCTGACAAACGTGGGCTTACGCGACGGCACGTTGGCTCGGCCTCGCAAACACATTGGTCTTCGGTATCCCGGCCCTCCTAGATGACATGACCCAACGTCCCCAAAAATCCAATGATTTTAAACTCTTGCTCTTAGCTTACGTGTTGTATAGCAAAGCTCAATAGCCAGTGAGTTGGCCTGCAATTGCACTAACCATGACTTAGTGTCAACCACTTGGCAGATTCGCAGCCAAACGCCAAACGCCGGCATCGTGATGCTGAATGCATCTGGGGGCAGCCCATCCTTCGAAAGGTCGTGCGCACGGGTCGTGGCTTCGTTGTACTGACCATTGCGACGCAGCAGATCCAGTTACAGGATTGAGTGGGTGATGGGGTCATCCATGGAGGACTTTTCGTTGAGACGCAGACTCTCCATTAAATGCAGGACTGCGTTGCGGCATTTGCCACGCTAAAGTAATGAGAATGGGCGCAAAAGCGCTAAAGGCTATTGGTCATCACCCCCAAGGGGGCTGAAAGACTCTGTCCCAGAACTGTCCCAGATTTGTCACAGGGAGGTTGGTGCGCCTGGAGGGATTCGAACCCCCGACCAATGGCTTCGGAAGCCACTACTCTATCCGGCTGAGCTACAGGCGCGTTTTATAAGGACTTTTTCCTGCCATTACTCGGTGGTTTGAGTAATGGCCCATGTGCCGCTTGGAACCCCACATCCTACGATGAGTTATAGCTTCGGAAGCCACTACTCTATCCGGCTGAGCTACGGGCGCGTTGTATCGGCGATAGGCCGCCGCTGGCAGGGCTAGCGGGTGCGCATTGTCGCACGCCCGCCCGATGAGCGGGAGTCAGGTGCCGGGCTGAAGGGGTCACCTGCTATCTTTGCCGCCGCATGGCACTCACCCTTTCTCCGGACACCCGCATCGCGGTCATCGGCCTCGGCTACGTCGGTCTGCCGCTGGCGGTCGAATTCGGCAAGCGTTATCGCACCACGGGCTACGACATCCAGCCCTGGCGCGTGGCCGAGTTGCGCCAAGGCCACGACAGCACGCGGGAAGTCGCGGCCGAAGCCATGGCGGCGGCCGCGCAACTTCAATTCACCGACGCCCTGGAGGCGATGGCCGGCAGCGATGTATTCGTGGTGACCGTGCCCACGCCCATCGATGCTGACAAGCGCCCGGACCTCGGCCCGCTTGAGCGGGCCAGCCAGGCGGTCGGCAGCGTGCTGCGACCCGGCAACCTCGTCATTTTCGAGAGCACGGTGTATCCCGGATGCACGGAGGAAATCTGCGTGCCGATCCTCGAGCGCGTGTCCGGCCTGCGCTTCAATCACGATTTCTTCTGCGGCTACAGCCCCGAGCGGATCAATCCGGGTGATCAGGGGCATCGGATCACCGACATCCGCAAGGTGACCTCGGGCTCGACCCAGGCTGCGGCCGATTTCGTCGATGCGCTGTATGCCAGCATCATCACCGCGGGCACGCATCGCGCGCCCAGCATCAAGGTGGCCGAGGCCGCGAAAGTCATCGAGAACACCCAGCGTGACCTCAACATCGCGTTGGTGAATGATCTGGCGATGCTCTTCGACAAGCTGGGCATCGACACCCAGGATGTACTGGACGCCGCCGCGACCAAGTGGAACTTCATCCCCTTCCGTCCCGGCCTGGTCGGGGGTCATTGCATCAGCGTCGATCCCTACTACCTGACCCACAAGGCCGAGCAGGTGGGGCACCATCCCGACGTGATCCTGGCCGGGCGTCGCACCAACGATGGCATGGGCGCGTACGTCGCCGGGCAAGTGGCTGCGCTTGCCACGTCCCACGGCATCGACATGGACGGTGCGCGCGTGCTGGTGCTGGGGCTGGCCTTCAAGGAAAACTGCCCGGACCTGCGCAACACGCGGGTGATCGACGTGATCGATGGCCTGCGCCAACGCGGTGCGGCAGTGGACGTGCACGATCCGCATGTGGATGCCGACGAAGCCCGGCGCGAATACGGCCTTGCGCTGATCGACCCGCCGGCCGAGGGCGCCTATGACGCCATCGTGCTGGCGGTGGCGCATGCGCAGTTCCTGGCGCTCGATGCCGGGACCCTGCGCGGCTGGTGCAAGCCAGACGCGGTGATCTACGACGTCAAATCGGCGCTGCCGCGCGCATGGGTGGATGGACGGCTATGAGCATCCTGGTGACCGGCAGTGCGGGATTCATCGGATCGCAGGTCGCGCATCGGCTGCTGGATCGCGGCGAGCGCGTGATCGGCTTCGACAATCTCAACGATTACTACGATGTCAGCCTGAAGGAAGCGCGACTCGCGCGGCTGCAGGCGCGGCCGGGTTATACCCACGTGACCGCGGACCTGGCTGATCGGGCTGCGGTGGAGGCGGTGTTCGCGCAGTACCGCCCGCGCAAGGTGGTGCATCTGGCCGCGCAGGCCGGTGTGCGATATGCGGCGCAGAACCCGCACGTCTATATCAGCAGCAACGTCACCGGCTTCCTGCATGTGCTGGAAGGTTGCCGCCATCACGAAGTCGAGCACCTGGTCTATGCATCGACCAGCTCGGTGTATGGCGCCAACACCGCGATGCCTTTTTCCGAGCATGTCTCGGCCGAGCATCCGTTGACGCTCTACGCCGCGACCAAGAAGGCCAACGAGCAGATGGCGCACAGCTATGCCCACCTCTACGGCTTTCCGAGCACCGGGCTGCGCTTCTTCACCGTGTACGGGCCCTGGGGCCGGCCGGACATGGCGCTGTTCCTGTTCACCCGCGCGATCCTTGCCGGCGAGCCGATCCGCGTGTTCAACCACGGCCATCACAAGCGCAGCTTCACGTACATCGACGACATCGTCGAAGGCGTCATCCGCACCCTGGACCGTCCGCCGGGGCGGGATCCGGACTGGAGCGGCGCGTTGCCTGATCCGGCCACCAGCGGCGTCGCGCCCTACCGGCTCTACAACATCGGCAACGAGCAGCCGGTCGAGCTGCTGCGTTACATCCAGGTGCTGGAGGAGTGCCTCGGCCGCAAGGCCACGCTGGAGATGCTGCCGCTGCAGGCAGGCGACGTGCCCGATACCGAAGCCGACGTCTCCGACCTCATCGCCAATGTGGGCTATCGCCCGCAGGTGCCGGTGGAAGAGGGCGTCGCCAATTTCGTAGCCTGGTATCGCGACTACTACCAGGTTTGATCGCTGGACCGCGCCCCGGCGCGGACACGCCGCACCGGGGAGGGTGGTTAGGTACGTACGGGCTTACTTGCCCTTGCCGACCATGTCCGGGCCGCTTTCAGCGCCCAGCCACTTGTACAGCCCGCCGCCGATCAGGGCGCCGATGAACGGGGCGACCCAGAACAGCCACAGCTGGGAGATCGCGCCGCTGCCCGCGAAGAGCGCCACGCCCGTCGAGCGGGCCGGGTTCACCGAGGTATTGGTCACCGGGATGCTGATCAGGTGGATCAGGGTCAGCCCGAGGCCAATGGCGATCGGCGCAAAGCCGGCCGGCGCGCGGTGGTGGGTACTGCCGAGGATCACCACCAGGAACATCGCCGTCATCACGATCTCGCACACCAGCGCCGCGCCGAGCGCATAACCGCCGGGCGAGAGGCTGCCATAGCCGTTGCTGGCAAAGGCGCCCGCGGTGGCGGGGTCCCCGACCACGGCCTGGCCGATCACGCTGCCGTTGCCGCTGGCGATGAAATACAACAAGCCGCCGGCCACGATGCCGCCCAGCACCTGGGCGATCATGTAGCCCGGCAGGTCGCGCGCCGGAAAGCGCCCGCCAGCCCACAGGCCCAGGCTGACCGCCGGATTGAAGTGGCCGCCCGAGATGTGACCCAGCGCATACGCCCCGGTCAACACCGTCAGGCCAAAGGCCAGCGCCACGCCCACGAACCCGATCCCGAGCGGGTTGCCGTCCCCTCCGAACTTGGCCGCCAGCACCGCGCTGCCGCAGCCGCCCAAGACCAGCCAGAAGGTGCCGATGAACTCGGCCGCCCATTTCCTTGATTGCATGTTATTCCCCCCGTTGTGTCTGCGCCTGTTTGGCGCCCGTGAAGGCTACCCCGGTCAGGCGCTGCTTGCACATTTGGGCGAGGCTATGGCCGCTGCTCCGGGCGACCCTTATACTGTGCGGCTGAAACATGGCCGCTTGGGCCATGCGGGACTCAGCCACGTGAACAAGCACGATTCGGTATTCCTCAAGAAATTCTCCCTGGTCATCCTCTTCCTGCTGGGGTTGACGCTGACCTTGATCCTGTTTGCGCGGCACCTGAACCACCTGCTGCCGCACGAGATCACCGCCGAGGCCAAGGCCCAGACCGAAGCCCGCATCGCCCCGGTGGGTTCGGTGTTTGCCGGTGCCCAGGGCGTGGCCGAGCAGGCCGCCTCCGCGGCTGCCCTGCAGGCGGCCAGCGCCTCGACCGCGGCCTATGGCGGCACGCTGGATGGCAAGACCATCTACGACCAGCTGTGCACGGGCTGCCATACCGCCGGTGTCGGCGGCGCGCCCAAGCTGGATGCCGGCGGCATCGGTGCCCGCATGGCGCAGCAGGGGCTGGAAGAGCTGGTCACCAAGGCGACCGAAGGCTTCACCGGCTCGACCGGCGTGATGCCCGCGCGCGGCGGCAACCCGGCCCTGACCGACGAGCAGATGCAGAAGACCGTCGAGTGGATGGTCGAGCAAAGCCAGTAACCCGCCTCGCCTGATGCATCGCAACGCCGCCTCCGGGCGGCGTTTTCGTTTGTGCCCGCCGGCCCCGGCCGACGTGCGCGATGCGGTTTCGGCATGAAACACTGTGCGCCCGGCCCTGATCCCCGACACCCATGTCCCTTTCCCCCCGTTCCGGATTGATCTTCGCGCTTACCCTGGCGCTCACGGCATGCGCGACCGGCGCGCCTTCGCCCGGCGTGACCCTGATCGGCGCGGTGCAGGGCAACGGCCCGACCAGCCCGATGCTGGGCCGCGAGGTCACGGTGGAGGGCATCGTGACCGCCAATTTCGCCCCCGGGCTTGGCCTGTGGGCGCTGCAGGGGGCGAGCGATGGCGATGCGGCGACCTCCGATGCCGTGTTCCTGGCGGGTGTCGGCGGGCCGCTGCTGGTCGGCGATCACGTGCGCGTGCGTGGCCTCGTCACCGAGCGCGACACCGACAAGGGCTCGGGCATCACGGTGCTGGACGTCGCCGGGCTGACGCCCCTGCAGCCGGTGCCCTTGCCAACCCCGATGGCCTTGGCCGGTGTACCGGCGGATGCGGTGGCATGGGAATCGCTTGAGGCCATGCGGGTCAGGTTTCCGCACACGCTCACGCTTGTCGGCACCCAGAACGCCGCGCGCTTTGGCGAATGGCAGGTGGCGCTCGAGGGCCGCACCTGGACGCCGACCGAGATCGCCCTGCCGGGCGAGGCGGCGAACGCGCTGGGCCGGCAGAACCGCGCGCGCCAGCTGTGGCTGGACGATGGCGATGCCCGCGAGAACGCCGATACCGCGATGCGCCGCGACATCCCGCGCACCGGCAGCCTGGTGAAAGGCGTGACCGGCATCGTCGACGAGCGCTTCGGTCGCTATCGCCTGCAGCTAGAGCAGGCGCCGGCGGTGGATCGGGCCTCGCCGCCGCCCGCGCCCGCGCGCCAGGGGGATGTGCGCATCGCCGCGATGAACCTCGAAAACCTGTTCAACGGCGATGGCCGGGGCGCCGGGTTCCCGACCGAGCGCGGCGCCAAGACCGAGGCCGGCTATCTCCACCAACGCGCCAAGCTGGTCGCGGCATTGGCGGCGCTGGACGCCGATGTGGTCGCGTTGATGGAACTGGAGAACGATGGCGCCGGCCCCGCGACCGCCCAGGCCCAGCTGCTCGATGCGCTGAACGCCGCGCAGGGCGGCGACTGGCGTGCGGTGCCGATGCCGGTCAATGCCAACACCGATGCGATCCGCATCGGATTGATCTACCGCGCCTCGAAAGTGCAGCCGATCGGCGCGCCGGCCACCCTCGATGCCGGCCCGTTCGCCGCGCTCAGCCGGCCGCCGTTGCTGCAAGCTTTCCGGGCCGGATCCGGCCCGGTGTTCAACGTCGTCGCCAACCATTTCAAATCGAAGGGATGCCGCGACGCCAAGGGCGCCGATGCCGACCAGCGCGATGGCCAAAGCTGCTGGAACGCCGCGCGCCTGGCCTCGGCGAGATCGCTCGATGGTTGGCTGCGCACGCGTCTGGGCCAGCCGCTGGAGGTGCCGGCCGTGATCCTGGGCGATCTCAATGCCTATGCGATGGAAGACCCGCCGCGCTGGCTGCGCGAGCAAGGCTGGCGCGATGCCTTCGTGGAAGCCGGCGTCGTCCATCCCTATTCCTATGTGTACGACGGCCAGGCCGGGCGGCTTGACCATGCGCTGCTGACCCCGGCGATGGCCGCGCGCCTGGCGGGCGCTGCCGAATGGCATATCAATGCCGATGCGCCGGACGCGCCGGAAAACGTGGATGCGCCGGTCACGCCCTACCGCAGCTCCGACCACGACCCGCTGGTGATCGACCTGCGCCTGCGCGCGGAGTGACGGCCCCCGCCGCCGGCCCGGATAAACTGTGCGGATGCAAACACCTGCTTTTCCCCAACAAGACGCCGCTTTGACGCTGACCGGCCCCGCCGGCCCATTGCAGGTCGAGGTCGAATTCCCGGCAGGGGATGTCGCCGCGCAACCGGTCGTCGCCATCGTCTGCCACCCGCTGCCGACCGAGGGCGGGACGATGAACAACAAGGTCGTGACGATGGCCGCGCGGGCGCTGCGCGAGATGGGCGTCACCACCGTGCGCTTCAATTTCCGCGGCACCGGCGCCTCCGGCGGCGCGTTCGACAACGGACGCGGCGAGCGCGAGGACCTGCGCGTCGTGGCCGAATGGGTTCGCGCGGCGCGCCCCGATGCCCTGCTGTGGCTGGTCGGCTTCAGCTTTGGCGCCTACGTCTCGATCCAGGCAAGCGCCGCGCTGGCGCCGGCGGCATTGATCTCGCTCGCGCCGCCAGCCGGGCGCTGGAACTTCGACCAGCCGGTGCCGTCGATTCCCTGGCTGGTGGTGCAGGGCGAGGAAGACGAGGTCGTGGACCCGAACGCCGTCTACGGCTGGCTGGAGCGGCTGCGTCCGCCAGCCCTGACCCTGGTGAAGATGCCGGGCACCTCGCACTTCTTCCACGGCAAGCTGGTCGATTTGCGCGGCGCCATCAAGAACACCGCGCGGCATTGGCTGCCGAATCCGCCCGCCACCGAATGAGCGCCAGTCCCACGCAGTTGTACGACGCGGGCATCGCGCGCGGCCAGTGGCAGGACGATCCCGCGCAACGCGCGGTCCTGGCCGAGCTTGATCGCCTGCACGCCGTGCTGTCCGCGCCCGCGGCGCCGCAAAGTTTTCTCGGCCGCCTCCTGGGCGGCAAGCAGGCGGCATCGGCCACCCCTGGCTTGTACCTGTGGGGCGGGGTCGGGCGCGGCAAGACGTTCCTGGTCGATCTGTTCTACGACAGCCTGGATTTCCCCGAGAAGCGCCGCACGCATTTCCATCGCTTCATGCGTGAGATCCATGCGCGGCTCAAGCAGCATGCCGGCGAGCGCGATCCGATGGCGGCCATCGCGCGGGAATGGCGCCGCGACATGCGCGTGCTGGTGCTGGACGAGTTCTTTGTCAGCGACATCGGCGATGCGATGCTGCTGGCAAGGTTGCTGGAGCGCCTGTTCGCCGAAGGCGTGGTGCTGGTGACGACCTCCAACACCGCGCCGGCCAATCTCTACAAGGATGGCCTGCAGCGCGCGCGCTTCCTGCCGGCCATCGCGCTCATCGAACAGCACTGCGTGGTGATGGAGATCCAGAGCAGCACCGATTACCGCCTGCGCGAGCTCACCCGCTCGCCGGTATATCACGTGCCTGCCGATGATGCCGCGGATGCCTGGCTGGCCGAGCGTTGGCAGACCCTGACCCATGTCGCGCCCAAGGCGGGCGAGCTGATGGTCGATGGACGGCCCATCCGCACGCGCGCCCGCTGCAACGGATTTGTCTGGTTCGATTTCGATGCCTTGTGCGAGGGCCCGCGCTCGGCCGCCGACTACATCGAGATCGCGCACGAGTTCCATACCGTGCTGCTGGGCGGCATCCCGCGCTTTGATGGCGGCAACGACGATCCGGCGCGCCGCTTCGTCACCGCCGTCGATGAGTTCTACGACCGCCACGTCAACCTGGTTTGCACCGCGGCGGCATCACCGGTGGCGCTCTACAGCGGCGAGCGCCTCGCGCACGCCTTCGAGCGCACGGCCTCGCGGTTGATCGAGATGCAGAGCGCGGAATACCTCGGGCGCGAGCACCTGACTTGATTTAGCATCAACGCATGCAACCTAGGAGTGCGGCGATGCGTGGATGGCAGGTGATTGCGTTGATGGCCGGCATGTTGGCTCTCCCGGCCATGGCAGGCACGCCGCTGCCGGATGGGCCGCACGTGGTTGCCACGGGGAGCGGCAAGGTCGTGGTGGCGCCGGACATGGCAGAAATCTCCGTGTTCAGCACAGTCAATGATCCCTCATCCGTGCGAGCCAAGCAGAAGGTGGATGCGGCGGTGAATGCATTCTTGCTCGCGCTGCAGCAGCAGGGCGTGGCCGATGCAGATATCGAGGCCTCCGACCTGTCGCTGCGCGAGGATGTGGATACCAATGACGATGGCCGTCGGGTCTCCAATGGCTATGACGCTTCCCGCAGCGTGAGCTTCAAGCTGCGCGACCTTGAGCGATTGAATGCCGTGTTGGATGCCGCGTTGGAGTCAGGAATGAATCGTTTCGGCGGCACCAGCTTCACTTCATCGCGCGCGGATGCACTTCGCGCGCAGGCACGAGCGAAGGCCGCGCGCAATGCCCGCGAACGGGCAGCCGAGATCGCTGCCGGCTTAGACGCGCGGCTGGGCAGCGTTTACAGCATCAACAGCGCCAACAACGACCTGTCCGAACGATATCGCTACGGCGCCAATGGTCTGGACCGCGTGACGGTCTCTGGCTCACAGGCCCAGCCAGCGCGCTATCTCCAGGCCGAAATCGAATTCAACGAATCGGTGACTGCGGTGTTCAACATCCAGCCCTGATCGCCAGAAGCAAACCATCCCACACCAGAGTAGGAATCCTTTCATGCGCATCGTATTAGCCGCTGCCCTGTTCATCGCCGCGCTGCCGATGCAGCCCCTGGCCGCGCAAACCCGCCCCGAAGTCGAGGCGGCCGTCAAGCGCCTGCAGGCCGATGTCCGGGCCTGGCGCCGCGACTTCCATCAATACCCCGAGCTGTCCAACCGCGAGCAGCGCACGGCGGCCAAGGTGGCCGAGCACCTGCGCAAGCTGGGCCTGAAGCCCCAGACCGGCATCGCCCACCATGGCGTGGTGGCGATCATCGAAGGCGGCAGGCCGGGGCCGAAGATCGCGCTGCGCGCCGACATGGATGCGCTGCCGGTGACCGAGCAGGTGGACCTGCCCTTCGCCTCCAAGGTCACCACCGAGTTCAACGGACAGACCACCGGCGTGATGCACGCCTGCGGACACGATGCCCACACCGCGATCCTGCTGGGCGTGGCCGATGCCCTGGTGGCGATGAAGGCGCAGTTGCCGGGCCAGGTGATGCTGATCTTCCAGCCGGCCGAAGAAGGCCCGCCGCCGCCGGAAGAAGGCGGCGCGCCGTTGATGCTGAAGGAGGGCCTGTTCAAGGATTTCAAGCCCGAGGCCGTGTTCGGGTTGCACGTGTTCTCGACCTTGCCGGCGGGCATGATTGGCTATCGCAAGGGGCCGTTCATGGCGGCCAGCGACTTCTTCAGCGTGCAGGTCACCGGGCGGCAGACGCATGGCTCGCGCCCGTGGGGCGGCATCGATCCAATCGTCGCCAGCGCGTCGGTCATCGACAACCTGCAAAGCGTGGTCAGCCGCCGCACCGACATCGCCGCGCTGCCGGCCGTGCTCACTATCGGTTCCATCCATGGCGGCATCCGCAACAACATCATTCCCGATGACGTGAAGATGCTGGGCACGCTGCGCACCTTCGACGACGGCCAGCGCCGCCGCATCGTCGATGACATGCGCAACGTGATCGAATCCGTCGCCCACGCGCACGGCGCGAAGGGCAAGCTGGAGATCGGCGAGGCGCCCGCCAACCCGGTGACCTACAACGACCCGGCGCTCACCCTGCGCACGCTGCCCAGCCTGCAGGCGGCGGCGGGCGGTGCGGACAAGGTGGTGGAGATGCCGCTCATCACCGGCGCGGAGGATTTCTCCTGGTACGCGAAGGAGGTGCCGTCGCTGTTCTTCTTCGTCGGCGCGACCGCGCCCGGCATCGACCCGCTGACCGCGCCCTCCAACCACTCGCCGCTGTTCAACCTGGACGAGTCCGCACTCGACCTTGGCTTGCGCGCGATGCTGCAGGCCAGCCTCGATTACCTCGACGGCGGAAGCTGAGCCCCCGCCTCGCGCAGCGCCTCGGCGATCTCTCCTTCGCCCAGCTGCGCGGCGAAGAGTTGCTCCAGCTCGTTGCGCGAGTCCTGGGCGGACTGGCGCAGCGCCTCCTCGTCGTCGTAGATCAGGTGCTGCGCTTCCAGGATGCGCTCATCGTGCTCGCGGAAGATCTGCACCGAATGCTGCGCGGCCGATTCGGACATCCCCAGCTCCTTCATCACTTCCAGGCCGGTATCGAGCGCGGAGCCGAAGGTCTCGCGGATGGGCGTCGCCCCGCAATCCATCAGCTGCCAGGCGTGCATGCGGTCATGTGCGCGCGCCAGCACGCGGGCGGCGGGATAACGGCGGCGCAGCAGTCGCACGATGCGCAGGGTGACCTTCGGATCGACGACGGCCACGACGAACACCTTGATCCGGTCGGCACCGGCCGAACGCAGCAGGTCCGGCTTGCTCGGGTCGCCGTAGTAGATCGGGTTGCCGAACTTGCGGAAGAAATCGACCTGCTCGACATCCGCGTCGATGGCGACGAAGCGGATGCGCTGGGCGAACAGCAGGCGCGCGACGATCTGGCCGTAACGCCCGAAGCCCGCGATCATCACCTGCGGATGGTCGTCGGGAATCTGGTCGAAGGCGCGCGTGGGCGCGGCCACCTTCGGCGGCTTGACCAGCGCGTCGAGCGCCATCAGGAGCAACGGCGTCAGCGCCATCGACAGGCCGACCACCGCGGTCAGCAGGTTGCGGCGCTCGTTGTCGATCAGGCCGGCGCGCTGCGCCTCGCCGAACACCACGAAGGCGAATTCGCCGCCCAGCGCCAGCACGCCGCCGAGGAGCAGCGCCCCGCGCGTGTCGAGCTTGCCCGGCCCCTTGCCGAGCGCAAAGAGGATCGCGAACTTGATCGTCATCAGCGCCAGCACGCCCAGCACGATCACGGTCGGATGGTCTATGACGTAGCGCAGGTCGATGCTCATACCGACCGCCATGAAGAACAGGCCCAGCAACAGGCCTTCGAACGGCTGGATCTGCGATTCGAGCTCGTGGCGGAACTCGGAGTCGGCCAGGATCACGCCGGCGATGAACGCGCCGAGGCCCGCGCTCAGGCCCACCATCTGCAACAGCCACGCGCTGCCCAGCACCACCAGCAGGGCGGTGGCGGTGAAGACCTCCGGCATCTCCAGCCGCGCGATGCGGTTGAAGAGCTCGCGCAGCAGCAGGCGTCCGCCCACCACCAACAGAGCTATCGCCCCAATCGCCTTGGCGATGGCCATGGCGCGCGAGGGATCATCGCCCGTGGTCACGCCGCCCAGGAGCGGGATCGCGGCCAGCAGCGGGATCGCGGCCAGGTCCTGGAACAGCAGGATGGCGAAGGCCAGGCGCCCGTGGTCGGTGTTGAGCTCCTTGCGCTCGGACAGCAGTTGCAGGCCGACCGCGGTGGAGGACAACGCCAGCGCCGCGCCGATGATGAGCGCCGAGCGCCACGACGAGTCCTGGAAGAAATACGCCGCCACCCCGAGCCCCACCGTGCTGAGCAGTACCTGCAGGCCGCCGATGCCGAAGATCGGCTTGCGCATCAGCTTCAGGCGCGGCAGCGACAGCTCCAGGCCAATGACGAACAGCATCATCACCACGCCGATTTCGCTGGCCGTCAGCACGGGTTCGGGGTCGGGCACCACCTTCAGCGCATACGGCCCCAGCACCACGCCCGCCGCCAGGTAAGCCAGCACCGCGCCCAGCCCGAAACGCTTGAACACCGGCACGGCAACCACCGCGGCCAGCAAGAAAACCAACGCAAGTTCCAAACCACCGCCGTGCATGGGCACCTCCCGAGAATTCGGGAATTATGCAGGCGGCGTGGCGCCCGGGCGCGGATAATGGGCGGATGACGCATCCCAACACCCCCGCCGACAGCCAGCTTGGCCGCGAGACCGCCTATCCGGCGCATTACGACCCAGCGCTGCTGTTCCCGATTCCGCGCGCGGCTGCACGGGCCGAGATCGGCATCCGCGACGACGCCCTGCCATTCGCTGGCCATGACCGCTGGCATGCCTACGAATTGAGCTGGCTGGATGCGCAGGGCAAGCCGGTCGTCGCCACCGCCACCTTCGTGGTGCCGGCCGATTCGCCGAACCTGGTCGAGTCCAAGTCCTTCAAGCTCTATCTCAACTCGCTCAACGGCGAGCGGGTGGACGATGGGGCCGCGTTGCAGGCCCGCATCGAGGCCGATCTCTCGGCCGTGGCCGGCGCGCCGGTGACGATGACGCTGGGCCTGCCGCCGATGGCGGAAGACGATGACGCCGGCTGCATCGACGGCGTCGAGGCCGATGTCGCGTCCTACGGGCCGCCGGAGGCCGGGCATCTCGAGGCCGATCCGGGCGACATCGTCGAGGAGGCCCTGTTCTCGCGCCTGCTCAAATCCAATTGCCCGGTCACCGGACAGCCGGATTGGGCGACGCTCCACATCGCCTATCGCGGGCCGCGCCTGGACCGCGCCGGTCTGCTGCGCTACATCGCCAGTTTCCGCGACCACCGCGAGTTCCACGAGCAATGCGTGGAGCGGATCTACGGCGACATCCAGGCGCGCTGTGCCCCGCAATGGCTGTCGGTCGAGGCGCGCTACACCCGCCGCGGCGGCCTGGACATCAATCCGTGGCGGGCCTCGGCCGGCGTGCCTGCCCCCCCTGCGCGGCGGGACCCCCGCCAGTGAGCGCGGCCCGGTTCATCCGGGCGCGATGTTTTCTTAACAAGCGCCGTGCGAGCCTGCCGCTCATGGACGACCCAGACCCGATCATCGCCCCGGCATGATGTCCCCGGGGCAGGCGTTCAAGCGCCCTTGCCACCCTTTGCATTTCCACAGGAGTTCCCATGAATCGCAAGCACCTCACGATCGCGCTGGCCTCGGCCCTGATCGCCACCGTCGGCATCACCGGCTGCAAGAAGAAGGAAGAACCCGCCGCCACGCCGGCCCCCGCCGCCGAAGCTCCGGCCCCGGCCCCGGCGCCGGTGGAAGCCGCGCCGGCTGCCGCCCCCGCCACCATCAGCGTCGTCGAGCTCGGCAACGCGATCGGCCCGGACAACCGCGTCCTCACCACCACCACCGTGTTCGCGCCGACCGACACCATCTACGCCTCGGTCAACACCCAGGGCGCGGCGGCGGCCGGCAACAAACTCAACGCCAAGTGGACCTACCAGGACGGCCAGACCGTCTATACCGAGGACCGCGCGATGGACGGCGCCGACACCATGTACGAGTTCCACATCCAGAACCCGAAGGGCTGGCCGGCGGGCAAATACAAGGTGGACGTGACCATCGACGGCGCCCAGCTGCAAACCCGCGAGTTCGAGGTCAAGTAATCACTTAGCCCAAGGGCGAGCCGGGCGCGACGCGAGTCGCGCCCTTTTTTTGCCCGCGCAACGGCCGCAGGCCGCCGCCAGTACGCCGCCGCACTTTGCCGGCGGGCCCCGCAGCGGCGACAATCCCCGTTTCCCCTCACGCGATCGGCCCGCCCGCATCGCCCCCGCCCGCGAGGCCGACATGACCGATACGCACAAGATCCTCTACACGCTCACCGACGAAGCGCCGCTGCTGGCAACGCACTCCTTCCTGCCGATCGTGCAGGCCTTCGCCGGCAGCGCGGGCGTGCAGGTCGAGACGCGCGACATCTCGCTGGCCGCGCGCATCCTGGCCCAGTTCCCGGAGCTGCTCGGCGACAAGCGCGTCAACGATGACCTCGCCGAGCTTGGCGAGCTGGCGAAGATGCCGGAAGCCAACATCATCAAGCTGCCCAACATCAGCGCCTCCGAGCCGCAGCTCAAGGCCGCCATCGCCGAGCTGCAAGGCCAGGGCTTCGCCATCCCCGATTATCCCGAAGACCCGCGCACCGATGCCGAGCGCGACACCAAGGCGCGCTA
>Ga0056909_1000990_pt1 | contig 19940 bp, 15 predicted proteins | sample EBPBio102011_DNA_FD_62115 | JGI IMG/M metagenome (GOLD analysis project Ga0056909, IMG submission 62115) | Wastewater treatment Type I Accumulibacter community from EBPR Bioreactor in Madison, WI, USA - Reactor 1_1/10/2011_ DNA | ecosystem: Engineered > Bioreactor > EBPR > Anaerobic-Aerobic >...
GCACGCAGCTTTCGTTGCGCGTCAGCGCCAGCACGTCGCCCAGATCCCCGATCAGCGGGACCAGCCGGTCGGGTGTTACATCGATCACGGTGGCCCCATGGCCGACATGGGCGGCGACCAGATCAGCCTCGGTGATGCCCTGCGCGGCGGCGAAGTCGCGGGCGCGCGCCTTGGGGTTGTCGGTGCGGAGCGCGCGGATCGCGGCAGGGGAAAGCGGGGCATCGGTGATGGGACCATCGGCCATGGTTTGTCCTTTCGCATAAAGCATCTGGGGCGCGGGTCTGGCGGATGGCGGCCCGCACGGGGCGGCGTCCATGGCTGGGGCGCAATGATCTGTCAGTCCGTCGCTTCGGATACTTGACAGTTACACTCGGCTTTTCTAGAAGCCATTTCCTGACAGATCAAGTCGGAATATTTCGACCCCTGCATCGCCAGCTCCGCAGCGCCGTGAAGGCCCGGGCCAGCCCTTCCACAAAAGCAATCGACCGAAGGGACGCCCATGTCTGCCTGCCGCCCCGCCCGTTCCGGGCTGTTCACCACCGCCGCCACGGCCCTTGTCCTGTGCAGCCAGCCTGCGCTGGCGCAAGATCAGGGCGATGGCTTCTTCACCATGCTGGGCCGGATCATCCTTGGCACCGGTACCGCGAAAGTGGCGATCGACACGCCGCAGGCGGTGACGGCGCTGGAGCAGGAGGATCTTGACCAGCTTCAGCCCGCGACCATCGCCGACCTTCTGAAAACGGTGCCGGGCGTTCAGGCGGCGGGGGCCTCGGCCCGGGCGCTGGGCATGGCCTTCAACATCCGCGGCATCGGCAATACCGAACAGAATGCCAGCGAGGAACGCATCAAGGTCGTGGTCGACGGTGCGCCCAAGTTCTTTGAGAAATACCGCATGGGCAGCTTCTTCGGCGATCTGGACCTGTACAAGCGGGTCGAGATCCTGCGCGGCCCGGCCTCGAGCACGCTTTACGGCTCGGGTGCGATCGGCGGCGTGGTCGCTTTCACCACCAAGGACGCGGCCGATTTTCTGGGCGAAGGCGACGGTTCATCCCTGCGCGTCAAGCTGGGCTTTGACAGCAATGGCGCTGGTGACAGGGAAGGCGTGATCTATGCCACCCGCAAAGGCAATGTCGAATTACTTGCCGCGTTGAACCGGTCATCCGGCGGGATCATGCAGGATGGTTCTGGCACCGACCTTCTGGGCACCGAACATGAAAGCTGGTCGGGTCTGGTGAAGGGCAAGCTTACTTTCGGCCATGACAATGAGCAGAGCCTGACCCTGGCGCTGTCGCGCACCGACAGCGATCTGGAGGACACCCAGGTCGCGCAGACGGGCGGATCAGCCTCGGCCTTCTTCGGCACGGCGGATGTGCATACCATCGACGACACCGTGACGCTGACCTACAACAATGCCTTTCCCGACAGCCCCTTGCTGAACCTGACGGTGCAGCTTTCCTATACCGACACTGCCACCCGCATGCGCAATTTCTCGTTGGCGGCGATGTGCGGGCCGGGGACGCTTCAGGTCCTGTGCGACAATGACGCCGCCTATAGGACGACGACGCTGAAGGTCGAGAATCTGACCGACCTGTCGACCGGCGCCTGGGAGAATTACCTGACCCTCGGCGTCCAGCTTTCGGAACAGGAACGGACGGCGACTTCGACCCTGGGGGATCTGAGCTTCCATCCGCAGGGCACCGACCGCAAGCTTGGGCTATATGTGCAGGGTGAGTTCACCCTGAACGACACGCTGACGATCATCCCCGGCCTGCGGATCGATTTCGGCGACCGCACGCCTTCGGCGGCCTCGGTCGCGGCGGGGGCGACGGCCACGGAAGACACCGCCGTCTCGCCCAAGCTGGCGGTGCTGTACAAGCTGAATGACAACTGGGGCCTCTTCGGCTCGGCCGCGCGGACCGAACGGATGCCGACGCTGGACGAATTGTACAGCTTTGACGGCGACGAGCCGCCCAGCCTGAACCTGGACAAGGAAGAGGCGGCCTCGGTCGAGCTGGGCTTTACCTTCCAGAAGGGCGATGTCCTGTCCTCGGGCGACAGTCTGCAGGTCAAGGCCACCGCCTTCCACAACGACCTTTCCAATCTGATCGCGCGGGACAGCACCTCAGGAACACCCTATTACCGCAACATACGTGATGCCGAGATCTGGGGGGCGGAACTTGAGGCGGCCTATGACGCGGAACGCTGGTTCGGCAGCCTGGCCTGGAGCCATGTCAAGTCGAAGGACCTGTCCACCGGCCTGACCCTGGCCGATACCCCTGCCGAAACGGTCGCGCTGACGCTGGGGGCGAAATTCCCCGACCAGAACCTGACGTTGGGCTGGCGCGCGGCCTATTTCGATAAGATCACCACCTCTTCGGCCACCACCTCGGGCAATGCCTATGACACGCATGACCTGTTCGTGGCCTGGAAGCCCGATCAGGGCGCGCTGGCGGGGATCGAGGTGAATTTCGCCATCGAGAATGTCTTCGACAAGACCTATCGCAACAACCTCGCGCTGGACAATGCGACCGGGCGGAATGCCAAGCTGACCATCGCCAAGGGCTTCACCTGGTGAGGCTCCGGGCAGGATATCTGGCGCTGGCCCTTGGCTGCGCGGCACTGACCCTGCCCGTCGCGGCGCAGGAGGGGGCGGGACTGCCCCCTTCGGCCCCGGTCGACGCCCCGGCGCTGGCGCCCCTGGCCGAGACCGGGCCTTCCTCTGGCGTGACGCTTCCCTCGGACGCGCCAGAGGCGGGGCCTCCGGTGCCATTGGCCGCTGCGGACCCGGGTCATCCCCCGCTGGTCGAGATCGTTCTGGTCGCGCATCCGGTGGTGCAGGCGGTGATGGCGGTTCTGGCGCTGGCGGGTTTTGTCGCGCTGACCATCCTTGTCCAGAAAACTGCCGAATTCACCCTGGCCTTTGCGCGACTGCGGCGGGCGGCCAAGGCGCTTGGCGCGGCCACCGACCTTGCGGGCGCGGCGCGGTCGCTGGCGGGCGAGCGCGGCCCTGCCGCCGCGATGACACGCGCCGCCGCCGAGGAATTGCGCCTTGCGGAACAGGATCCGGCGCTGCTTCCCGGCACCCAGACCCGCAGCACTGCCGCCCTGGCGCGGATCGAGGCGGGGGCGGCGCTGTCGCTGCGCGCGGGCACAGGCATCCTGGCCTCAATCGGCGCGATCGCGCCCTTTGTCGGCCTGTTCGGCACGGTCTTCGGCATCATGAACAGTTTTCTGGCGATTGCCGAGACCAGGACCACCAATCTTGCCGTCGTCGCCCCGGGGATCGCCGAGGCGCTTCTGGCCACCGCCATCGGTCTGGCAGCCGCAATTCCGGCGGTGCTGATCTACAACCTTCTGTCGCGGCGGTTGGCGAGTTTTCGTCATCGGCTGACCGACGTGTCGACCATGGTGCTGGTGCTGCAAAGCCGGGCGCTGGACCGGCTGGCAGCGCCGCAGACCGCGCGCACCTTGGGGGGCTGAGCCATGGCCTTCAGCATCGGCGGCGGCGAGGAGGGGCCCGAGGAGATGGCCGAGATCAACGTCACCCCCTTCATCGACGTGATGCTGGTCCTCCTGATCGTCTTCATGGTGGCGGCGCCCCTTTCGACCGTCGACACACCGGTCGATCTGCCGGTCTCGACCGCCCCGCCACAGGACCGCCCGCAGGACCCGCTGTGGCTGACCGTCGCGGTCGAGGGCGATCTGATCCTTGGCGACAGGCGGCTTGCGCCCGAGGCGCTGGCGGCGGCGCTGGATGCCGCGACCGGCGGACAGCGCGACACGCCGGTCTTCCTGCGCGCCGATCAGACCATCGCCTATGGTCGCCTGATGGCGGTGCTGAACGCGTTGCGGGGGGCGGGCTATCTGAAGGTGGCGCTGGTCGGCCTTGAAGGGGGAACACCATGAGCGAACCGCGCTGTCCCTTTCGACCGGAACTGACGCTGGTCGCCGCGCCCCACAAACGTGGCGCGACACTGGGCTGGTCGGCCTCGGCGGCGGTGGTGGCACTGGGCCTGTCGGGTCTGGCCGCGCTGGCGATGCAGGCGGCGCCAGGCGGCGAGGCGGGCGAGGCCGAGATGGCGATCCCGATCCTTCTGCCGCCCGCGCCCGCGCTGGGGGCTTTGTCAGAAGCCGCCCCCGAGGCCGCGCCGGAAATGCCGGAAACGGCGGAAGCGCCGGTCCAGGACATGGTGCCCGACCTGCCCGAGATCGTCGATGCCCCGGCGCGACCCGAAACCCCGCAGACCCCCGGCGCCGACCATGCCGAGGCCGCGCCCGAGGTGGAGAGCACCGCCCCGCCGCCGCCCGAACCGGCAGCGCTTGCCGAGGCCGAAGTGGAGCCTGCGCCACTGGTCAGGCCCAGGGCAAAGCCGCAAAAGCAGATGGAAAAGCCGGCCACGAAGAAAGAAGCGGCGGCGGAAGCCAAGCCCGTGCAGAAGGCGAAACCCGCCGAGGTCGCAAAAGACCGCAGCGTGGCTTCGGCCGAAGCAGCCCCGGTGCAGAAGCGGGCGGCGAAGGGCGTAGGTGGCGGCAAGGTCGCGGCGGCAAGCTATGGCGCGGAAGTGATGAAGAAGATCCGCAAGACGAAGAAGCACAGGGCGGGCGCGCGGGGCACGGCGGTGGTGGGCTTTCAGGTCTCGGCTTCGGGCGGGCTGGCGCTGGCCCGGATCATCCGCTCTTCGGGCAGCCCGGAGCTGGATCAGGTCGCGCTGGACCATATCCGCCGTGCCGCGCCCTTTGCCCCGCCGCCACCGGGGGCGGAGACGCGGTTTTCCTTCGAATTCGTCGGCAAATAGCTGTCAGATCGGCCCCAGGGCCGGCTCCAGAATCGCCAGCGCCGCCGCACGGGCCGACCCGGCCGACAGCCGTTCCGGGTCGATCTGCACTTCTAGCCAAAGCCCGTCGATCACCGCCACAACCGGCCGCGCCAGCGCCCTTGCGTCAACCCGGCGCCCGGCTGCGGCGGCGTGGCGGGCAATCGCGCGCTCGACATGGTCGAGATAGGCATCGTAGCGGCGGCGATGTTCGTCGCGCAGCGCCGGATTGACCGAAATCTCGCCCCAGAGCGCCAGCCAGATCTTCAGCGTGTCCCGGTTGAACAGCTCTGCCGAAAAGGCCCGGTCCAGCACGTCGCGCAGCGATGGCTCAGCGCCATCTGGCGCAAGGATATCCAGAAAACCGCGATAGGCCTCGGCATGGACGGCGGCCAGAAGCCCGTCCTTGCCGCCGAAATGATGCGCGATCAGGCCGCGGCTGACCCCGGCTTCCCGGGCGATATTGTCGATGGTAAAGGCCGCCAGCCCGCCGCGGGCAAGACAGGCGATCCCCGCCTGTACAAGCATGGCCGAACGGCGTTCGGGCGTGAAGCGGCGGAAACGCGGGGCCTCGGTCATTCCCCCGATATGACGTCAGATATGATCCCGCGCAATGCTTTCCTTCCAGCTCCGGCTGTACAGGTTTTCGCCATTCTCGCTGACGGTCAGATGCATCTCGACATGGAAATGCGTGGCGTCGCAGGTCAGCGTGCCGTGGCTGTCATGGCGGAAGGTGCCATCCTTGCGGATGATCTCACACATGGCTTCGGTCTCGCAGCGGGCGGACAGCGGATCATTGCCGGTGATCCGGTAGCGCGCCATGGCGTGGCTGCGCACGGTGGTGGCGATGTCGGGCATTTCGGTCGCATAGGTCCAGCGCGGAAAATCCACCACGCTTTCGCCTGTCAGCAGGTCGCGCGTGACGCGGCGGCGCACCGAAGCCTGCATCGGATGGTCGATCCGGGGCAGGGGTGGGGCTGCTTCGGCCGGATCGAAGGGGCGCAGGGCGGCATCCGCCGCGCGCGGCGGACGGATGGGCAGGTCCAGCCGGCACTGCGTCAGATCAAGCGTCAGTGTCGCCAGTTCGGGGCTGGGCCAGGCGATCGGCCAGTAGGACGTAGACAGCGACAGGGCGATGCGATGGCCCGGGGGGAAGGCATGGGCGATGTCGTCCAGGTCGACCACGGCCTCGGTCCATTCCCCCGGCACCAGCGCCCGGGGCGCGCCATGGCCCCGGTGGTGACAGAGGTTCAACAGACCCAGTGAAACGCGGGTCGAGGTGCCATCGGGGGCGACATCGTTCAGGCGCACCGCGACCAGGGCCTGCGGCCGGTCCGACCGGAAGCGCAGGCGAAGCTGCGGCGCGCCCATGATCTCGGTCCGCTCAGCCAGCGGGGGCAGGGTGAAGACCAGCGAGCCGCCATCATCCTCGCGCTGGTCGGGCGGCCAATCGGCCTCGTCGCCATAACGGCCGATTTCGCCCGCCGCCAGACCGACCCAGAGCGGCGAGCAGATCGCGGCCTCGCCTGTGCCGGGATGCGGCGACAGGGTGTTTCCGTTGGAAAGATGATGACTTTGCCAGGCGATCCGCGGGCTGGGCCAGCAGTCTTCGCCAACCCAGCGGCCGGGGCGCTCGGTGTAGCAGGTCTGCGGCGGAACGCTGTCCTGCATCCAGACCCGCAGGGCGGGTTCGTCCATGATGCCGGTGTCCCGACCCTTCAACCAATGGTCGCACCAGCGGACAACCTCTTGCAGCCAGCCGATTTCCGGCGCGACGCTGGCATCCTGCGGATAGGAATGCGCCCAAGGGCCGATCAGGCCGCGCACGGGGGATTTCAGCCCGGCGACCAGCCTTGGCACGGCTTCGGAATAGTTGTCGGCCCAGCCAGACACGGCGTAGACCGGAATCTTGATGGCGTCAAAATCCTGACAGACCGAGCCCTGTTTCCAATACTCGTCGCGGTGCTGATGGGCCAGCCAGGTCAGGATCCAGGGCGTATTGGCCCGCATCCGCGCCTGCCAGATCTCGCGCCATTGCGCCCCGACGATCTCGGGGTCCGGCGGCAGGTCCTGGCTGGCGAACATGGTCTGTGACCAGTCGAAATTGTCTTTCGACAGGCAGCCGCCGATGTAATGCACATCGGTCGCATAGCGATCGTCGGTCGAGCCCACGGTGATGATCGTCTTCAGCGCGGCGGGCTGGCGGGCCGCGATCTGCAGGCCGTTGAACCCGCCCCAGGAAATTCCGATCATCGCGACCTGGCCGTCGCACCAGTCCTGCGCCGCGATCCATTCGATCGCGGCAATGCCGTCCAACTGCTCGGTGACGGTATATTCGTCGTCGATCAGCCCCTCGCTGTCGCCCGTGCCGCGAATGTCCAGCCGCAGTGAGGCATAGCCGTGACCGGCGAAATAGGCGTGCCATTGGTGATCGCGGCCGCGGGTTCCGTCGCGCTTGCGATAGGGCAAGTATTCCAGGATCGCGGGCACCGGCCCGGCACCTTCGGGCAACCAGAGCTTTGCCGCCAGCAGGGTGCCGTCCGGCATCGGGATCTTGATATCCTCGATCACCCTGATCCGGTTTGGAAATTCGGTCCGCTCTATCGGCACGGTGCTGTCTCCTCTTGCTGAACTTTCGTGCAACAACGGCCATCCGGCGATTGGCGAGGCTTGACCGAAGCCCTGGTTACACTATTGTACGGTTGTTCAGCAAGAGGAAGCCATGCCGCGCAATCCCCGCTATGACATCCTGTTCGAGCCGGTGAAGATCGGCCCCAAGACCGCGAAGAACCGTTTCTTCCAGGTGCCCCATGCCAGCGGCATGACCAATGCCGCGCCGCAGGTGCGGGCGGCGTTCCGCGGGATGAAGGCCGAGGGTGGTTGGGGCGTCGTCTGCACCGGGGCGGCCTCGGTCGATCCTTCCTCGGATGACAGCCCCTTTCCCTGCGCGACGATCTGGGACCGCGCCGATATCGCCGCGCATCGGGTGATGACGGATGCGGTGCATGACCATGGCGCGCTGGCGGGGATCGAGCTGTGGCATGGCGGCGCGGCTTCGGTGAACCGCACCACCCGCCTGCCGCCGCTGTCGCCTTCGGGTGTGCCCTGGATGGCGACGCATGTGCCCTTTATCTCGGCGGCGCGGCCCCGGGTGATGGATGCGGGCGATATTCGCGACCTGATCCGCTGGCATGCTGAAGCGGCGATCCGGGCCGAGGCGGCGGGGTTCGACATTCTTTATGTCTATGCCGGTATGGGCTATCTGCCCTATCAGTTCCTGCTGTCGGACTATAACCATCGCAACGATGCCTATGGCGGATCGGTCCGCAACCGGGTGCGGCTGGTGGAAGAGCTGATCGACGCGGTGCGCGAGGCGACCCATGGCCGCTGCGCGGTGGCGCTGCGCGTGTCGATGCAAGAGCTTCGCGGCCGCCCTTCGGATGTGGCGGAAAGCGAGGCGCATGAGGTGATCGGGCTTCTGAAGGACGCGCCTGATCTTTTTGATGTAAAGATGGATTATTCCGGCACGGATTGCGGCCCCAGCCGCTTTGTGCCCGAAGGCAGTCACCGGCCGGTCGTTGATTTCCTGAAGCAGATCACCGACAAGCCGGTGGTGGGCGTCGGGCGGTTCACCAGCCCCGATACGATGGTGCAGATGCTGCGTGAGGGCGTGCTGGATCTGATCGGCGGCGCAAGGCCATCCATCGCCGATCCCTTTCTGCCGCAGAAGATCGACGAAGGGCGGGAAGAGGACATCCGCGAATGCATCGGCTGCAACATCTGCATTTCCTCTTGGCATGACGGGGTCTGGGTGCGCTGCACGCAGAACCCGACGGCGGGCGAGGAATGGCGGCGCGGCTGGCACCCTGAACGCCCGCGCGCACGCGGCGAGGGGCAGGTGCTTGTGGTCGGCGGCGGGCCTGCCGGTCTTGAGGCGGCGCTGACGGCGGCGCGGCGCGGCTTTCAGGTGGCCCTGGCCGAGAAGGCCGATGATTTCGGGGGGCGGCTGCGATTTGAAACCGCGCTGCCAGGGCTGCGGCAATGGGGCCGGGTGGCCGAGTATCGCCTTGGCCAGCTTCGCAAAATGGCGAATGTCTCGCTTTTCGCCGGTTCGGATATGTCGGCCGATGACGTCGCGGAATTCGCTGCGGATCAGGTCGTGGTCGCGACCGGGGCGCGCTGGACCAAGGCGCTTCTGGCGGCCAGCGAATTGCCCGAGGGCGGGCTGAACGGCCCGCGCGTCTATACGCCCGACGATCTGGCGGCGGGGCTGCGGCCCGAAGGTCCGGTCGCGGTTTTCGATTTCGACAATTACTATCTGGGCAGCGCGATCGCCGAAGACCTGGCCGCCAAAGGCCTGGCGGTCACCTATGTCACCAGCGCCGGCGCGGCCTCGGCCTGGAGCTTTCTGACCAATGAACAGGGTCATATCCACGCGGCACTGGCCCGCCGGGGCATCGGCTATCGCACGTTGCAGCGTGTCACCGGATTTGATGGCGAAACCGTTGCTCTCGCCCAGATGATGAGCGGCGAGCCCTCCAGCCTGCCCGCAGGGTCGCTGGTGATCGTGGGGCTGCGGCAGGGGGGCAGCGGTCTGTATGACGCGCTTGTCCAGCGCGGCCTGACCCCGCATCTGACCGGCGATGCCAATGCCCCCGGGGCGATTGCCCATGCGGTCTGGCAGGGCCATCGCACCGCCGAGGATCTGGGTCTTTCCAATGTCATGATCCGGCGCGATCCTGGCCCCGCCGCCTTGCCGCAGGTGGCGCAATGACCCGGCGCCCGCGTCGCGCTCCGGGCGGCATCCGCCAGCTTGCCTTTGGTCAGGTGCCCCGCCTGTATGATCCGCTGAAGGTGATTTCCGACGATCAGGTGGCGGCGATCCATGCCGCCGCGCTTGAGGTTCTGGCCCGGCTGGGGATGCGGGTGCTGCATTCCGGCGCACGTGCGCGGTTCCGGGCGGCAGGCGCCACGGTCCGCGAGGATATGGTCCATCTTGACCCCGGCCTGATCGCCGAACGGCTTGGCACCGTTCCGGCCCGGTTCACCCTCGCAGCCCGCGACCCCGCCAAATCCCTTCGGCTGGGTGGCGGGGATTGCGTTTTCGCCTCGGTCGGCGGTCCGGCCTATGTGATGGATCTTGATCGCGGACGTCGTGACGGCAGCTATGCCGAGATGTGCGATTACCTGCGTCTGGTGCAGGTGCTGAACGTGATCCAGCAGGAAGGCGGCTGTCCGTTCGAGCCGATGGACCTGCCTGCGAACACGCGCCACCTGGATATCTACCGCGCCCAGATCGGGCTTCTGGACAAGAACTGGCAGACCCAGACCCTGGGCCATGCCCGCACGATGGACGGGCTGGAAATGGCGGCCATCGCGGCAGGGACCACGCCAGACCGCCTGCCGGTCCAGCTTCTGGGGATCATCAATACCAATTCCCCCCGGCAGCTGGACATTCCGATGGCCGAGGGTCTGATCGCCATGGCCGAGCACGGCCAGGTCAATGTCATCACGCCCTTCACCCTGGCTGGCGCGATGTCGCCCGTCACGCTGGCCGGGGCCCTGGTGCAGCAACATGCCGAGGCGCTGGCCGGGATCGTGCTGACCCAGATCGTGCGGCCGGGCGTGCCGGTGATGTATGGTGGCTTCACCTCGAATGTCGACATGCGTTCGGGCGCGCCTGCCTTTGGAACGCCGGAATATGCCAAGGCCGCCGCCGCCTCGGGGCAGTTGGCCCGCCATATCGGGGTGCCTTTCCGGTCGTCGAACGTCACCGCCGCCAATGCGGTCGATGCCCAGGCGGCCTATGAATCGCAGATGGCGCTTTGGGGGGCGGTGATGGGCGGGGCGCATCTCATCGAACATGCGGCGGGCTGGCTGCATGGCGGGCTGACGGCCAGTTTCGAAAAGCTGATCCTTGATGCCGAGATGCTGCAGATGATGCAGGCCTTCCTGGCGCCGCTGGATTGCCGTCCGGAAGCCTTGGCGCTGGAGGCCATGGCCGAGGTCGGCCCCGGCGGCCATTTCTTCGGCGCGACCCATACGATGGAGCGCTATGAAAGCGCCTTCTACGCACCGATGCTGTCGAACTGGGACAACTACCCGCAATGGCTGCAGGCGGGTGCCGTCGAGGCCCCGGCGCGGGCGAACGCGATCTGGAAAGAGCTTCTGACCCAGTATGAAGAGCCGGTGCTTGATCCGGCGGTGGCCGAGGCGCTGGATGCCTATGTCGCCCGCCGCAAGGCGGAAGGCGGGGCTCCGATGAACTGACGGGGCGGGGCATCGCTATGTGCCGGGTGCCGTCGCGGAAATCTGACCGCATCCCATTGCGCCGATACAGCCTTTCCATCAGGTTCTGGTCGTGCCGCCCGGTCCCGGGGATGCGCCCGCTGGCGCGGATCGGGGTCTGTGGCGCCAAGGTCATGGCGAAGGAAAAGATCATGCCGCTTTCATCCAGGCGTCCCGCAGCTCTGATTTCCGGGCCGGAGAGCGCGGCATGAGGCTGGTCAACCGCACCTTCGACGAGTTGCAGCCGGGCGATACGGCCGAGTTGCGCCGCCTGATCACGCAGGATGATCTTTACGGCTTCGCCTCGGTTTCCGGAAATTTCAACCCGATGCACCTGCCGAACGAGGATGGCGACGGCGATGGCCACCCCGATGGCATCGCGCCGGGCATGTTCGTGGCCTCGCTTCTGTCGGCGGTGCTGGGTTCGCGCCTGCCCGGACCCGGGACGCTGAATCGCCGCCAGGCGCTGGAGTTCCATCAGCAGGTCCGCGAGGGCGATGAGCTGATTACCCGGGTCACCGTCCTGTCCAAGGCGGCAAATGGCGAGGTGACGCTGGCCACCGAGATCCGCCGTGCCGGCGATGCGGCGCTGGTCCTGTCGGGCGAGGCGGTGGTCATCGCGCCGATCTTCAAGTTCGACCGCGACGATATCGAAGTGCCGGGCCTGATCGTGCAGCGCCACCGCCATTTCGACGCCTTTCTGGAAACCGCCCGGCCCTTGCCCGCGCTGGTGACGGCGGTTGTCTGCCCTGAGGAGACCAATTCTCTGGACGGCGCGCTGCTGGCGATGAAGGAATCGATCATCACCCCGATCCTTGTCGGCCATGCCGCCGCGATCCGGGCCGCCGCGGCCCAGCTTGGCGCCGAGCTGAGCGGGATCGAGATCGTCGAGGCCGCGACCCCTGCCGAAGCCGCGGCCATGGCCTGCACCCTGGTGCATGAGGGCCGGGCGCAGGCGGTGATGAAGGGGCATCTGCACACGGATGACCTGCTGAAACCCATGGTCGACCGCGACCGGGGCCTGCGCATCGGCCGCCGCTTCACCCATGTCTTCGTGATGGATGTGCCGGGTCAGCCGAATCCGGTGATGGTCACGGATGCCGCGATCAACATCGCTCCCGATCTACCGACCAAGATGGATATCTGCCAGAACGCCATCGACCTTGCGCTGTCGCTGGGGATGGAGCCGAAGGTTGGCGTCCTGTCGGCGGTCGAAACGGTGAACCCGGCGATCCAGTCCTCGATCGATGCGGCGCTGTTGTCGAAGATGGCGGATCGCGGCCAGATCAAGGGCGGTCTGGTCGAGGGGCCGCTGGCGATGGACAATGCCGTCGACCTGGCCGCCGCCCGCAGCAAGGGGCTGAAGGGGGGCGTGGCCGGACAGGCCAATATCCTTGTGGTGCCGGGGATCGACGCGGGCAATATGCTGGCCAAGCAGCTTGCCTATATCAGCCATGCCGAGGGCGCGGGCCTGGTCCTTGGCGCCAAGGTGCCGGTGATCCTGAACTCGCGTTCTGACAGCAGCATGTCGCGTCTGGCCTCTTGTGCGGTCGCTGCCATCCATCACTTCCACGCGAAAGGCACGACAAGGGCATGAGACAGGCTGGGGAGGGCCGGGCATGACGGTGCAAAGGGGGAAGGGCGGATGGGCGGCATCCTGACGCTGAACGCGGGCTCGTCCTCGCTGAAATTCGCGCTGTTCGGCCAGACGGGCGAGGCACCGCTGGCGACGGGGCTGGCCGACCGGATCGGCCCCGAGGGCAGTCTGAAGATCAAGGATGGCGCAGGGGCGGAGCTGCCGGTGGCGGGGGGAAGCCTTGCGACCCATGCCGAGGCGCTGCGTTGCGTCCTGACCAGCCTTCAGGCGGCCTTTCCCGGCACGGGCGTGGCGGCGGTCGGGCACCGGGTGGTGCATGGCGGCCCGGAACGTGCGGCCCCGGTGCGGGTGGACGCGGCGCTGCTGGACGATCTGGCCACCCTGTCGCCCTTCGCCCCCCTGCACCAGCCGCACAATCTGGCGGGGATCCGCGCCGCGATCGAGGCCTTTCCCGAAGCCCCGCAGATCGCCTGTTTCGACACCGCCTTTCATCGCGGCCACCCCTGGGTGAACGACACCTACGCCCTGCCGCGGGGCCTGTATGACCTGGGCGTGCGCCGCTATGGCTTTCACGGCCTGTCCTATGACTATATCGCCGGGGAACTGGCCCGCAGCGCCCCGGCGCTGGCGCAGGGCCGGGTGGTGATCGCGCATCTGGGCAATGGCGCCTCGCTTTGCGGGTTGCTGGCCGGGCGCTCCATCGCCTCGACCATGGGCTTCTCGCCGCTGGACGGCTTGCCGATGGGCACAAGGCCCGGCCAGCTTGACCCCGGGGTGATGCTGTTCCTGATGGACCAGCAAGGGATGAGCCCGCAGGACATCTCGGACCTCCTTTACAGAAGGTCGGGTCTTCTGGGCCTTTCCGGACTTTCCAACGACATGCGCACGCTCGAGGCCAGCCCGACCCCCGAAGCGGCGCAGGCCATCGACTATTTCTGCGCCCGCATCCGGCGCGAGATCGGCTCGATGGCGGCGGCCCTGGGCGGGATCGATGCCTTGGTCTTTTCCGGGGGCATCGGCGAGAATTCCGCGCTGGTGCGGGCCAGGGTCTGTGACGACATGGGTTGGCTGGGGATAAAGGTCGACCCTGTGGCCAATGCCGGACATGCGCGCGTGATCTCGGCAGCCGGGGCGGCGACGCGGGTGCTGGTCGTGCCGACGAATGAGGAACTGGTGATCGCAAGGGCCACACGGGCGCTGGCCGGGGGCGGTGAAAGGACGGCGGCATGAAGGGCGTGTTGAAACCCGAGGCGGCGGCGGCGATGATCCCCGATGGCGCCAGCCTGATGATCGGCGGCTTCATGGCCGTGGGCACGCCCGAACGCCTGATCGACGCTCTGGTCGCGCGGGGCGCGCGCGGGCTGACGGTGATCGCCAATGACACGGCCATGCCGGGTAAAGGCATCGGCAAGCTGATTTCGGCGGGCTGCGTGGCGCATGTCATCGCGAGCCATATCGGGCTGAACCCGGAGACACAGGCAAAGATGATCGCGGGCGAGATCGGGTGCGAGCTGGTGCCGCAGGGCACGCTGGTCGAGCGCATCCGCGCGGGCGGCGTCGGTCTGGGCGGGGTGCTGACGCCGACGGGCCTTGGCACCGAGGTCGAAGACGGCAAGCAGGTGGTCGAGGTGCAGGGAAAACGCTATCTGCTGGAAACCCCGCTGACCGCCGATTTCGCGCTGATCGCGGCCCACACGGCCGATTACATCGGCAATCTCAGCTACATGCTGACAGCGCACAATTTCAATCCGGTCATGGCCATGGCCGGACGCACGGTGATCGCCGAGCCGGACAGCATCGTCCCCTTGGGCGTGATCGCGCCTGATGCGGTCAAGACGCCGGGCGTGCTGGTCGACCATCTTCTGATCCGCAAGGGGTAGCGCCATGGATGCCAAAGACCTGATCGCCCGCCGCGTCGCGCGCGAGATCAAGCCGGGGATGCTGGTCAATCTCGGCATCGGCCTGCCCTCGATGGTGGCGAATTTCGTGCCCGCCGCGCGCGGGGTGTTCTTTCAGGCCGAAAACGGCGTGATAGGATTGGGCGCCCGCCCGCCCGAGGGGATGGAGGACCGCCACCTGACCGATGCGGGCGGCGGTTTCGTGACCGCCGTGCCGGGCGCGGCCGCGATCGACAGCGCGATGAGCTTCGGGTTGATCCGGGGCGGCCATCTCGACATGACCGTGCTGGGCGGGCTTCAGGTCGATGAAGAGGGGCATCTGGCCAATTGGAAAGTGCCGGGCAAGATGGTGCCGGGCATGGGCGGCGCGATGGATCTGGTGACGGGGGCGGACTGCGTGATCGTCGCCATGCAGCACGCGGCCAAGGGGCAGTCAAAGATCGTGCCCCGCTGCACCCTGCCGCTGACGGCGCTGCGCCGGGTCGATCTGGTGGTGACCGATCTGGCCGTGCTGCGGCCCGAGGCGGATGGTCTGCATCTGGCCGAACGCGCGCCGGGAATCTCCGTGGACGAGATCCTTGCCGCGACCGAAGCGCGGCTGGTCGTGCCGGCCGAAGTGCCGGAAATGCGCCTCGACTGACGCGGGGCTGCATCGCCAGCATCATCCTGGTGCAAGTACTGTGTCAGGATGCCCTGCAAGGATCGAACGCATTGGCCAGACGCGGCGGGAAGGGCGAGGGATGAGCGAAGAGTTTCTGGCGGAAGACGGCACCCGGATTGCCTATCGCGACGATGGCGCGGGCCTGCCAGTGCTGGCTTTGGCCGGGATGACCCGCGACGGGCGCGATTTCGACATTCTGGCGGATCACCTGCCCGCCGATATCCGCCTGATCCGGCTTGACAGCCGGGGACGCGGTGCCTCGGCCTGGGCCGACTGGCACAGCTATAGCGTGGCGCAGGAGGCGCGCGATGCGCTTGCGCTGATCGACCATCTGGGACTTGACCGCGTGGCGGTCATCGGCACCTCTCGCGGCGGGCTTCTGGGCATGGTCATGGCGGCCTTTGCCAGGGCGCGGCTGACCGGATTGTGTCTGGTCGATTGCGGCCCTGTGCTGGAGCGGGCCGGTCTGGACAGGATCGGCAAGCATGTCGGCCTCGCGCCGCCGGTGGCCACGCTGGCCGAGGCGGCGGCGCGTCTGGCGACCAGCACCGGCTTCCTGAACGTCCCGCCCGGCCGCTGGGCGGATGAGGCGGCGCGGCGCTATGTCCAGCTTGAGGGGCATCTGGGCCTGCCCTATGACCCCGCCCTCCGGCAAAGCTACGAGGCGGCGCTGGCCGCCCCCGCCGCCGATGCCTGGCCGTTGTTCGACGCCTGCGACGGGCTGCCGCTGGCCCTGATCCGGGCCGCGAATTCCGATGTGCTTTCGGCGGAAACCGCTGCCGAAATGGCCCGCCGCCGCCCCGACCTGATCCGCGCCGAAGTGCCCGACCGTGGCCATGTGCCCTTCCTCGACGAGCCGCAGGCGCTGGCGGCAATCAGCGCCTGGCTGGCCGCCGTGCGGGATTTCGCGGCCAGGCCTCAGCCCGCCGCCACCGCGCCATAGGCCATCCGGCCCGCGACCAGCGTCTGGCGCACCGCCGGGGCCTGGCCCTCGGGCCAGTCGACCAGCACCAGATCCGCCCTTTGCCCCGGCGCGATCTCGCCCCGGTCACGTAATCCCAGGGCCCGCGCGGGATTGGCGGCGACCAGCGGCCAAAGCCGTTCCAGCGGCGCCACCCGGTCGGCCCGCAGCCGCGCCACGGCGGAAAGCAGGGCGGGGTAGTAGTAATCCGAGGCAAGGATATCGCACAGCCCTTCGGCGACCATCGCCGCCGCGCCGGGCGAACCAAGATGGCTGCCGCCGCGCGCTGCATTGGGCGCACCGAAGACGATCTGGTCGCCCGCATCGCGCGCCGCCCGCGCCGTGGCCATGTTCATCGGAAACTCGCTGATGCCGGCGCCAAGGGCGCGGTAGAAATCGCGCGTCTCGGCCCTTGTGTCATCATGGCTCAGCATCGCGGCGCCCGCCTTTCGCCCCAAGGCCGCGACTTCGGCGATCCTTGGCGGCACTTGCGGGCGGCGCGACCAGACCTCGCGGATCAGCTCGACGCAGGCCTGCGTCTCCATCTGCGACCGCTTGGCGCGCAGCTCCATCTTGGCCAGGAAGACCGGGTCGTCGAAAGCGGTCACGGGAAAGCCCGGCGCATGTTCGAAGGGGCGGTCCTGCAAGGCAACCGAAGGGTCGAGAAGGATCATCGAGGTGTGGTCGTTGAAGGCGACCGAGGGCGTCAGCGGGCCGGCCAGCGCCGCCTCGATCAGCGGCACGGCTTCGAAGCAGAAGGTTTCCCAGCGCAGTTGCAGCCGGTTCTCGACCGTCAGCCGCGGGGCGATCCGGTTCAGCGTGCCCAGCACGTCCCAGCCCATCTGGACCGAGCGCAGGCCCGGCTCCCAGCTCAGGGTCAGGGCATGATAGGCGGTGGCGATGCCGTTCGCGGCAAGCTGGCGATCGGTTTCCAGAAGCGCCGCCTCGACCGGAAGCAGGACGCCCGGGCGCGGCATCAATTGGCGCTCGAAGGCATCGCCGTGAATATCGACCAGGGCAGGCGCCAGAAGCATCCCGGGCGCCGCTACCCGCCGCGCGCCGTCTGCCGCGACGTCCAGCCCGGTGATGCCGCCGTCTTCGATGCGGACAGATACCCGCGCCAGCCCGTCGGGCAGCAGGACCTCGGCGCCTTCGATCAGCAGGGCGTCGTCGGGCCGGGCCGGAGTTGCGGGGAGCAGGGCATTCATCGGCGGGCCTTTCCTTGGGCGGGTCCCCGGCGTCGGCACCGGGCAGCGCGCGACTATAGCGCGCAGGTCACAGCCAGATGGCAAGAGCGATCACGCCGCCTCGACAATCGGCGCCGCTTTGCCGAAGGTCGCGCCGCTGATCCCCCTGGCCCGGTCGGGCCTGCAAGAGAGGACTGTCCTGCCTTTGTCACCCGTCTTGCGCATCGCCCTGGGGCTGGCCATCGGCCTTGCCGGTGGGGCCTTGTTCTATTGGCTGACCCTGCCGCTGCCCTGGATGCTGGGCGCGTTGTTCGCCACCATGGCGGCAGCGGTCGCCGGTGTGCCGGTCAGGGGACCAAAGCGGTTGCGCCCGGCCACGGTTGCCGTGATCGGCGTCCTGCTGGGATCGCGTTTCACGCCCGAGGTTCTGGCAGGCGCGGGTCAATGGGGCATGACCCTTGCGATCATGCTGGTCTATCTGGTGGTTGTCGGCCTGGCCGTCGTGCCCTTCTATCGCTATGTCGCGCGGTTCGACTGGACCACCGCCTATTTCGCCGGAATGCCGGGCGGGTTGAATGAAATGGTCGAGATCGGTGAGGCGCGGGGCGCACGGATCGAGCAGGTGATCCTGGCGCAGAGCCTGCGCATCGTGACCGTTATCGCCATGATCGCCCTTTGGTTTCGGGTGGTTCAAGGCGCGCAGATCAGCGGCGCGGCGCGGGCTGGTGCAGGTTGGCCGGATTATCTGGATCTGGCGCTGATGCTGGCTGCAGCCGTGCTGGGCAGCGTGATGGGGCGCAAGTTGCGGCTTCCTGCGCCCACCTTCCTTGGCCCGCTGATCCTGTCCGTCGCCCTTCATCTGGGCGGGCTGACCGAAAGTGCGCCTCCCGGCCTCGTCGTCAATGCGGCGCAGGTGATCCTGGGAACGGTTCTGGGTTGCCGGTTTGCCGGGATCGGGGCGGCGGCTCTGGGCCGGGCGGGACTTCTGAGCCTTTGCGCCACCGTTCTGTCGCTGGCGCTGGCGCTGGCGGGCGGGCTGGCCATGCAGGCCGCGACCGGGGTGGGCATGGAGCAGGCGCTTCTGGCACTGGCCCCCGGCGGACTGACCGAAATGGGGCTGGTCGCGCTGGCGATCCATGCCGACGCCGCCTTCGTGGTGCTGCACCATGTCGTGCGCATTCTGGCGGTGATCGTCGCGGCGCCGCTGATGCATCGGCTGCTGATCCGGGATAATTCCCCTCGGGTTTGATCAACCGAGGGCGGGTATTCAGTACCGCCCGGTCAACTTGTTGCCCCAAGCCGCCAGCCGCGACGGTGCGGAACTGCCCGGCCTGGCCTCGGCCCGGTCGGCGGCGTTCAAAAGCGCATACATGCCGTGGACGCCCAGCCAGCGGAAGGGTTCCGGCTCCCAGTTGCGCACCCGGCGGTTGACCCAGGGCAGGGTGGTGAGGTCGGTCTGCCGCCCCAGCGTCAGGTCGGCCAGCGTGCGGCCCGCGAGGTTCGAGGTCGAGACGCCCGTGCCGACATAGCCACCCGCCCAGCCCCAGCCCTGCGCCGGGTCATATCCGACGGTTGCGCACCAGTCGCGCGGCACGCCCAGCACGCCGCACCAGGCATGGGCGATGCGGTGGCGCGCGGCGGCGGGGAAATGGCGGTGCAGGATCGCGGTCAGGCGGCGGATCGTCTCAACATCCGGCGCGCCGTTGGAATCGAGGTTCGAACCGAAAAGATAGGGCACGCCGCGCGCGCCCACGGTGATGCGGCCTTCGCGGGTGCGCTGGCAATAGCAATAGCCATTGGCGAAATCGCCCACGATCTCATGGCCCTGCCAGCCGATCTCGTCCCAAACTTCGGCCGGCAGGGGTTCGGTCGCGATCTGGGCCGAATTCAGGGGCAGCCATTCGCGCCTCATCCCCGGCAGACCCGCCGTGAACCCTTCGGTGCAGCGCAGGACGGAAGGCGCGGTCACCACGCCCCGATCGGTCGTCACGCGGCCTTTCTCAAGCGCGGTGACGGTGGTGCCTTCGTAGATGGCGATCCCAGCGCGTTCGCAGGCGGCGGCCAGGCCGCGCACCAGTTTCGCGGGCTGGATGCGGGCGACATTGGTCACCACCAGCGCCCCCAGCGCGCCGGGAATGCGGATGCGGCCCGCCATTTCCTCGGCCCCGATGCGATGGACCCGCGCCTCTTCGCCCCAATGGCGGCGATGTTCGACCTCGGCCCGCATCCGCTGGACCTGGGCCGGGTTCACCGCAACCAGCAATTCGTCGGTGCGGCGGATATCGGCATCGATGCCCTGCGCCTCGGCCACGGCGATCACCTCGTCCACCGTGCCATTCATCGCCCGCACCATTCGGCGCACGGCGTCTTCCGACGTGGCTTCGGCATAGCGGCGATGGTTCCAGGAGAAGCCGCCCGAGAGCCAGCCGCCATTGCGCCCCGAGGCGCCAAATCCGGCGAACTCCTTTTCCACCACGACGACGCGCAGCGACGGTTCGGCCTGTTTCAGATACCAGGCGGTCCAGAGCCCGGTA
>Ga0056909_1001000_pt1 | contig 19812 bp, 10 predicted proteins | sample EBPBio102011_DNA_FD_62115 | JGI IMG/M metagenome (GOLD analysis project Ga0056909, IMG submission 62115) | Wastewater treatment Type I Accumulibacter community from EBPR Bioreactor in Madison, WI, USA - Reactor 1_1/10/2011_ DNA | ecosystem: Engineered > Bioreactor > EBPR > Anaerobic-Aerobic >...
GGCCACGGCGGTCGGGGTCCTCAGCACCTCGGCCATGGTGGCCCGCACCTTTTCCAGGTTGTCCAGCTCGTCCGCATCCTCGGCGCGGAGGCTGACATGCAACGGCGCCTCACCGGCCTTGCGAAGCGCGAGCGGCTCCGGCGCGGGCGGCGGCAGGTCGGCTTCCAGCAGCTGGCGGATGCGCACAAGGCCGAAGCCCTCGGCACGGGCCGCGTTGGCGCGGGCCAATAGGCCGGGGAAGGCAGGGCCGGGGCGATGGCCCCAGTCGATCAGATCGGCCCCGGTCACGGGTATCAGGTTGTCAGTCATCTCGTTCTACTCGTCAAATTGTCAGTCGGTGGGTATGGGCACAGGCTCTGATGTGCAGATCATGTCACTATCCAGCCGCGCCCGCTCGCGGGCCGCCATCCGGCAGTTCCGGGAGGCCAGCGTGACGCCGATGCTCAACGCAGCGAAGTTGAGCACGCCGCGCGCCCTTGGGTCTTGCAGGACCGATGCCTTGGCGTGTGCCAGGGTCACTGCGCGCGTCGCAGCATCGCGAAAGCCGCGCTCGCACTCGGGTATTCCGCTCATTCTGTCATCCATTTCCGTACACATCATCAAATGCCCCGGCGACAAGGGATTGGCGACACCGTCGTGCTCTACCGCTGAGCTACGCGCATCGGAGGCGCGGCGGGAGTCGAACCCGCGACCACGAGCTTTGCAGGCTGTAGTGCCGCACGGCATTCGCCGGGGATGTTCTGGCTGGAGGGGAGGGGTTCGAACCCTCGACCTGCGGGTTAACAGCCCGCTGCTCTGCCAACAGAGCTACCCTCCAATTTCAGGGCCGGGGCGACAAAGGGGGAAGAGACTGTGCAATCCGCCCCGAAGCCGGGCCGGCCTGTAGAGCTTGCCTGCTCTCCGGATCGCGTCGATTGAGGCTCTGTAGTCCCTTCGGCATTCGCCCCGGTGTTTCGTCCGGGTCCGGCGACAAGATTTGGCGGGACATGTTTCTGAGCTCCGCGCCGCCAGTATCGGCGACACGACGGGAGTCGAACCCGCCACCTCTCCGGGTTGCCCCGGCGCTCCACCTGTAGTCCCGCCGGCATTCGCCGGATCTGATCTCCTTTCCAAGGTCCCGAGGGACGAGTGTGACGGGACGCTCCCGGACCTGCTCCGGGGGCCAGAGTCGAACTGGCTAACCCGCTGTAGTCCCGTCGGCATTCCCTCGGGTCCCCCGGCGCGAACGCCGGGGGAAGTCTTAAAGCCGCACGGCCCGGATTTCGCCGACCCAGTGGTCCGGTCCCATCCGCCCTTCGGCGAAAGCGGCGATCTGGTCGAAGACCGCGTCCGAGAAGCCGCCGATGTTCAGCACGTCCTCCCGTTCCGCCCCTTGCGTCGTCCCGTAGGGCTGGATGTCGACGCAGGCGAGTTTCGCCGCCCGGTTCCGGGCCTTGAGCTTCGTCCATTCCGCCATCATCGCCGTGGCATGCCCGCCCCGGTTCGCATCGGCCCAGGACTGGTTGTCCGAGACGAAGATCACCAGATCGGGCGCGTGCCCCGCCGCGTTCAGGGCCGCCAGCGGCGCCGAGCAGTTGGTCCCTCCCCCGCCCAGTGCCGCGAGTTTCGCCGCATTGGTCAGGATCGTGTCCCGCGCCTCAAGCCGCACCGGGCGCACCCCCACCTCGAAAGGCAGGACCTGTGCCGTGGGGTTCTTTCTCAGCACAGCCGCCGCGACCAGCGCCGCCACGTCGATGCAGCGCACCGCCGAGGTTGCCCCCTTGCGGTAGCCGGTGACGGGCGACGCCATCGACCCCGACACGTCGGGGCAGACCGCGACCGAACCGGCAAGGACCGGCACATTGGCCACGGAAAGCTCCATCGCGTCGTGCAGCGCCTCCCGCAGAAGCGGAGAGGCATCGGCATTCAGCGCCGTCAGCGACGCCAGAAGCTGATAGGGCAGCGCCTTGGCGGCCCCGATACGCTCGGGGTCACGCAGCACAGCCGCCACATGATCGACCGTGCCAGGCACCGTGAAGGCGCCCTTGCGGTCCAGCATGTTCAGCCCCTGCCGCAGCATCTGCCAGGACCCCTGCCCCGCCACCTCGGCCCATTGTCCGGGCGTCAGCGGCAGGTCGGCCAGCATCTGGAACGGCACATCGGGTACCGATGCGGACGCCCCGGCCCGGAAGGCCAGAAGATCGCGCACCGCCTTCGGCAGCGCCCCCATGTCAGCTGGTTTGCCGATCAGCCAGGCATAGAAGGCCGCCCGCTCCGCCGTTTCCGGCTTCGGATGAACCATGCGGATCACATCGGCCAGCGACGGATCGTTGCCGACCGACGCGGCCAGCAGCTGCGGATCGCTGGCCGCGTTCAGCCAGCCCTGCACCATCGCCTTCGGGCGAGAGCCAAGCGACCTTCGCCCGGCCTGCCCCGACCTGAGGATCTGCACGAAGCCCCTCAGCACCTTGCCGGAGGTCACGACCTTCGGGAAGGCCTGCGCGAAAAGCACCGGGTCGCGGCTGGCAAGAACGGCCAGCAGCAAGGCAGGCGTGTCCTTCATGTGCCCCTTGCCCCAGACATGGACCGCGGTCTGGGCCAGGAACAGCGGCTGAACCGCCATCGCAGCCTCGACCAGTGCCGAAACCTCAGTCTGGGCATCCCGATAGAACCCTCCCCCAAAGGTCCCGGTCATCGCCAGCTGCGCCAGCTTGTGCTCGGCCCCATAGGCATAGGCTTTCGCCCCTTCGGCGTTCAGGGCGGTTGCCTTCGGCAGCAACCGCCCCTTCAGCGATGCAAACACGGATTTGTTTGCCATGATCTTCGTCCCTTTGTTTTCGCCCCCTTTTTCTGCATCGGAAGCGGCGGGCCGGGAAGAAAATCGTGAAACTCCGTCAACACATTGAAAACAAGAAGAACTATCTGGAATCGTCGGAAATGGTGACGGAAGAGATTATCCTGTGATATATGACCTTATCTCAGCGGATCATTCCCCATGCGCAACGTCGTCATCGGCTTCCTCGGCACCCAGCTTGACATGGGCAAGCGCCGCGAATGGCGGCCGTCGGTCCAGCTCTGCACCCATCCCGGCTTTCCGGTCGATCGGCTGGAGCTGATCCATGACCAGCGCCACTATCACCTCGCCTGCAACGTGGCGGCTGCCATCGGCAAGGTCGCACCCGAAACCGAGGTGCGGCTGGTCAGGATCGACCTGGTAGACCCTTGGGATTTTCAGGAAGTCTACGGCAAGCTTTACGACTTCGCCGCCGCATACGGCTTTGACGAGGACCGCGAAAGGTATCACGTCCACCTGACCACAGGCACCCATGTCGCGCAGATCTGCTGGTTCCTTCTGACCGAAAGCCGCCATGTGCCGGCGCGTCTGGTGCAGACCGGCCCGCCTCGCGACGGCGGCGCGCCCGAGGGCAAGCTCGACGTGATCGACCTTGACCTTGGCCGCTACAACGCCCTGCAGCGCCGGTTCGAGGTGGCGGCGCGCGAAAACACCGCCCTGCTTCTGGGCGGCGTCGAAACCGCCAGCCCGGCCATGCAGGCGCTCGCCGGGCGGCTGGATCTGGTCGCCACAGCGTCGGACGCGCCGATCCTGCTCTTGGGTGAGCCCGGCACCGGCAAATCCACCCTCGCCACCCATATCCACGAGCTGAAGCTGCTGCGCCGCCGCATCAAGGGGCGCCTGGTGCAGGTCAACTGCGCCACCTTGCGCGGCGAGAGCGCCCTGCCCTCTCTCTTTGGTCAGCGCCGTTCGGCGACCGGAGCATTTGGCAGCGAACGGCCCGGCTTCCTGCGCGAGGCCGATGGCGGGGTGCTGTTCCTCGACCAGATCGACGAACTGCAGCCGCAGGAACAGGCGGCCCTTCTGCAGGTGATCGAAACCGGGCGCTACTGCCCCGTTGGGTCCGAAGCCGAAGTTACCGCCCGGTTCCATCTGGTGGCGGCGGCCTCGAGCGACCCCGGCGCGCTGGTCCGCTCCGGCCGGCTCAGGCCCGACCTTCATGCGCGCCTGTCGCAATGGGTGTTCCGCCTGCCCCCCTTGCGCGAGCGGCGCGAAGATATCGGCGCGCAGCTTCTGGCCTTCATCCATGCCAGCGAACGCCAGTTGGGCCGCAAGACTGGCTTCAACGTGGATGCCGAGGCGCGCTATCTGCGCTTTGCCCGGGACCCGGCCACGCTCTGGCCCGGCAACCTGCGCGATCTGCAAGCCTCGGCCCACCGCATGGCCGTGCTCGCCGAGCGGGGCCGCGTGACCGTGCCGATGGTCGAGGCAGAGATCGCAGCCTTGACAGGGCAATGGGCTGCCGCGTCGAGCGACACAGATGGGGCTGTGCTGGCCGAAGTCCTGGCGGAGCCCCAGAAGCTGGATGAGTTCGACCGCGCACAACTCGCCGCCGTCGTCCGCATCTGCCGCCAGAGCCCGAACCTTTCCGCCGCCGGGCGCCGGCTGTTTTCCGTGTCCCGGCAGGACAAGGCGAGCCAGAACGATGCCGACCGGCTGCGGAAGTATCTGGCGCGCTTCGGCCTGGATTGGTCCAGTGTGATGCGACAGCCTGCCCGTTGACAGCCGTCAACTCCCCCAAGGCCCGCGACCTCTCACCACCCATTTGGTTTCCTTCCTCGGAAGCCCGCCACAATGGCGGTGTCATCCCGTCACAGACGTCTTCCCAGCCATCAGCTTTGTTCCCTATCGTGCCGCGCTCAAAGACCACGGTCGCCACAAGCTCATACCGGAGGCTGATGCCACAGGAGTTCCGAGCAACTCGCGAAGCTCGGGAATGCAGAAGGCCCTCTGGGAATCGGGCGGGCTGGTCCAGTGCCGGTGTGGTGTTGATCCGTCTTGCGCAAACGCAAAAAACCGCCCCAGGGGGCGGCGCGCATGTGCTTTGTAGTTTGGTTGCGGGGGCACGCAACCAACGATACTTGCGATTGGTCGAGCAACAGATCCCAAAGCTCGCCGCATAGCGTAACATACTGTTTTATTTCAAGCAATCGCGTAGGCAGCCCATCCCGCGGGAAGTCTCTGGCGATCCGGCGTAGCGTCAGCCGTCCCCTGATATGCCAACTCGGTCATTTCACGAAGACGTTTGAGTTCGCTGCCGTGCCACTTGCATCACTCACTACATGTCGATAGATGTTGAAAACATCGACACATTTACCCGACACGTCGATAGCATCGACACGTTGGTTCCTCGTGTCGATCAGGGAGCAGGTAATCGACATGACCTTCCGGCCAGACCGACCGTTCAACGACCTCCCTGCCCTGCCACCGGCGCAGGATGTCGAGACCAAACCCGTGCTCAAAGCCTGCATCGAGGCGCGGGCCGCTCTGGCGGAACTGCGGGTTTCCGGGCAGATCATCCCCAACCAGGCGATCCTGATCAACTCGATTCCTCTCCTCGAAGCCCAGGCGAGTTCCGAGATCGAGAACATCGTCACCACGACCGACCGGCTTTTCCGCTTTGTCAATGACACCGGAGGTCAGGCCGACCCCGCGACCAAGGAGGCCCTGCGCTACCGCACCGCCCTGAACCGCGGCTTCGGGATGTTGAAGCAGCGCCCGCTCTCGACGACCATCGCCGTCGAAGTGTGTCGCACGATCAAGGGGGTGGAACTGGACATCCGCAATACGCCCGGCACCGCCCTGATGAACGATGTCACCGGAGCCGTGATCTACACCCCGCCGGAAGGCGAGGACCTGCTGCGCGACAAACTCGCCAACTGGGAGCGCTACATCCATGAGGCCGAGGACACCGATCCGCTGATCCGTCTCGCGATGATGCACTATCAGTTCGAGGCTATCCACCCTTTCGTTGACGGCAACGGGCGCACGGGACGGGTGCTGAACCTGCTCTATCTGGTGGACAAGGGGCTCCTGGACATTCCGGTGCTCTATCTGAGCCGCCACATCATACAGAACAAGCCGATCTACTACAGGTATCTGCTGGAGGTCACCACGCTGGGAGCCTGGGAGCAATGGGTGCTGTTCATGCTGGAGGCGGTCAGGACAACGGCGCAATGGACGACAAATCGGATTCGGTCAATCCGCGACCTGTTGAAACGGACTGCCGAGCACATGCGGCAGAACATACCCAAGATCTATACCCGCGAACTGGCCGAATTGATCTTCGTGAACCCCTATTGCCGGATCAGCGATCTCGTCGACTCCGGCGTCGCCAAACGCCAGACTGCGGCCACCTACCTCAAGGCAATGGTCTCCGAAGGACTGCTGGAGGAAGTAAAGGTCGGGCGAGAAAACCTCTACATCAACCCCGCCCTGCTGGCGCTGCTATCGGAACGAGGCCAGGCAAACATCTGACCTGGCGCTGTTTGAGACTGGGGAGCAAGCTCCGCTATTCGTGGATATAAATGGGCCGAGGCAATCTGTCCTGTCCTCATCCCGTCCCGTTCCAGACGTGGAATCTCTCGGCAATCATAGGGTTACTTCTTCGCTACAGCCTATCGTAGCAGCGTTTTCAGGTTGGACCGGATTGCCCTATCAATCACACTTGGATCTAATTTGCGTGCGTGTGCGATTGCTATGACCGCGTTCAACCGGGTGGTTCGCTGGCTGGCAACCCATCAACAGGACTATCTCAGCGAGTTTCAGAAGATCGCGGAGATCGACACGCTCGGCCCGATCGCGGAAACGCCGGGCGCCTGAGTCAGATATGGGGACCCGGACCCGATAGACGCGGGGACCATGGGAGAAGCCGCACCGTGGGGCGGATCAAGCATGGTGGTGGGAATGACGGCGAACCCACTGAAGCCTACCAGGCTGGTCCACATATAGCCAGCCGCATCAGGGGTCGCTTGCCCCGCACGTTATTCATCGCGGTCCTTCTGTCGTGAAAATGCCGACAAGTCGAGGGTCAATGCTTGCAGCGACCGCGTCGTTTCCACGTCGTGATGGGTCAGGAGATCAACAAGATCCTCCTGGTCCGGCTGCCCCAAAGCAAGGCGATAGAGCAGCCTCTGCGTCTTTAACTTTGCGAATCGATCAATATCGCGACTTTGGGGAAGCGCGAACAAATGTCGCTTCAGTTCCGCACCTTCCATCGCCCACCAAGGGCTGAGGCCGGTTTTGTCGTCCGCGAACGCCTTGTCGGCGTCGCGTGCGATAATATCCCACGGCGACGATGCTTGGCGGCGTGCCTGGGCCAACGCTTGCTCACCCAGTTTTCGAGCGAGCGGTTGTCGGACAGTCAGTCCGCCGAAGCGCTGGACGCGACCTTCTCGTTGCTCCAGGTCAACCGGGCTGGAACAAAGATCCCAGTGGCCCAGCCGGTCGCACCAGCTATGGAAGTCGAGACCTTCCTGTCCGACAGATGTCGTTGCCAGGACATGGGGCCAGAACGGCGTATTGAACGCGCTGCGGATTTCCTCAGAGCGCGCCGGTGGCGGTTCATTGACATCATGATCTTGCCGATGCGTCTCTGTCTCAGTGCCCCCAAACGGCACAGCAGCGTGACAGCGGATACGGATCTTGTCCTTTTTCTTCGCGCCCTTGAACCCGAAAGTGCCGACGTTCGCTGCAAGCGCCGCCGACAGATCCTCGATCAGTCCATCAGGATTGACCTTGGATTTGCGCAGCCAGAAATGTTCGTCGAGGACGGCTTCCAGGCAGCCATCAACGCACGCATTCTGATATTTCTGCGTGGCGTCCTCACCGGGCAAGATCGACCAGAAAACGGGGCGATCCAGATAGGTGCGCAGTCTCGTCCAGCAGAAGCGCACAAGTCGCGCGAAATGCTGCTCACGGTAATCGAAAAGCTCAGGAAGGTGGCGATAGAGTGCTCGGCCCGTCACGACGCCAGGGGCGCCGAGAGCCATATCCACCAAGGCGTCCAGCTCCCACCGGCTGAGCCAGGTGATCGCCTCGGCCTCTTGGCGCTGCTTGAGCAAGGTTTGAAGCGTTGCATCCTTCGGGGCGACCCGACCCCAGTTCTTCTGGACCGCCGCGAACTCCCGAGCCAGCGGCGCCTTTTGCGCGCGCTCGATCGCCGCGAGGATCGCCCACGCCGGTTTGCGCCGTCGGTTGCTTCGCGCATTCGGAGCCTCCGGCGCGATGGACGGTGGCAGCGCCCGAATGATCTGCTGCCGCGCCCTGGCCCTGATCTGCTTGATCGCCGCCTTGCCTTTCACATCGAGGGGATCGACAGCGCGGATCAGGAAAGGGCTCGGGTGAAACAGGGCGAGCGTGGGGCCTTGGTTCGGCTTCGGATTCAGGTGGCGCTTCTTCCACGCGGCGGCGTAGGGAAGATTGCTTTTCGCCACGCATTTGCGCTCGACCTCAAGGCTGACAAGGGCTGCCAAGCTTTGCGGTGTGGCCCTGAACCGGCTGAAGATCAGCATCTTGGGCGATTGCGTCACCTTTGCCCATGGGCCGGAAGGCACCCACCAAGTCAGCGACGGCAACACCCATGGGAGGGCAAGGGCCTCCGTTGGCACAAGGCTGTTGAGCGCGCGGAGCTTGGCGCTTCCCCACCCCTCTTTCGGCGGCTTGAAGCAATTGGTGACTCCGAGCCGGGGGACGCTGCGCGTGGCCGGGAAATCTATGTCGCGAGAAATCTGGTATCGGTCCCCCAACGCTTGCGCAGGGAGTGGCACTGATAGCCAGTAGGCGATCGCGCTGCCTGCGAGCTTGGGCGACACATGGTCGGTGAAATGGCGATAGACGTCGAGATCGTGGGGCTCGATTCTTACGGACGGCGGCGCAGGCTCTCCGGCATGGTCGGAAACCGGACGCTCGGTCCGAGACATGAGCGGTGTAAGGAGCGCCTCGAGATGATGCTTGAGCGTTTGCGCCTCTTCGATCGCCGCGGTGCGGCTATCGGGCGGCAGGTGGCCGATCAAATGCAGCAGATCGCCAAAACGACGAAATTGGGATTCGGCCTTGGCGCGTACAGCCGACCCGCCTAGAAATTCGATAATCTCGAAAAATTCGACATGGGGGGCAGCCCCAGCGCCGCTTTCCCAGCGCTCGGCATAGAAACGGTAGGGCGTGGCGGACAGGAGGAGGATCGGCGGCGGCGTCCCGCCATCTGTTCCCGCCAGCAGTTGACGCGCCAGGGGATTATCGGCGCCTGCATTGAGCAGTTCGCGATAGCATTGGAACTCGTCGAAAATTACGAGATCGGGCGGGGCGGAATCCAGAGCGGCTTGAGCGAGCGCCTTCCGCATCCGGCCCAAGCTCTGACCATGTTTGCTCGTATCGATCGCGTGCAGAATGTTTTCGCGGGCCGGCTTGCCAAATTCCGCGCGCAACGCTCGGCCATAGGCCGCCTTGAAGAGGGCGGAGACATTGTCGAATTTGCCCTGAGCCTCCTCGCACGCCCATCGCCAGCCGGACGTTGCGCCATATTCGAGATAGCCTTCAGGAAAGGCGGCGGTCAGGCCGGGGTATAGTTCGTCCAACAGGAGCTTGATGAACGCGCGCTCGACTGCCTTTCCGCCGTAGAGGCGCTGCGAGCTGGAGAATGATGTGGTGGGTGTAAAGGCATAAAGCCGCAGCTTTCCCTTGCGCTTTTCCTCGAACGGAATGAGACCGACGCGGTCGATGATGGAGAGAGCGTCCTTGGCTTCGTCCTTCTCGAGGAAGCGCAGCAGTTCGATCTTGTTCTGGTCCGCGACTTTGAGCCCGCTCGTAATATAATAGACGGTAAACTTGCGCGCTTTGCTCGCCAGCGCTGCAAGCGTGTCTCGGGCGACGACTGTTTTTCCGAGGCCGACTTCGTCTGCGACAAGGAACCGGCGCAGTGGGTTGCCTCCCGACAGGGCGACAGTTGCAGCCTTGACCGTCGCGGCCTGGAAGGGTTTCGATCTTGCGCTCATGAGGCAAGCCGGGAGCGTGCGATGGCCCAGATCTGAGCGAGTTCGTTCAAGTCAGCTCTCTCCGCTTCGCTCAGATTTTCGCCGTGGGCGAGAAGCGCATCCACATAAGGCGCAAAATGGCGATCGACCCGGCCGAAGGCTTTTCGGTCGCGTGCCCAAGCCGTGAGAATATCCTCCAATGTGAGGCGGTCATAACCCAGGCTTTGGGGGCGGTTGCCCCGCGATCCGACATCTTCATCCCATGCACCGCCACCGACCGGAAGCGTGTCGCCGCCGAGCATCGCACGCATCCAGTCATGAAACGCGCGAAGCCCCATGTGGCTGGCCAGCGCGGCTAGATCCCGCTGCTCTTCGAGAGGCGGATCGACGGTGACGCGCTGCATCCATCGTAAAGCGCCGTCTGGGCCGCTTATCCGGACCTGAATGAAGGCAGACTGGAGTGACAACGGGATCGATCCAAGACCGAGGTTGAAGGCATCGGTCGGCCAAGGCAGCAGATCGCCATTTGCAGATCCGGCATGCAGCACATGGTCGGGGTAGGCGAGCGAAGGAACCGCTCGCGCGTCGATAGAGAAGCAATCCCCATCGCGGCGCAGAACCGGGTCCCAGGAGGCCATGAGCACCTTGCGCGACTCTTCCAGAGCATCGGCGGCACTTGTGCTGCGCAGGTCCGTGGCGGCGAGTTCCTCTATGGTGACAGGCGTCGCTTTACCGACCAGGAACGCCAGGCCGGAAGCGAACGCTTCGCCCGCCTCGAGTTCGACCATGATTTCCGAGTTACGCCCCGACCACGCCCTTTCGGTCGCATTGGCGCTCCCAACCCTCAAGATGGTCTTCTCGCCCGAGTGGAAGCAGAAGATCTTTGCATGGAGCGCAAGGGGCGCCGGCTCCACATCATCTTCGGCCACAGGTTCGGTGCCGGGCAGAGCGAGCGTGGACTCGTCAGCAAGCACGTCGGGCGCCGCATAGGCCAGGATTTTCGAGAAATCCGTCAGCGAGGTTCTGGATCGGCTGGCTATTTCGGCGAGAGCCGGCATCGACGAAATCAGCGTCCTGGAACCAGCCGCCCCCCAGTTGCCCGCCTTTTTCAGAAAGTCGGGCGACAGGAACGGGCTGATGATCGTTATGCCATCGACGGCGCCGGATGGCGGCCCCGCTGGCAAGGGAACACCTTCATCCAGCCCATTGAGGAGGCCGCGTAGGCGAAAACCGTCTGGCGCATCCCACCAGATCGCCTCCAGTTGCTCCGAGATGTCATCGGCATCCTCGCGCGATGCGCAGCGTGCGAGAGTGCTCCCGAGAGCACCGACGCCAGGGAGCCGAACCCGCCCCTTCGCGCGCTTTTCGCTGCCGTCCAGCAAAACGCCGGCGTCGAGATCCTGAGATCGCGTGAGGTTCCGGCTGCCAATCCAGAGCTTCCAGCGGGTTTCCCCTTTGGGGCAGTTATAGGCAACCAAAGCAATCTTCGGATGCCAGCTACGCTCGTATTCATCGTAGGGTTGCTCAACGATGAACTGATCGAGGATGCCCGCAATGCGGGGGAGAGCGACCGGGCGCGCGATCCGCCCGCGCTGGATGATGATCTTGACGTGATCGCGCAGCCTGTCGATCGCTTCGGCAAAATCGACGGCCGTTCCACTGCCCTTGTCATTGTTACGACCAATCAGGGCGAGCAACGCCGCGGCGACCGCAGACAGGTCGACCGAGTAGGTCGCGAACAACGCGAGCTTGACCGTCTCCAATCGCCCGGGCCGCAGTTCGTCGAGGTAGGGTTGGCCGTGCCAAGCTTGCCGATCGCTCATGCAACAGCTTCCAGATCACGCAGGAGCCGTTTCACATTCCCCCAGCGATAATGGAGCGGCTCTGCGCGACCATGGCGCTCGCCTTGCCATTCCATGCGCCGATCGACGCCGAACTGGTTGCTGGCGAGACGCGCGCGATCATCCTTCCTGCTGACCTCCGCCCGCGCATACACGTCGAGCAGCGGCATCGGATCCTTGCTATTTGCCCGAACCCAGGCCGAAGTTTCTTGCAAAACGCCCTCAACCGCAGGCGGGAGGTGCCCGATTTCGGCGAGAAACAGGTCCATATCCAGCCGGGCGGCCAGCCCGCCCCATTGCTCGACTGCGTCTTTCAGCGCGGCGCGGTGCAAATTTGGCTGTGGTCGCTTGTCGCGTGTTTCCTTGAGTGTCTCGACCTGAGCCGCATAAATTGCCCTGCCAATCGCGGACAACGCCGCCGCCTGGCCGGCCCGCTTCAGCATGGCGGCCTCCTTACCGGCAAGTGCGAGAATTTCGCTGTCCCAGCAGTGATCGGCCTCGCCGAGAGGCTTTCCGACCAGCTTCGACAAGAGCGATGGCTCGCCCGGATCAGTCGGCGAGCGAACGGCGCGCAGCTTGGTTGCGAGATAGATCTGCTCCGGCGGCAAAAGGTCGAGTGTAAGCTTTCCTCCGCCATCCCAGTCGCCGGGGGCATCGATCAACCCCGAGATTGGCCAGGCCACTGTCTCGAAGGGTTTGCCGTCATCGTCATGGAGGGCGCGTTTGCCGGAGGCTGCTAGGAGCTTCGCCATATCCGGGCGGCTCCACGGCCGGCCATCAGGGCGGGCGCCGATCAGTCCCCATTTAGCGAGAGCCGTCCAATAGACATAGGCTGGCGGCTGGCTGATCACGCGGGGGAAGACTTCGCCTCCAATCACGCCATCTTTCTCACCGCCCACCCCATCGATATATTTGAGGCGGCCGGTCAGCTCATGTTCGAGATCGGAGAAGGCTTGGCCAAAGTCCTTGGGGACAGGGCGCTTCGTCCGAAGGCTTTGGTAAAGCCAGGGGATGAGAAGCGCGTAGCGCAGCCGTGTGTGCAGAACCGACGTGCCGGGGAAGAAGTGATCGGCATAGCGCTGGTGGACGATGAGGAATCCGACCTCATCGCGCACCCCCGCTGCGCCGCCGAACATCATCTGCTCAGCCTGGCCCAGCGCCTTGCGCGACAAAAAGGTGAACCCAAAAGATGACACGAAGCCTGCCCCCACGGCGTGATAAAAACTTACATCTCAACAATATTGCCGATGCCCTACGGCATCATTCACTACCAATAATTTTCAGCCTCATGGCGCGGGTTTCGAGCAAATAGGTCTCGACTCCCGCAAGCAGGTGCAAGCCTTCTTCACCGATTGCTTGCCGGGATAGTCCAGGTTGCACGATGCGGACGTCGAACTCGAAGCGGTGATCTTGCCACCCGACCTTGAGTTTCTTGATCGCGGCGGCTGAGCCTTGTTCAATCCGAGAGCTGAGACCACGGTCGCGGCGTATCTTTTCGCGCCTCAACATGTGTTGAAGCATGCGGCCTGGCCGGTCGCGCCACCGAGCAGACTTCTGAGCCTGGCCGCAAACCTCGTAGAGGTCGCTGAGTCGCGCGCCTGGTGTATCCGCGCCCGAATACTTGCAGTGATACAGGGTCACGGAAACGACGCTGTCGGTTATTCGCAGCGCCACGACATCAGCGATCTCGCCTTTGCCATCATCGTCGAAGATCACATCATAGGGATCGGGGTCCGCCAACAGCGCGTCGATGACGAGACGTTGGACTGAGTCTGGGCGCTTGCTCGTGCCTTGCGACTCGACGCGGATATTGGCCTTCGACCAATCCCAGGCTTCGATCTTGTCGGACGGGTATGGCTCGATCGTTTCGCCTTCGGGCAGGGTGTAGAGATGGCTGTAGATGAGCAGCGAGCCATCGCCGAAGTCGATCTGTGGCGAATCCTCACCGAAGGATTCCGAAAGCGTCTGCACCTTGCTGCCTATCTTGATCGTCGCCTTGGGGCCGGCGCGCTGGGGGTAGCGGGCATGCCCGTCGCTGAAGACGATCTCGAACTCGGCCGCGTGCTCATCGCTCCGCACGGCGAAGCGCAGTGGTCCCGAACGAGCGTTATCGAGCAACTCGATATCGCATTCCGCGAAGGTTACGGGCTCATCGCCGAACGAGATCTCGATCCGCTCCTCGAACTGCGTGATCAAAGATTCAGGCCAATGGATCGCCACAGGCGGAACAGCCGGGCGCTGGCTGATCTGGTGGGGGCGCATCGCGCTTTTGAAGACGCCGTCGGTCGTGATGCTGGGATCGTTCACCGTGCGGCCGACATCCTGACACCAGTCCACCCAGTCGGTCAGGTCATGGACCTTGGCGCTGGACCAGAACTTGCCCTTCGCCGAGCAGCCGCGTGAGGCCGGCACGCCGTCGAGAAAGCCGGTGGCGAAGATGTTGTTCTTGATCCGCGACTGGGATTTTGCGCTGTCGAGGCCGTCGGCGACGTCCACGCCCATATACATCGAATAGCGGACGCCGCGCCCCTGATGGTGGGTGAGGCCGAGGTTGCGCAGGATGAGCCGCTTGAAACCGTGGAGGCTGCGGAACACCTCCTCGCCTTCCACGCGGCGCGTCGTATCGCCGCAAACCGCCTTTGCCAGGCGGTCGAACGGTCCCTTGGCGGAACTGCTGATATAGAGCAGGCCACTGGCCTGATCCCAGTGGAGCATGTGCAGATCCCAGGTGACGTTCACTGCCTGCTGCGCCGAGGTCCAGCGCGCCTGTTCCTCAGCCCGAGTCACGAAGATCGCGACCCGTTGATGCGGGTTCAGTTTCATGCCGAGATAGACGCCGGGATTGTAGAGTTCCTCCGCGCGGAACGGATCCCAGGCGTCACAGGACGTTCGGTAGAGGACCGCGTTCATTTTCGGCTCGAGGGTCTGGAGCGGAATGTCGCTTAGATCCCCCGAAAAGCCTTTGAACATCTCGGCGCGGCGAACCTGCCGTTCGATCTTTGCCGAACTGAGCGCCTCCACCAGCGCGTTCCAGTCGGCGTCCTCGGCGTAGAGCTTGGCCAGCGCACGATCGACATCGTCGATGCCGGTATTGGCGATCACCGTCGCATCACCCAGGGTTGGATCCTGGCGGGTGAAGCGGCCGACGAACTGGATCGTCACCGCCACGCTCTTGTGATGATCGTGCAATGCAGCGATCTTCAGCTCGGGCAGGTCGAAGCCCTCGCCGAGCATATCGACGCATACGATGATCCGGCTCTCAAAGCGGCGTAACGCTGCCAGATTTTCGCGCCGCTCCTTCAGCGATTGCTGGCTGTGGACGATGACAGGCCGGTAGTCCGGATAGGCCGCCGCATAGAGGCTGTGCAGGTGTTTGGCGCGTTCGATGGTACTGCAACGGGCCATCGCCAGATGGTTGAGACTGGCGTCCAGGTCCGAGGCGAGCACTTCGCCGAGCTTGTCGATGATTGCCTGGTCGGCGTCGGCTTGATCCAGCCCGAATACGGCCTCGAAGCGGATCGGCTTGAAATAGCCTTCCTGCTGCGCCTTCTTCAGCGGGTAGGTGTAGATGAACTCCCCATCGACGCGGCCACCATCCTCACGAAACGGAGTGGCGGTGAACTGGATTACCGGAATGGGCGGCTCGTGCTCGGCGAAGAGCCCGCGAAAGGACTTCCACGTCCGTGCCCCGATGTGATGCGCTTCGTCGATAAAAAGCGCGGAGGCGCGGGCCGCCATCCGTTCCTGCACTGGCGCCTCGGCGCGGCCCGCGATCTGCATCGTGGTGACGACGACATTGGCGCTGTCGAAGATTTCATCGACTTCGGCTTCGCTCGCCGGAATGTGCGAGAGCCGCATGACCAACGGAAAGGCCGCGGTCTCATCGAGACATTTCTGCTGTTTCAGGACGCCGAAGGTCTCGAATTTGCCCGCGATCTGCTCGCGTAGCGCGTCGGTCGGCACCACCACCAGCAGGCGTTCGAACCGCCGGTTGGCATTGAGCGCCAGCATTGTCTCGGTCTTGCCCGTGCCCGTCGGCATGACGATGGTGGCCGGATCGGTCGATCGCGTCGCGTGGGCAAGCGCGGCATGAAGCGCGCCGATCTGGGGCCGCCGCAAGCCAGGCTGCGCTGGCACACCATCGGCCGCAGCCCGTCCTTCGCGCAAATGAATGGCGTCGATCCAGGAGGCAGAAACCGCCCGGAGGCGCTCGACGCACGCGGAACGATCCAGCGTGTCGATGCCGATCGGCAAAGCATTCATCCACCGGCCTGCACCCAGTTCGAGTGCTTCGACGATCTGTTCCGGCTCCGTTGCCCCGGGCACGAGCAGAATGAGATCGGCCTCCAGCGGCGTGGCCGTCTTTGCGCTGATGACCTTCAGAATTTCGCCGGATTCCAGGGTTGTCTCGTAACCATTGACGCGGCGGATGGCGAAGGGGCGAAGTCGGCAACGCACCCGGCGCGCAGGAACGGCCAACTGACGAACCGGGCTCCCCAGCACCTTGCCGTCGATGACAAGCCGGGCCGGCAAGAGCAGTTCGACCTCGGGATTGAAAAGGTCGTCCTGGTTGGGGCCGTTGGAGCGCGTGCGGGAGGCCATCGGGTCGCCTTCCGTCAGGCCGACACGGTCTGCGGCGAAGGCGAGACGGCAATCACCGTTCCCCTCGTCATCAGCACGATCAGTCCGCGCTCGGCGCCCGTCATGTTCAGATAGGCGCTCACCTGCGCATGATAGTGATCGAGCGTCTGAGCGTCGGGGTTCACGTCGCTTTTCCAGTCGACCACCACGACTGGCCGGCCATCTTCTCCAACTGTCAGCGCGTCGGCGATCCCGGCCGTCGCGGTTTCCACGCCATCGGTCGCCTGGGCGGCATAGACGGGAAATTCGGCTAGGAGACCGGGTCGCAAGGCGGCGATGTCAGGCAGGGCCAGGGTCCGGGTGACACAGTCCGCCAGTTCCTGGGCCGACAGCCCCGTCGCCGGATCGGCGACCGGAGACCGGCCGAGGGCGCGGATGAGTTCAGCGGCCCTTTCGGTCAGGGCGGCTTTCGCCTCTGGGGTTTCGCCGGTCAGCACCTCTTCCATGAGTTTGTGGAGGATCAGCCCGCGCTCCCGGCCGCCCTGTACGAGGGCGGTATCTTCCAGTTCGGGAGGTTGGTCGTCGGCCGATCCCGTCCAGAGAGCAGGCTCTTCTTCCCGCAGGACCGTCCCGGCGGCGCTCTCGTCGCGGCTGGGCGCAAGCCAGGTCAACCGCGTCTGCATGGTGGCGATGGCTTCGGCTTCGGCGGCGAAGCTCGCGCGTGTCTGGGCATTGGCCGCTCCAGCCCCTGCCGCCGTGATGCTGTCGGGCAGGTGGGAGATGTCCAGACCGGGCAACTCGGCGAGGGACAGGTCGACGAGACCGATCCAGGCGGACTTCGACGGTGTGGTGTCGAGCCGGGGCAGGACGAGGAGTTCGCGGGCGCGGGTGGCCGCGACGTACCAGAGGCGGATGCGTTCGCGATCCAGTTCGTCCTTTTCCGCCTCACGCGCCGTCTCGTATCCCTCGGGCGGGACGCCCAGGACTGGGCAGAAGAAGGTTTCCGACTGGCGGTCGAGGACGGCGCTTTCGGGCGCCATCACGCCGGTCATGGTGTTGATCGGAATGACGATTGGCCATTCCAGCCCCTTGGCCGCGTGCATGGTGAAGAGTGCAACGGCTTCTTCCTGCGCGTCGGGCCGGCCCTCGACAGCGCGCGTCTCGTCGGACCACGCCGTTGTCATCGCCTCGGCGAAGGCGCGCAGGCCGCGCACGGCGTAGCCGGTCGACAGGCCGAGATAGAGATCGACATTGGCGAGTCCGCGCTCGGCTTGACCGCGATGGCGATCGAGGAGGAGCGGACGGACGCGCATCACGTCCACCGCCTGCGAAAGCAATTCGTGCGGGGTCGTGCTGTTGCCGCGCCGGGAGAGCGATTGCAGCCGTTCGATGACCTCGCGCGCGAGCGGGTGTGCGATGACGGCCGGGTCGATGCCGAGGTCGAGGCGTGGAATCCGGTCAGGCTGGTCTTCCGAGCGGGGAAGCCCCCAGATGATGTCGAGCAGCTCTTCCTCGGACAGGCCGACCAGAGGCCCGCGCAGCAACGCGCCGAGCGCGAGCGTGTCGCGGCGATCGGCCAGGACGCGGGTCAGAGCGATCAGGTCCTGGATTTCCTGGCGGCGGAACAGCCCCTTGCCGGCCTGGGTCGCCACGGGAATGCCGCGCCGCTCCAGAGCTTCCTCATAGCGCCACAGCTCCGCGCCGGTCGGCGCCAGCAAGGCGATGTCACCTGGCTGGCAGGGGCGCTCGGCGCCGCTGCGGCGGTCGATGATGGGCTGGCTTTCGATCAGCCGGGCGCAAAGCTCGGCGATGGCGTCGGCTTCGGCGTCGCGTTGCTGTTCGGCGCTGGCCTTACCGTTTTCGTCGGCCACCGCGATGTCGAGGGCGGCTACGCAAACGCCGCCCCGGTCATCGTGGAACGGGTCGAGCGCGGTGAAACCCGGCTGTCCATCGGCCGAAAGGACTGCCTCGAAGCGCTCGTTGACGAAGGTGAGGATCGAGGCGCAGGAGCGGAAATTGGTCGAGATCGATAGAAGGCTCTCGGCGTCCTGAGCGCGGAAGGCGTCGCGCGCCTGGACATAAGCTCCGACATCGGCGCCTCGAAAGCGATAGATCGCCTGCTTGGGGTCACCCACCAGGAAGAGCGCACCTGGCCGGATTTGGAACCGCGTCCAATCGTCATCACCATCGACCGGCTCGCCGCACAGACGCCAGAAAATCTCGGTTTGCAGGGGATCTGTGTCCTGGAACTCGTCAACGAGGACATGGGCGAAACGCTTTCCCAGCGCCCGGCGCACGGCATCGTGATCGCGCAGCAAGGCGCGCGCGGCGAAAATCAGATCGTCGAAATCGAGATGGGCGCTGGCGCGCTTGTGGTGGCGATAGCGTTGCAGGATGGGATGCGCCTCGTCGATCAGCGCTGAGAGGGCGTGGCCGGCGGCGGCCTGCACAAGCGCGGTCCAGGCATCGCAGCAGGCGGTGTAGTGGATCTCGGCCGCGTCGTTCAGTCGATCGCCGTCGGCCTTGGAAAGACCGGCCTGTTTGGCGGAGGCGGCCCACTTTCCCTTCTTGCGATAGGACGCGAAGGTGCCGGATTTGGTGCAAAGGTCCGGGTGGGGCCGCGAGGTCAAGAGCTGGACTAGGCTCGCGGGCGTCGCCGGGTCGGGACCGGTCGCCAGGGCTGCGGCCATTCCGGCCAGCCGCTCGACGATCGCCACCGTTTCCGGCTCTGCCGCCGCCGTGCCATCCATGAAGCTGGCAAAATCCGCCGCTGCCTGCCGGAACGCTGTCAGGTGGCCGTCAAGCGGAGAGACCGCCGGGGCCGCCAGCGTGGGGCGGCGGCGCAGGTTCTCCGCGATCTTGTGGATCAGCGCCACCGTCTCGCCGGGGCTATGCAGCACCATCTCGGCCAGGATGCCGCCTTGTCCGCCAGACAGGCGCTCGCGCAACCAGCCATCGACAATCTCAAGGAAAGTGAGATCGGCCTGGTTGCGATCCATCACGCCGGCGCCGGGGTCGATGTCGGCCTCCGCCGGATAGGGCTTGATTAGGCGCTGGCAAAACCCGTGGATGGTCGAGCAGGTGATTTCGTCGATCGCAGCACTGGCGGCGGTGAGATTGCGGCGATGGGCCTCCGACAGGCCATTGGGCAGCGCCACGCGCAGTTCGGTCGCGATGACGCCGGCCGAAAGGTCGGCGACGAACTCGCGGACACGCGAGAGCAATTCGCTTGCGGCGAGTTCGGTGAAGGTGACGGCGGCGATGGCGCGCGGGGAGACGCCTTCGGCGAGCATGGCGGCGATGCGCCCAGCCATGACGGCGGTCTTACCTGAGCCCGCGCCAGCCTCGACCAGGATTGAGCGATCATGGAGGCTGATCGCATCGCGGCGCGCGCCGTCGTCCTTCAGCACCTTGGACACGCTGCTCATCATTCCGCCTCCCAGACCTGAGCGACTTCGCCAAGCCGCTCCGTCGCGGCCGGCATTTTGCGTTTGCAATAGGTGGTGCTGGCGTTGGCCGGCAGGGCGATAGCGAGGTCGTCATAGTCGCCGCCGGTATCCGGGCCAGGCAGGGCCGCGCCTCCGGC
>Ga0056909_1001003_pt1 | contig 19773 bp, 12 predicted proteins | sample EBPBio102011_DNA_FD_62115 | JGI IMG/M metagenome (GOLD analysis project Ga0056909, IMG submission 62115) | Wastewater treatment Type I Accumulibacter community from EBPR Bioreactor in Madison, WI, USA - Reactor 1_1/10/2011_ DNA | ecosystem: Engineered > Bioreactor > EBPR > Anaerobic-Aerobic >...
GGTGGAAGTCGATATCGATGTCATTGCCGACAAGGAAGGCAACGTGCTGATCGGCGGCGTGATGGAGCATATCGAGGAAGCCGGCGTGCATTCCGGCGATTCATCATGCTCGCTGCCGCCGTATTCGCTGTCGCAGAAGGTGCAGGACGAGTTGCGCGAACAAGTCGTCGCGCTCGCCAAGGCGCTCAACGTCATCGGACTGATGAACACCCAGTTCGCGGTGCAGATGGATGCCGAAGGCGGCCACACGATCTATCTGCTCGAAGTGAATCCGCGCGCCTCGCGCACGGTGCCGTTCGTGTCCAAGGCGATCGGCCAGCCGCTGGCGAAGATCGCCGCGCGTTGCATGGCCGGCAAGACCTTGGCGGAACAGGGCGCGACCGAGGAAATCATCCCGGGCTACTACTCGGTCAAGGAGGCGGTGTTCCCGTTCGCCAAGTTCCAGGGCGTGGACCCGATTCTTGGCCCGGAGATGCGTTCGACCGGCGAAGTGATGGGCGTGGGCCGCAGCTTCGGCGCCGCGTTCGCGCGTGCGGAAGAAGCCGCCAGCATCCGTGCACCCAAGCCCGGCAAGGCCTTCGTCTCGGTGCGCGATCCGGACAAGAAGCGCGTGTTGCCGGTGGCGCAGGACCTGATCCGACGCGGCTTCGAGATCGTCGCCACGCGCGGCACCGCGAAGTGGCTGCAGGACAACGGCATCGAATGCGCCGTAGTCAACAAGGTGATCGAAGGCCGTCCGCACATCGTCGATCTGATCAAGAACGGCGAGATCACCTATATCGTCAACACCACCGAAGGCAAGCAGGCGATCAGCGATTCGTTCTCGATCCGCCGCGAAGCGCTGCAGCACCGCGTCACGTACTCGACGACGATCGCCGGCGCCAAGGCCCTGCTGCATTCGCTCGACTTCCGCGACAGCGGGCCGGTATGGTCGCTGCAGGAATTGCACAAGGAACTGCAACCAGCATGAATCATCCCCCCATGACCGCGCGTGGCGCGGCCCGGCTCCGCGCGGAGCTGGAAGAATTGAAGACCGTCAAGCGCCCGGCCGTGATCGAGGCGATCTCGGAAGCGCGTGCGCATGGCGACCTGAAGGAGAACGCCGAGTACCATGCCGCGCGCGAGCAGCAAGGCTTCATCGAAGGCCGCATCAAGCAGCTCGAAGGCGAACTCTCGCACGCGCAGATCATCGACGTGACCAAGCTCGCTGCCGGCGACAAGGTGGTGTTCGGCGCGACGGTGGATCTGGTCGATACGCAGACCGACCAGGAGATCACCTACCAGATCGTGGGTGACCTGGAAGCCGACATCAAGCTGAAGCTGATCGCGATTTCCTCGCCGATCGCGCGGGCCTTGATCGGCAAGCACGAAGGCGACGAAGTGACGCTGGAAGCGCCCGGCGGCACCAAGGAATACGAGATCGTCGCGGTCCGCTACGAAGCCTGAGTGGCCGCTTCGCCCGTCCAATGGCTCCTGCCCCCGCTGCGGCACTGGCCAAGGCCGATGCCGCCACGCATCGCGCAGGCGCTTGGTCGCGCAGACCGCACCGACTCGCCCGCGACCGGCTGGATGGACGTGCCTGCCTCCGCCGCCTTGTCGCGGTTGGGCGAGGGCGATATGGAGGCCGATGCGGTGCGCGAGCATCGTTGGTTGCGGGCGGAACCGGCATGGATCCGTCCCGACATCAATGGTGCGCGCCTGGTGGCGGTCGGCGAAATGTTGCCGATGGATGCGGACGATGCGGCATCGCTCATTCCCGACCTGCAGGCATTGCTCGACGATGCCGGCTATCGGCTGGAGGCCGTGACCCCGCATCGTTGGTACTTGCGCCTGCCACGGGGCGCCACCTTGCCGCGTTTCGCAACGCCGGCGGCTGCGCTGGGCGCAGACCCCTTCGATCACCTGCCGGAGGGCGAGGAGGCGCGTGGATGGCGCGTGCTCGACAACGAGGTGCAGATCACCCTGCACCAGCATCCGCATAACGCGCTGCGCCAGCAACGCGGCCTGCCGCCGATCAATGCCCTGTGGTGGTGGGGGGATGTCGATTTACCCGACGCGCCCGATAGTGTGATTCCGACCATCCATTCCGATGATCCCCTGCTGCGTGGGCTGGCGCGCGCGGCCAATCTGTCACCAGCGGCGATGCCCGCACGTTGGCCAGGCAACGAAACCTTCGGTTTCTACGATCTGCGCCGCACGCCGCGTGATGCGCTATTCGATGGCTGGCTGGTACCGGCACTGGATGCCATGGAGAAGGGGATGCCCATGCAATGGATATGCGAGGAAGGCCCGAGCTTCCTGCTGAAGGCCTCGCAACGCTGGCGTTTCTGGCGGGTTCCCTTCCAAGCGGAAGTGGCTGACGCCCACAAAACTGCATGAGCGCCGTGCGTCCCATCGTCCGCCGGCAAGTGGATGAATCGCTGGTGCTGGAAGGCGACTGGCCTGCGCATTGGCCAATCGCGTTGCGACGCGTGCACCTGGCACGCGGAAGTGGCGGGCTTGGCCAGGCGCTGCCTGCCTTGTCCTCGTTGCCGCCACCCACGGGCCTGCTGGATCTGGACAAGGCGGTCGCCTTGCTGCGCTCGGCGATCCAGGCCGATGCCCACATCGTGGTCACCGCCGACTTCGATTGCGATGGCGCGACCGCCTGCGCCGTCGCCGTGCGCGGCCTGCGCATGCTGGGGGCGCGGCACGTCTCCTATGCGGTGCCGGACCGCATGGTGCACGGCTATGGCCTGACGCCCGGCCTCGTGGATGACCTGGCCGCGCTGCAGCCGGATCTCCTGCTCACCGTCGATCACGGCATCGCCTGTCATGCCGGCATCGCTGCCGCCAAGGCGCGCGGCTGGCAGGTCATCGTCACCGATCATCACCTGCCCGGCGAAACGTTGCCCGGCGCCGATGCCATCGTGAATCCGCAACGTCCCGGAGACGCGTTCGCCTCCAAGGCGCTGGCCGGCGTGGGCGTGCTGTTTTATCTCTTGCTGGGGCTGCGTGCGGCCGCGCGCGAGGCGGGGGAGGATGCCGCATCGGCAGATCTCACCGCGTTGCTGGACCTTGTCGCCGTCGGCACCGTCGCCGACATGGTGCGGCTGGATGTGGCCAACCGGGCGTTGATCGGCGCCGGGTTGCGCCGGCTGCGCGCAGGCCAGGGCTGCGCGGGGCTGAAGGCGCTGATCGATGTGGCCGGACGCGACGCCGCGCGGCTGACGACCGCCGATATCGGCTACGCGATCGCGCCACGCATCAACGCCGCCGGTCGCCTTGAGGACATGCGCCTCGGCATCGAATGCCTGCTCGGCGAGGACGCGGCCACCTGTTACGCGCAGGCGCAAGCCTTGGACGCGATCAACAAGGAACGCCGCCACATGCAGCAAGCGATGATCGATCAGGCCGTCGCCTGTCCCGATGAGATCGGGACAGCCCACATTCCCTGCGTGGCGGATGAGGCATGGCATCCGGGTGTCGTCGGGCTGGTGGCATCCCGGCTCAAGGACAGGCTGCAGCGCCCCGTGTTCGCCTTTGCACCGGCCGGGGAGGACGAATGGCGGGGCTCGGCACGATCGGTCGCCGGCTTCCATCTGCGCGATGCGATCGCCCTCGTCGATGCACGACACCCAGGCCTGATCAGCCGCTTTGGCGGCCACGCGATGGCCGCCGGGCTCACCCTGTCGCAAGGCGCGCTGCCAGCCTTCATCGAGGCGATCAATCGCGTGGGCGCTGAAAACGCGGAGGCATTGGCCGCGGTGGAATCGCTCGTCAGCGATGGGGATCTCGATGCCTCGGCGCTCGACTTCGCCCACGCCTGCGCGCTGCGCGACGGCGGGGCCTGGGGGCAGGGCTATCCAGAGCCGGTGTTCGACGGCGTCTTCAAGGTGCGTGACTGGCGGATCGTGGGCGAGCGTCACCTTAAGATGACGTTGGAGCGCGATGCGCGGCGCTTCAACGCCATGCATTTCGATGGCTGGACGGGAGAAGCCCCGGCGACGGATTCGCGCATCGCCTACCGCCTCACGCCTGATGACTGGCGGGGAGGCGAGGCCGTGCAACTGATCGTGTTGCAGCGGCAAGCGGCCTGATCACTCGCGGATCAGCGTCAACGCCTCGCCATAGTGCGCGGCGACGTGATCGGTCTTGTCGCTGCGGATTTCGTACTGGGGCCTGTCGGGACTTGCGTGGTGCCGATGGCCCTTGTAATCGAAGTCCTGCACATGCACCTTGATGATGTGCCCGCTGACACGCCCGGCCTCGGAATCCCAACTGACGTGATCGCCCGGCTTGAAGCTGACTGGTCCGTTCATTTCAACCTCCACAACGTTTGCCGAGCAGCCTGCCTCGACGGCCGACAAGCCCGGGTGAGGGCGGCTCCCGGCCTTGCCAGCTGGTAGAATTGCCGACCGTTTCACCCGAAATCCATCGCCATGATTGAGCTTAATCCCGTCCGAGCCCGCATCGCCGACCTAATCGGTCGCCTCGATGCGCTCCGGGGGTTTCTTTGACTACGACGCCAAGAAAGAGCGTCTAGAGGAAGTCGAGCGGGAGCTGGAAAGCCCCGATGTCTGGAACGATCCCGAGCGCGCGCAGGCGTTGGGCCGTGAGCGTGCCCAGCTCGACAAGAACGTCAACGGCATCCGCACCCTGACCGAAGGCCTGACCGGCGGCAACGAGTTGCTGGAACTGGCCGAGATGGAGGACGACGAGGAGATCGCGCTGGCCGTCGTGGCCGACGTGGACCGTTTCGAGAAGGATGTCGAGAAGCTGGAATTCCAGCGCATGTTCTCCGGCAAGATGGATGCCAGCAGTGCGTTCGTGGACATCCAGGCCGGCGCCGGTGGCACCGAGGCGCAGGACTGGGCCGAGATGCTGCTGCGCATGTACCTGCGCTGGGCGGAAGGCCGCGGCTGGAAGGTCGAGCTGATGGAAGCTTCCGGCGGCGATGTCGCCGGCATCAAGTCGGCCACCTTCCGCGTGGAAGGCGAGTACGCCTATGGTTGGCTCAAGACCGAAACCGGCGTGCATCGCCTGGTGCGCAAGTCGCCGTTCGATTCCGACAACCGTCGCCACACCAGCTTCACCAGCGTGTTCGTCTCGCCCGAAGTCGATGACAACATCGACATCGAGATCAATCCGGCGGACCTGCGCGTGGATGTGTATCGCTCCTCGGGCGCCGGCGGCCAGCACGTCAACAAGACGGAGTCCGCCGTGCGTATCACCCACCTGCCGACGAACATCGTCGTGGCCTGCCAGAACGGCCGCAGCCAGCACCAGAACCGCGACACCGCGATGAAGATGCTGGCCGCCAAGTTGTACGAGCACGAGCTGCAGAAGCGCAACGCCGAGCGCGATGCGGTGGAAGCGGGCAAGTCCGACATCGGCTGGGGCAACCAGATCCGCAACTACGTGCTGGACCAGTCCCGCATCAAGGACCTGCGCACCGGCATCGAGCGCAGCGATACGCAGAAGGTGCTGGATGGCGACCTGGACGAGTTCGTCGAGGCCAGCCTCAAGTCTGGCCTTGACGCGGGCGCCAAGCGCGCCGACATGACCCATTGATGGAAACGCGATGAACGAAGAAGCCACGCCCCTGCAGGACGAGAACAGCCTGGTTGCCGAACGCCGCGGCAAGCTCGCGGCATTGCGCGGGCAGGGCATCGCGTTCCCGAACGATTTCCGCCGCGCCGACCATGCAGGTGATTTGCAGGCCACCTACGCCGATGCCGACAAGTGGAGCGGCGAGGCACTGGAAGCCGAAGGCATCCGCGTGTCGATCGCCGGCCGCATGATGGCCAAGCGCATCATGGGCAAGGCCGCCTTCGCCAAGCTGCGCGACGTCACCGGCGACATCCAGCTGTTCCTGCAGTCGGCTGCACTCGGCGAGGCCTACGATCGCTTCAAGCATTGGGACGTGGGCGACATCCTCGCCGCCGAAGGCACGCTCATGCGCACCAAGACGGGTGAGTTGTCGGTCAAGGTCGAGAAGCTACGGCTGTTGACCAAGTCACTGCGCCCGCTGCCGGACAAGTGGCATGGCCTATCTGATGTCGAGCAGCGCTACCGCCAGCGATATGTCGATTTGATCGTCACCCCGGAGGCGCGCGATGTCTTCGTCGCACGCTCGAAGGTGATCGCCTCGATGCGCCGCTGGCTGGATGCGCGCCGCTTCCTCGAAGTCGAAACGCCGATGATGCATTACATCGCCGGCGGCGCCACCGCGCGTCCCTTCGTCACCCATCACAACGCACTCGATCTCGACCTGTATCTGCGTGTCGCGCCGGAGTTGTATCTCAAGCGCCTAGTCGTTGGCGGCTTCGAGCGCGTGTACGAGATCAATCGCAACTTCCGCAACGAGGGCGTGTCCACGCGGCACAATCCCGAGTTCACCATGCTCGAGTTGTACGAGGCCTATGTCTCCTATACCGAAGTGATGGACCTGACCGAGGCGCTGATCCGCCATGTGGCCGAAGATGCCATCGGCGCGACTGCGCTGACGTGGGAAGGTCGCGAGATCGACGTCGGCAAGCCGTTCCGGCGCTGGAAGCTGGAAGAAGCGGTGCGTGAGCTCAATCCCGAGATCTCGGTCGCCGACTGCCGTGACCGCGATGCATTGGCGGTGCATTGCACACGCTTGAAGATCCCGGTGAAGAAGGGCTATGGCTGGGGCAAGCTGCTGCTGGAGATCTTCGAGAAGACGGTCGAAGGCGGACTCATCCAGCCGACCTTCATCACGCACTATCCCGTTGAAGTCTCACCGTTGGCACGTGAGTCGGATTCTGAGCCGGGCATCACCGATCGATTCGAGCTTTTCATCGGCGGCAAGGAGATCGCCAACGGCTTCTCCGAGCTCAACGATCCCGAAGACCAGGCTGCACGTTTCCTGGCCCAGGTCGAGGCCAAGGATGCCGGTGACGACGAAGCCATGCACTTCGATGCCGATTACATCCGTGCACTGGAAGTCGGTTTGCCGCCGACGGGCGGTCTTGGCATCGGCATCGATCGGCTGGTCATGCTGCTGACGGATCGCGCGTCGATTCGCGACGTGCTGCTGTTCCCGTACATGCGGCCGGTGGCGGAGTGACCCATGCGGCTGCCCCGTGGGGGCAGCTAGCGACGCCCTCGGCGCACCGAAAATGCGGCGTTGCATCAGTACGGCTTGGAATGGCATCCCATTCGGTTCAAAAATGCGATGATGTTCTCTTAGCTCAGGGTGCCTGCATCACAAAGCAAGGACGCGCCCTCGATGGCATGCCGTTTGCTTGAAATCCTAGGCAATCAATCAATCGAATAAGGCTTGGGGGGGCCGAAACGGGAGCCGTAACGTGCAGGTCTTGATCGTGGACGACCAGAGCTCAGCGCGCACCATGTTGCGCCGGATACTGGAGGACATCAGTCCCGCCTTGAGCGTGCACGACATGGGTGATCCCGTGGCCGCGCTGGAATGGTGCGAAACCCATTCCCCCGATTTGCTCTTGCTCGACTACCGCATGCCCGGCATGGATGGCCTGGAGTTCTCGCATCGCTTCCGACGCTCGCTGAAGCATCGCGATGTCCCCATCGTCCTGGTCACGGTCGTCGGTGACGAACCCGTGCGGCAGGCGGCGCTTGAGGCCGGCGTGATCGATTTCCTGGTCAAACCGATCCGCCCGCGGGAGCTCAAGGCGCGATGCCGGAACCTGTTGCATCTTCGCCAGCAATCGGAGTCGGTGAAGCAGCGCGCCCTTTCGCTGGAGCAACGCCTGCTGTCGAGCATGCACGAGATCGAGGAGCGGGAGCGGGAGACGCTGTCGCGACTTGCCCGCGCGATCGAGATGCGTGACGTCGGCACCAGCGCCTACCTGGAGCGCATGGCGCGCGTGGCCGGCCTGATCGCCGATGGCTTGGGACTGAGCGACGAACATGCCCGGCTGATCGAAATGGCGGCGCCCTTGCACGACATCGGCAAGATCGCGGTGCCGGACAACATCCTCCTAAAGCCAGGCAAGCTCGACGAGGATGAGCTGGAAATCATGCGGCAGCACCCGCGCAACGGCGCTGATCTCTTGTCCGACAGCCACAATCCCTTCATTCGCACCGGCGCCACCGTGGCGCTGTACCATCACGAGCGTTACGACGGCAGCGGCTATCCGCATGGCCTGAAAGGGAACGAGATCCCGCTGGAAGCACGGATCGTCGCCGTCGCCGACGTATTCGACGCATTGATCTCCCCGCGACCTTACAAGCATGCATGGAGCATGGAAGAAGCGCTCGGCTATCTGTATGCCCAGCGTGGGCGCCTGTTCTGCCCGGATTCGGTTGACGTGCTTATGCGTGAACGCGAGCGCCTGCAGGAGATTTGCAACAGCTATATTTCGAAGGAAGGAGACAACGATCGGAGCTCGCTTCCAACCCGCGGCTCATCCGATCCGTCTTAGGTCATTTCGAAGTCGGAGATGTCCATGAATGCGCTAGTTTCAGATTTCAAGCAACGACTTACCGGACGTGCTGACAGCGAGCACGAGCAGGCATTCATCCGGCTTGCCATATTGACTGTAGTCTTGATGTACTTGCTCTATCAGGAGTTCAGGTACCCGGAGAGTGCATCGGGCCAAGTACTTCCACTTGTTGCCATCGGTTTTGTTGTCGGTGCATTCATCGTGTGCTGGTTGTTGCGGTTGCCAGGAATCTCTCATCCGCGCCGTGTATTGGGCATGTTGGCCGATTATGGCTTGATGACCGTTGCGATGGTGGTCGGCGGGGAGCAGCTCGCATGGATCTACGTCGTGCTCATGTGGGTCACAGTCGGCAATGGGCTTCGATTCGGCAAAACCTATTTGTATGCCGCGATGGTCATGGCCGCCACCAGTTTTTCACTGGTCCTATTTAGAACGCCTTACTGGCATGAAAACCTTGGCCTTGGCTTTGGTTTGCTTGCCGGCTTGATCGCGATCCCGCTCTATCTATCCAGCCTTCTACGCACGCTCAACAAAGCGACTGAGGAAGCCCGACGTGCCAATGAAGCAAAAACTCGCTTCCTGGCCAACATGAGCCACGAGTTCAGAACTCCGCTCAATGGAATCACCGGCATGAGCCAAGTTTTGGCCATGACCTCACTGAACGATGAGCAGCAGGAATGCGTTTCCACGATACAAGCATCGAGCCGGACATTGCTCGAACTCATGGAAGATGCTTTAGACATCTCAGCGATTGAAGCCGGAAAATTCAAGCTGAAATTGGTCGACTTCGACTTGAGTGAGTTGCTTGAGGAGGTCGAGAAAGTCGTTCTTCCCGGGGTCAATTCAAAATCCATTACCTACGAATCTCACATAGCGGTTGGAGTGCCAACGCAATTGCGCGGAGATGCGGGGCATTTGCGGCAAGTCCTGCTCAATCTTGTTGGCAATGCCGTGAAGTTCACCGACGATGGATTCGTGGCCGTGCAAGTGACCCGAATCGCGGATGACAACCTTGACCAGGTTCACTTGCGATTTGAGGTGTCAGACTCGGGAATGGGGATTCCAGCGTCTGCACTAACCACGCTCTTCGATGCATTCGAACAAGTCGATTCCGGAATTGCCAGGAGACATGGCGGTTCCGGGCTGGGGACGACCATTGCCAAAGGACTGATCGAGGCAATGGGCGGGCACATACAGGTTGAGAGCACCTTGGGCGCAGGCAGTCGGTTCTGGTTTGACTTGACGTTCAAGCCCGGCCTGGAGGTAAATGATCGCCGATCGATGCAGCCTGATGGCCAGGCTGCTAGCGGTACGGCCGTTGGTCTATCCGATACTTTGGCCAACACCAACGTGTTGTCATTCCATGATCCATTCTTGCGCCACAGGGCCAGGGTGGAACCAAGGCGAATACTGGTAGCGGACGATCATGTCGCCAATCGCATGGTGCTCGAGCGGGTGCTGGAGAAGGCCGGCCATCAAGTCATATCCGTCCAGACGGGCGAAGCACTACTGGACCTGTCCATGGAAGTCTCGCACGACCTCATCATCACTGATCTGCATATGCCCGATTTCAGTGGCCTGGATCTGATTCAGCAATTGCGCATCATGGAGGCTGGCAGCAACACTCAAACTCCTGTGATCGTATTTAGTGCCGATGTCACGCCCGAAGCGATCAAGCAATGTCGTGATGCGGGAGCCTATGCGTTCCTTGCCAAACCGCTCGTGGTTGATCGTTTGCTGGAGGCAATTGCATCGCTGGGTCGTGACAAGGGTTTTGCTGATGCAAAGACCGGAAAGTCAATTTCCCCGGAAACATCCTTGGATTCGCATGTCAATTGGGAATTCCTTGACGACTTGCGGGCATTTGGCATGGGGCCTGATTTCGAAGCGGAATTCTTGCGTCAATGCAAGGCAGATGCCCAGCGCTGCGTCGAGAATCTGCACGAAGCCGGGCTGGCATCCCAATGGACTCAAATGAGGGACCAGGCTCATGCATTGAAGGGGGTGGTTGGCAATATCGGACTTGTTCGTGTGGCCAAGGCCAGCAGCGCGATCATGTCGCGCTCTGACTGGCAGCTGGCTACGGAATGGGAAGCCCGCTCTAATGAACTGAAGTCCTTATTGAAGAACGGACTGGATGCGCTCAATTCGCGCCCAAAGGATCACTCCCAATCCCATGAGAAGGATGGGGCGAACACATAAGGGCGCAATCAAGGGCCAAGGCCGCTCACGCGACCGAAGCCATTTCCGCACGTCGATGCTGGGCTTTCACGATGCGATCCATGGTGCGCAGTGAACGCTCGTCGAGGGATAGCGCGCTGTCCACCCAAATCTCGGTGATCCCCATCAATTCGTCGTACCCCACTGGTTGTGCAAGTGAACGCACCGCGTTCAATGCCAAGTGGGCATGAGGGGCCCGCTGCTGCTGACGAATGATTTCTTGCACTGCTTGCACACCTTCGCCTTGATCGACAAGCACGTCGACGATGCCCATTTCGTACAACGCCTCGGCGGTGTGCAACTTTCCTTCCAGGATGATTTTTTCAGCCAGCTGCGGGCTGACCCGCTTGCAGAGGAATGAATACGCACCCATGCCTGGGAACAGGCCAAATATCACTTCAGGCAGTCCCATGGAGGCGCCTCGCTCGGCCACGATGGTGTGACACGACAGAGCCAACTCCATTCCGCCCCCAAGCGCATCCCCTTGTACCAAGGCGATAGTGCGCATGTCTCCACTCAGGCCGCGGTGAATGGCATGAACGCCTTCAACGCAACGCCGCGCGTAATCCAACAGCCGCTCGCGATTGCGTGAGCGAATCAGCGCCGAGAAAAGCTCCAGATCACCGCCCAAATTGAAAGCATTGCTATCAGATGCAATCACGAGGTGACGCATGCGCGAGTGCAGTCTTGCCTCACTGCGCGTAGTGATGGAGCTCAGATAGCCCCACATCTCCTCCATGAGCTCCCGCCTGAAACAAGGGCGCACACCTGTGGCCACGTCGGCATGCATGAAAAGCCAATGGGCTGAACCTGCGGATTCTGATTCGACCCTGATCGTCTTGTATCGGCGGTTGTTTGCAAAATGCTCTAGGGAGTTGATGCTCATGTTCGCGGTCCTGGATGCGGAGGCCGCCCGGAATAAAGGTGGAGTTGGGGCGGCACCTAGAATCCACCTCGGGCCGATGCTACACCCGGGATGCTCAAGCGGGTGATCTAGCCGTGCGATCTTGGACAACCACAAACAACAAGGCCGGGACATGCCCGGCCTTTGCGTGAAAAGGTGATGCAGTTCTCACTTTTTCTCGTCGCGCAACTCCCTGCGGAGGATCTTGCCTACGTTGGTCTTCGGCAATTCCTGGCGGAACTCGACGATGTGCGGGCGCTTGTAGCCGGTCAGGTTCTCGCGCGCGTAGGCCTTCACCTCGTCGGCGGTCAGGGCGGGATCTTTCTTCACGATCACCACCTTCACGACCTCGCCCGAGTGCTCGTCGGCGACGCCGACGGCAGCCACCTCGGCTATGCCCGGCATCGCGGCGAGCACGTCTTCGACCTCGTTCGGGTACACGTTGAAGCCCGAGACCAGGATCATGTCCTTCTTGCGATCCACGATGTAGGCGAAACCGGTGGGGTCGATGCGGGCCATGTCGCCGGTATGCAACCAGCCTTCGACGTCCATCACCTTCGCGGTCTCGTCGTCACGCTTCCAGTAGCCGTCCATGACCTGCGGGCCCTTCACGCACAGCTCGCCGATGGCGACGCCGTCCATCGGCAGGATATGGCCGATCTCGTCCTTGATGCAGATGAGCGTCGAGGGCACGGGCAGGCCGATCGAGCCGTTGTAATCGGGAATGTCCAGCGGGTTGATGCACACCGCCGGCGAGGTTTCGGTCAGGCCATAGGCCTCGGCCAGCGTGCAGCCGGTGGTTTTCTTCCAGCGATCGGCGACCGAGCGTTGCACCGCCATGCCACCGCCCAGGGTCAGACGCAGGCTGGAGAAATCGATGTCGGAGAAGCCGGGCGTGTTGAGCAGGCCGTTGAAGAGCGTGTTGACGCCGGTGAAAGCGGTGAACTTGTGCTTCTTCAATTCCTTGACGAAACCCGGCATGTCGCGCGGGTTGGTGATCAACACGTTCTTGGCGCCGAGGTTCATGAAGACCAGGCCGTTCGCCGTCATCGCGAAGATGTGATACAGCGGCAGGGCAGTGATGATGATCTCCTGGCCCGGCTTCACGTTGCCGGACACCCACGCCCCGGCCTGCAGCATGTTGGCGATGAGGTTGCGATGGGTCAGCATCGCGCCCTTGGCCACGCCCGTGGTGCCGCCGGTGTATTGCAGGAATGCGATGTCGCGATTGCCTACCTCGACCTTCGGTGGCTTGTTGCGCGCGCCCATCGTCAATGCGTCACGGAAACGCACTGCGCCGTCGATGTGATAGGCCGGCACCATCTTCTTGACGTGCTTGACCACGAAGTTGACCAATCCGCCCTTGAGGCCGCCGAGCATGTCGCCCAGCCCGCTGGTGATGACGTGCTTGACCGGCGTCTCCGAGATGATCTCGGCAAGGGTGTGGCCGAAGTTGTCGATCACGACGATCGCGGTCGCGCCCGAATCCACCAATTGGTGCTTGAGCTCGCGCGCAGTGTAGAGCGGGTTGACGTTCACCACGATCAGGCCGGCGCGCAACACGCCGAAAGTGGCGATGGGTTGCTGCAGGCAGTTGGGCATCATGATCGCGACGCGATCGCCCTTCGAAAGCTTGAGGTCGTTGAGGAGGTACGAGGCGAACTCATCGACGCGCTTGTCCAGCTCGTCGTAGCTGATCTCCTTGCCCATGCTGTGGTACGCCATGCGATCGCGGTACTTGTCGATCGCCTGACGCGCAACGTCATTGATTGAGGCAAATTCGTCCGGATCGATGTTGGCCGGAACACCGGGCGGATAGCTGCTCAACCAAGGACGCACATCGTTCATTCAATTCCCCTGCGGCAAGGACGGCGCGACGACCGCCACGTGTGATGGTGTCCCGGATTTGAACATGCGCTGGCGCATGCAGCAACAGCGCGAAGTTGTGCGATGCAACAACCCAGGACGATACGGAAGCACCTGGCTGCCGTATCGCCTGAGGCTGATCGCAGCATCAAGCCTTGCGCGTTCCGGCCAGCTGCCGCAGCACGTATTGCAGCAGCCCACCGTTCTTGAAGTACTCGACTTCCTTGGGCGTGAGCAGCAGCACCTTGACCTGGAACGCGGTCTGCGCACCATTGGCGCGGGTCGCGGTGAGGGTGGCGGTCTTGGATGCGCCATCGTTCAAGCCGCTGATGCTGATCGTCTCGCTGCCATCCAGCCCGTGCGCCTGCGCGTTCTCGCCGTCCATGAACTGCAACGGCAGCACGCCCATGCCAACCAGGTTGGAGCGGTGGATGCGTTCAAAGCTTTCCGCGATGACGGCCTTCACGCCGAGCAGGTTGGTGCCCTTGGCCGCCCAGTCGCGCGAGGAGCCGGTGCCGTATTCCTTACCGGCGAACACCACCAGCGGTACACCGTCGGCCTTGTATTGCATGGCAGCGTCGTAGATCGCCATCTTCTGGCCGGCGCCATCCTTGCCGTAGTAGATGGTGTTGCCGCCTTCCTCGCCGCCCAGCATCAGGTTCTTGATGCGGATGTTGGCGAAGGTGCCACGCACCATCACGTCGTCGTTGCCGCGACGCGAACCGTAGCTGTTGAAGTCGGCCGGCTGCACGCCACGCTCGATCAGGAAGCGCCCGGCCGGCGAATCCTTCTTGATGCTGCCGGCGGGGCTGATGTGGTCGGTGGTGATCGAATCGCCGAACACGCCCATCACGCGTGCGCCGGCGATGTCGTCGATCGAACCGACCTCCATCGTCATGCCGTCGAAGTAGGGCGGGTTCTTGATGTAGGTGGACGCCTCATCCCAGGCGTAAATCTGCCCATCGGGCGATTGCACCTGTGCCCAGCGCGAATCGCCCTTGAACACGTCGGCGTAGTTCTGCTTGAAGAGCTCCGGCCCGACGGTCGCGAGGATGGTGTCACCGATCTCCTGGTTGCTCGGCCAGATGTCGCGCAGGAACACGGGGTTGCCGTCCGGGTCGTGGCCCAGCGGCTCGCTGGCGAGATCGATGTCCACGGTGCCGGCGATCGCATAGGCGACGACCAGCGGCGGGCTGGCGAGGTAGTTCATTTTCACCTCCGCATGCACGCGGCCTTCGAAGTTGCGGTTGCCCGACAGCACGGAGGCGACCACCAGATCGTTCTCGGCGATGCCCTTGCTCACCGCCTGCGGCAACGGGCCGGAGTTGCCGATGCAGGTGGTGCAGCCGTAGCCGACGACGAAGAAGCCAAGCTTCTCCAAGTCATCCAGCACGCCGGCCTTGCGCAGGTAGTCGGTGACCACCAGCGAGCCGGGGCCGAGCGAAGTCTTCACCCAAGGCGCGGCTTTCAGGCCTTTCGCCGCGGCATTGCGCGCGAGCAGGCCTGCGCCCAGCATCACCGCCGGGTTGGAGGTATTGGTGCAGGAAGTGATGGCCGCGATCACCACCGAACCATCGGTGAGTTGATGCTCGCCATCGTCCAGCTTGATCTTCGAGATGGGCTTGGCCGCCAGGCGCTTCGCCTGTTCCTGGTCGCCACCTTCGCTGTCGAGCTTGTTGACCGCGCACCCGACGGCGGCGCGACTGGCGGTCAGCGGGCCGACGTTCTCGTTGAAGTTGGCCTTCATGTCGGTCAGCAGCACGCGATCCTGCGGGCGCTTGGGGCCGGCCAGCGAAGGCCGCACATCGCCCATGTCGAGCTCCAGCACCGATGAGTAGGTCGCATGCGGGCTGTCGGCGTCGTGCCACAGGCCCTGCGCCTTGGCATAGGCCTCGACCAGCGCGATCTGCGCGTCGCTGCGACCGGACAAACGCAGGTAATTGAGCGCCTCGGCATCGACCGGGAAGATGCCGCAGGTCGCGCCGTATTCGGGCGCCATGTTGGCGATGGTCGCGCGATCGGCCAGCGGCAGGTACTGCAGGCCGTTGCCGAAGAACTCGACGAACTTGCCGACCACGCCATGCTTGCGCAGCATCTGGGTAACGGTGAGGACGAGATCGGTCGCGGTCGCGCCTTCCGGCAGCTTGCCGCTCAGCTTGAAGCCGACCACCTGTGGGATGAGCATGGAGGATGGCTGGCCGAGCATCGCCGCCTCGGCCTCGATGCCGCCGACGCCCCAGCCCAGCACGCCGATGCCGTTGATCATGGTGGTGTGGCTGTCGGTGCCGTACACGGTGTCCGGGAACGCCATGAGCGTGCCTTCGATGTCGCGCTCGACCACCACGCGAGCCAGGTGCTCCAGGTTCACCTGATGCACGATGCCGGTCGCCGGCGGCACCACCTTGAAGTTGTCGAAGGCCTTCTGGCCCCAGCGCAGGAAGCTGTAGCGCTCCTTGTTGCGCTCGAACTCGATCTGCGCGTTGAGGTCCAGCGCCTCCGGGCGGCCGAACACATCCACCTGCACCGAGTGGTCGATCACGAGCTCGGAGGGAATCTGCGGATTGATCTGGTCGGCCTGGCCGCCCAGCTTCACCACCGCATCGCGCATCGCGGCCAGGTCCACCACGCAGGGCACGCCGGTGAAGTCCTGCAGCACCACGCGTGCGGGCATGAAGGCGATTTCGGTATCGGGCTCCTTGGTCGCCTCCCACGTGGCCACGGCTTCGATGTGCTCGGGGCCGACGGTCTGGCCGCCGTCCTCGTGCCGGAGCAGGTTCTCCAGCAGGATCTTCATCGAATAGGGCAGGCGGGCGATGTCGAATCGGGCGCCCAGCCTGGGCAGGCTGAAGTAATGGTAGGTCTTGCCGTTGACCTGGAGTTGGTCGCGGGTGGCGAAGGAATCTTGCATCGGTGGCTTTCCCGGTTTTGATCTCCCCACATTATCGCGGCTACCCCCATTCACGCCATGTGACGCAGCGCTGCGACCTTGGTCGCAAGCCTTGAAATTCAAGGGATTAGCGCAGTCTCGGAGTTGATCGAAAAGCGTATTCAGGCGAAAATACCGTGCGCAGCCGCAGGGCTGCCTTCTGCTCTTCCACCCCGGTGACGCGACGAGCCGCTTGGCCGATGTCGCGGCATCCCGACAGGACATCCCCATGCTCGCCAGCTATCGCCAACACGTCGCCGAACGCGCTGCCCTCGGCATTCCGCCGCTGCCGCTGACCGCCCAGCAGACCGCCGAGGTGATCGAGCTGATCAAGGACCCGCCGGCCGGCGAGGGCGATGTCCTGGTGGACCTCATCACCCATCGCGTCCCGGCGGGCGTGGACGATGCGGCGAAGGTGAAGGCCTCGTACCTCGCGGCCGTTGCCTTCGGGAAGGAAGCGACTCCGCTGATCTCGCGCCAGCGCGCGGTGGAACTGCTCGGCACGATGCTGGGCGGCTACAACATCCACCCGCTGATCGAGCTGCTGGACGATGCCGAGCTCGGGGCCGCCGCCGCCGAGGCGCTCAAGCACACGCTGCTGGTGTTCGACGCCTTCCACGATGTGCAGACCAAGGCGAATGCCGGCAATGCGAACGCGAAGGCCGTGCTGCAGAGCTGGGCCGATGCCGAATGGTTCACCAGCAAGCCGGAAGTGCCGGAGTCGCTGACCATCACCGTGTTCAAGGTGCCCGGCGAGACCAATACCGATGACCTCTCGCCGGCGCCCGATGCGACCACGCGCCCGGACATCCCCATGCACGCGCTGGCGATGCTCAAGAACAAGCGCGACTACGCGCCCTTCGTGCCGGAGGAAGACGGCAAGCGCGGCCCGATCCAGCTGATCCAGGACCTGAAGGAGAAAGGCCACCTGGTCGCCTACGTGGGCGATGTGGTCGGCACCGGCTCCAGCCGCAAGTCGGCGACCAACAGCGTCTTGTGGTGGACGGGCGAAGACATCCCCTTCATCCCCAACAAGCGCTTCGGCGGCGTGTGCCTCGGCAGCAAGATCGCGCCGATCTTCTACAACACGATGGAAGACGCCGGCGCGCTGCCGCTGGAAATCGACGTGGCCGAGATGAACCTTGGCGACGTCATCGAGCTCAAGATCGACCACGCCAGCGGCAAGGTCACCGCGTTCAAGGACGGCCGGCAGATCGCCGAGAGCGTGCTGAAGTCCGACGTGCTGCTGGACGAAGTGCGCGCCGGTGGCCGCATCCCGCTGATCATCGGCCGTGGCCTGACCGCGAAGGCGCGCGAGGCGCTCGGCCTGCCCGCATCAACCCTGTTCCGTCTGCCGGTGGATCCGGCCGACAGCGGCCGCGGCTACACGCTGGCGCAGAAAATGGTCGGTCGCGCCTGCGGCCTGCCGGAAGGGAAGGGCATCCGCCCCGGCACCTATTGCGAGCCGAAGATGACGTCGGTGGGGTCGCAGGACACCACCGGCCCGATGACCCGCGATGAGCTGAAGGACCTGGCTTGCCTCGGCTTCTCCGCGGATCTGGTGATGCAGTCGTTCTGCCACACCGCGGCCTACCCGAAGCCGGTGGACGTCAAGACCCACCACACCCTGCCGGAGTTCATCTCGACCCGCGGCGGCATTTCGCTGCGCCCGGGCGACGGCATCATCCACAGCTGGCTCAACCGCATGTTGCTGCCCGACACCGTCGGCACCGGCGGCGACTCGCACACGCGCTTCCCGGTCGGCATCTCGTTCCCGGCGGGCTCGGGCCTGGTGGCATTCGCCGCCGCGACCGGCGTGATGCCGCTCGACATGCCCGAATCCGTGCTGGTGCGCTTCAAGGGCCAGTTGCAGCCGGGGGTTACGCTGCGTGACCTGGTCCACGCGATCCCGCTCTACGCAATCAAGCAAGGCTTGCTGACGGTGGAGAAGCAGGGCAAGAAGAACATATTCTCCGGCCGCATCCTCGAGATCGAGGGCCTGCCGCAGCTGAAGGTGGAGCAGGCCTTCGAGCTCGCCGATGCCTCCGCCGAGCGCTCCGCCGCCGGTTGCACGGTGAAGCTCGACCCGGCGCCGATCATCGAATACCTGACCAGCAACATCACCTTGCTCAAGTGGATGATCGCCGAAGGCTATGCCGATGCGCGCTCGCTGCAGCGTCGCATCGACAAGATGGAGGCGTGGCTGGCCGATCCGCAACTGCTCGAAGCCGATGCGGATGCCGATTACGCGGCGGTGATCGAGATCGACCTCGACCAGATCGTCGAGCCGATCGTCTGCGCGCCGAACGACCCGGACGATGCGCGCACCTTGTCGGATGTCGCCGGCGAGTCCATCGACGAGGTCTTCATCGGCTCGTGCATGACCAACATCGGTCATTTCCGCGCCGCCGCCAAGCTGCTGGAAGGCAAGCGCGACATCCCCACGCGACTGTGGGTTGCGCCGCCAACCCGCATGGACGCGCACCAGCTGACCGAAGAAGGCCATTACGGCACCTTCGGCGCCGCCGGCGCGCGCATGGAGATGCCGGGCTGCTCGCTGTGCATGGGTAACCAGGCCCAGGTGCGCGAAGGCGCGACGGTGATGTCCACCTCGACCCGCAACTTCCCGAATCGCCTCGGCAAGAACAGCAACGTGTACCTCGGCTCGGCCGAGCTCGCGGCGATCTGCTCGCGCCTGGGCCGCATCCCGAGCCGCGAGGAATACCTGGCCGACATCGGCGTGGTGAATGAGAACGGCGAGGCGATCTACCGCTACATGAACTTCGACCAGATCCCGGAGTACCGGGAAGTGGCCGATGGCGTGAAAGCGGCCTGATCGCCTGCGTTCGAGATGCGAAAAGCCCCGGGAAACCGGGGCTTTTTTTATGGGCTGTCAAAGCGCAGGCGTACTGCGTCAGGTGCCAGCCAATAGCGCCATCGCCGCGCGTTTCATCTCCCCGCGCTTGAACAAAAAGTCCCACTGCGTGCCGCCCATCTGCCGCCACAGCACGGCCGAGCGGATCGCGGCCAGCAGCAGGGCGCGGATTTCCCCCACTACCTGGGGTTGCGCCAGGTAATGTGGGTTGCCTTGCACCATCACCTTGGGCTTCATCGGGCTGAGCGAGGCGGCGTAGATCTCGCCGAGGCGGGCGAGGGTGTCGGGATGGGTGGCGCCGTCGTTGTGCGCCTGTCCCGCAAGCCGGGCGACGGCGCTGCGGACGGCTTCCATCGCATCCTCGTCACGGCTGAAGCTGCGCTCGAGCTGCAGCACGGCCAGCGCCAGCTTCGGCAGCTGGGGATCGCCCAGGCGATTGTCGAAATAGCCGATCAGCGTGCGCAGGCCATCGGCGACCGGGGCGACGCCGCCATAGATTTCCGCGACCGAATCCGCATCGATGCGCAGCACGCTGTCGATGGCCGTCTGCAGG
>Ga0056909_1001014_pt1 | contig 19651 bp, 20 predicted proteins | sample EBPBio102011_DNA_FD_62115 | JGI IMG/M metagenome (GOLD analysis project Ga0056909, IMG submission 62115) | Wastewater treatment Type I Accumulibacter community from EBPR Bioreactor in Madison, WI, USA - Reactor 1_1/10/2011_ DNA | ecosystem: Engineered > Bioreactor > EBPR > Anaerobic-Aerobic >...
AACAAATACACTTTTTGATACTGCTTTACCAATGCCTTGGGCAATGCGCCTACGCCGAATAAACCAATGAGGTTTTTTATAAAGGTTGTACGGTTCATATTGGTAGATGATGGATGGCAGTTGACAGATTACAGGATTACTGCCTGCCAACTTCTGCCATGCTATTTTTTATTGCATACAAACCTTTACTTTTGAAGTGCAGAGGCTTGCGGGCCACTGCACCCTATGCAGCCTTCGGGCTGCATATTTTTTTGTTCAGATATCAAATACAGGATTCAGTATCACCTCAAAAGTCTATCAAGTTTGCCTTTTCATCGTTTAGGCATTTAAAATTAGCGTGTTTCTCTTTTTTTAAGTCATCGAATTTCATGGTAGCGTAGAAAACAGCTTTAAAAATATTTTGTTGATATACGGGAAGTAAGGATATTTAAGGTAGAGCAATTCTCAGTTACGGGTGTAACAACACTGCCTGGGAGCGTGATGACATAACGACTGCGTGTGATGCAGGCGCTTGGTATACCTGTACCTGTCGGAAACGCTCCTCGTTTAAAAGCAGTATACATGTGCCTAAACTCCTTATCCCGTTTTGTTCATCCCTTTTTTCGTGTAATGATTTTTCATTTTGATCAAACTTGGGGATGTTTTTGCATTTGGCATTTTATCATTAGTATACTCAAATGGTAAGATTTTTTAGCAACATCATCTGAAACTATCAAATTAATCTCCTGCCTGGCATATTTCTCTAAATATTTGCACAAATACAAACTCGTATGTCAACTGAAAACACACATGAATTATTTGAAATAGTACCTGTGTATCAAGTAGCCATGAATGCTGCGATGTTACATAATCATGTGCCACCCATTCGGGAGATTTCTATTACAGCACATGCTGGTGCAGATGAGTCATCCTCTTATCGGTTGTTATTGGAAAATGATTTGGGTGCTTGGTCCAGCTGGTCTGTAACGATTGACAAACTGGTTGCTGATGTACCCTTCGTGTTAGATAATATCCCGGTGCGGATGGATTGGGATTTGCTATCCGGGCTTACTGAACGGCAGGATGGATTCTTTATCGTGAAGTTGTTTCGACAATCCGATAGTTCATTATGTATAGAACAAAGCTTGCCTTTGAGTTTAATGCCATTAGACATGTGGTTAGGGGTACAGGTATTACCAGAGTTGCTGGCATCATTTGTTACGCCTAATATTCCTGCCATTCAACAGCTTTTGCAAGCCTCTACTATTGAATTGCAACGACTGAGTGGTAATCCTTCATTAGATGATTATCAAAGTCAGGATATCAGTCGTGTTCGACTTATGATGGCGGCTATCTACCATACAATTAAGCAAACTCAGATTGTATATGCTACAGTACCTGCCAGTTTTGAACAGCAAGGTCAGCGAGTACGGATGCCGGATGCCGTTGTGAATCAGCGGATGGGTAATTGTTTGGATATGAGTTTGCTTTTTGCTTCTTGTTTGGAAGCGGCTGGTCTGAATCCGCTTGTGGTCATCATCAAAGGGCATGCATTCGTAGGCGCATGGCTTGTTCAGGATACACTTGCTGATCCGGTAACTGATGACCCGAGCATTCTTAGCAAACGAATGGCAGAAGGCATTTATGAGATTGCATTAATTGAGGCTACCGCCATGAATGCAGGTAAAGAGTTCGGATTTGAACAGGCAGAGCAATTAGCCGCATCGCATATGACTAATGTCGACGATTTTATCATGTGTATTGATATAAAGCGGGCCCGCTATGGAGGTGTATTGCCTTTACCGATAAGGGTGCAAGATGAAAATGAGTGGAAATGGGCACCAACAGCAATGCCATCAAAAATGGATAGCAAAGAAGATGTTATCAGTGAAATCAGACAAGGTGACCGGCTTGTTCATACCAGCAAGATTACAGTTGGCCGACAGCAAATTTGGGAACGGAAGCTGCTGGATCTTTCATTGCGCAATGCTTTGTTGAATATGCGTATCAGTCAGCAAACACTTCAGCTGATAACACCGCCTTTGTCTGAATTAGAGGATATGCTTTCTTCCGGTAAGGAAATGACATTGCTTCCCAGACCTGCAGATTGGGACGGTCATTTACGTCATTCGGGGTTGTATGAAGCATTACATGCTAACGATCCTATCCTACAATTGGTTGCTCATGAGCTGCAGCATCAAAGAATCAGGTGCTATCAGGCAGAGACGCACTTTCAGGAGGTGCTAACCGGGATGTATCGTAAAGCCAAGACTGCCATAGAAGAAAATGGCGCCAACACGTTGTTTCTGGCTATTGGTGTTCTTCGGTGGTATGAGACGCCGCAGAGTCAAAGACCAAGATTTGCTCCTTTGATTTTAACTCCAGTGGAAATCATCCGAAGAGGCGCTCAAAAAGGGTTTGTGCTCAGAAGCAGGGACGAAGAGTCTCAAATCAACATTACGTTGTTGGAAATGCTTCGCCAGGACTTTGGTATTACTGTTTCAGGACTTGATCCGTTGCCCAGAGATGAAAATGGCGTTGATGTAAAGCGAATACTACATATTTTTCGACAACTTATCATGAGTCAGCCCCGTTGGGATGTAGAAACACAGGCGCTGATTGGTCATTTTTCTTTCAGCAAGTTTGTGATGTGGCGAGACCTACATGCGCATTCCCATTTGCTTGCCCGCAACCCTGTAGTAGACAGTTTGATTAAAAATCAGTTAAGCTGGGCGGCAGACCTGGATAACACAGGTGATGCCCAACCCGATAAACAATGGAAACTTACTGATGTGCTATTGCCTATTGGTGCCGACAGTAGCCAATTAAAGGCAATAGCATCAGCTCTTTCTGATAAAAGTTTTGTATTGCACGGACCTCCCGGTACAGGTAAGTCACAAACAATTACCAACATCATTGCCAATGCTTTGTACAGGGGCAAACGTGTGTTATTTGTAGCAGAAAAAATGGCTGCGCTGGAGGTTGTTGAAAAAAGGCTTGCGTCAATTGGTCTTGGGCCCTATTGTCTTGAACTACACAGTAACAAATCGAGAAAGACCGCTGTATTGGAGCAACTCAAGCAAGTGATTGAAACAGGCAGGGTTGATGATTCGGGCGTTTTTGAACAGGAGGCGAATAGACTTGAATCCTTAAGGGCGGATCTTAATTTATACATAGAGGAGTTGCATAAGCCGGGGCTAATGGGGCTGTCTTTATACGATGCTATACATGGTTTTTCTGGTATGCCTGTTTCGCTTGAGGAAGCACCCATTGAGAAAGCTGTTATTCAATACCCTGATGCCATCCGCCTACAGTTAATCGAAGACCAAGCGCAGGCTGTTGAAGCTGCTGCTCATTCATTGCGTGAAGTTCACAAGCATCCACTGCAGTCAGTATTTCTCCAACACTATTCGACGCAGGACCAGACTGAGGCGAATCAGCTATTAGTAAATCTTATTGAGACAGGAGACTGGATTGAGTTTCATACAAGCCGGTTGATTCAGACTATTGGATTGGAAGAGGCGTTTATACCGGGAAGAGAACAATGGATTTATATTCAGCGGTTATTAGAGATTTGGATTCAAGTGCCGGACTTTCCAGTTTCTTTTTTGACAGTGAGTGAGCCAATCCAAACATGGGAGCGTATACGTTCGGTTGCCACTATGGGCTTAAAATATCAAGAAAGTGTAAGTAGGATTTCAGAAAGATTCTTAGATTCTATTCTGCAGGTGCAACCAGAGGCTTTGCAAATGGAATGGCAGCGGGCCAGCCAGGGGTGGTGGCCTGTGCGGTGGTGGCAACAACGAAAGGTTAGACAGCAACTTCAGATTCATGCGAAGAGCAGGAAACTAAGTAATGAAGAGGTTCCAGCATTACTTGAGCAACTCAGGGTAGTTCATGGTGAGGAAAAAGCGCTTATGAGTGAGTCGAATTGGTTGTTGCCATTGCTTGGACCATTGTGGAAAGGTGTGTCTACAGATTGGTCAAAAATTTTGACCGGCATTGAAGTATTAGATTCCAGTTATAACCATGTATTGCTTACTGTATCTGAGGGGGCTCAATTGACTTTGTGGCGAGAAAAGTTTGGTGGCATGTTAACTGAAGGAGTAAGTGGTTATGCTGTTTTAAAGCAATCTTTTTGGCGGAATTTTCACAGATGCTCACCACATTTTTTAAGGAAGAAGAAAGGCTAAAAGCGTTGTTGTTATGGACATTTGATTCGGATGATCCTGAGACAAAGCGACTGAGTAACATAGTGAGTTTGTACAAAAACGCACATGAACATTTACAGGATTTGCGTGACTGGTGTATTTACAGGCAGCAGAGTGGTCAGTTAGCATCGATTGGTCTAGCAGCAGCTGTTGTGGCCCTGAATAAAGGAAAACTAACTGTTTCGGGATTTGCCGATTCAGTTAAAAAGGGTGTGTATAAAGCCATTGCAGATTTTCAAATTGAGACCTCGGGTGTGTTGAGTAAGTTTAGTTCTGATATTTATAACGACAGTATCAAAAGATATGCTAAGCTTATGCAACAATTTGAGGATTTGTCGCGTAAAACGATTGCTGCAGTTGTCACTAGCAGATTGCCCAATATGCTGCACGAGGCTGCCAGAAGTAGTGAGGTGTCGATATTAAAAAGAGCTATTGGTAATAATGGCAGAGGTATTAGTATACGACAGTTATTTCAGCAGCTACCTCACTTGTTGCCAAGGATTACGCCATGTATGCTGATGAGCCCGATGTCTGTGGCACAATACCTAAGTCTGGATTTGGAGCCGTTTGATTTAATCATTTTTGATGAGGCATCTCAGATGCCCACTGCAGAAGCTATCGGAGCCCTTGCGAGGGGTAAAAATGTGGTGGTAGTTGGAGATCCGAAGCAAATGCCCCCGACCAGTTTTTTTGCTGCGCAGCAATTTGACGGGGACAATGCAGATAAGGAGGATATGGAGAGTATTTTGGATGACTGTTTGGCTTTGCCCATGCCGAGCAAACATCTATTATGGCATTATAGAAGCCGTCATGAGAGTTTGATTGCTTTTAGTAATGCTAAGTACTACGACCACCAATTGCTGACTTTTCCGAGTGCAGATGATATTGAGACGAAGGTTGGTTTTGTGTCGGTGCAGGGGTATTATGACAGAAGTAAAGCCCGGAACAACAAGGCGGAAGCGGAGGCTGTGGTAGCAGAAATTGTACAACGGCTTAAAGATCCGTCACTAAGGATGCGAAGTATAGGTGTAGTGACATTTAGCAGTGTACAACAGCAACTGATTCAGGATTTGGCAGATGCAGTATTTGCACAGGAACCTATATTGGAGAAATGGGCATATGAAAGGGAAGAGCCGCTTTTCATTAAGAATCTCGAAAACGTGCAAGGAGATGAAAGGGATGTGATTCTTTTTTCTGTGGGATATGGCCCGGACAAAGAGGGAAAGTTGTACATGAATTTCGGGCCTATTAATCGTGATGGGGGATGGCGACGATTGAATGTGGCAGTGAGTAGGGCCCGCTATGAAATGAAAGTGTTTAGTACCCTTCGTGGCTCTCAGATTGATCTGACCCGAACTTCGAGTGAGGGGGTGGCAGGGTTGAAAGCATTCTTAGAATATGCTGAGAAGGGAAAAACAGCTTTGCCAGGGGCAATGCATCGAGCATTGAGTCATTCAGGTAATGTAGAAATGGCTATAGCCGATACTATCAGGGAAATGGGCTATGAAGTACATACCGGAGTAGGCACTTCTGGATTTAAGGTAGATATAGCTGTTGTGCACCCACAGCACAAAGGAAAATACCTCTTGGGAGTGCTGTGTGACGGTAAGCAATTTGCCGGGGTACCTGCCGCAAGGGACCGATATATTGGTAAAGTTGACGTGTTGCAGCATTTGGGCTGGCGGATACATCGTATTTGGGTAGCAGACTGGTGGATGCGTAGTAGCAGGGAAATTCAAAAGTTGAGGGATGCAATCGGTAGCGCTATTGAAAATGCTCCAGTTGATGTAAGTGAAACTATAGTGGAGGTGCTACCTGCAACGGAGCTTGAAAAAGCGGAAGTTGCATCTGAACAGGCGTTAGCAGCCCCATTAATGTTGAATAAAAATGTAGCGGCAAAGACTCAGACCCAATTCCGACAATTTTATAGAGAAGCCAATTTGCCAAAGGTGCAGCTGAGTTACATAGATTTCTTAGCCTATTCTCAAGAGGCGTTTATTGCCCAACAGTTAGGCGCTGTAATACAAGCTGAGGCACCTATTACCAGACGGTTGCTGTATCATCGAGTGCTACAAGCGTGGGGAATAGCCAGATTGGGCGTTAGAATTGAAGAACAACTGACTAGTGCTATTGAACAAGTGTCATGTGAATACTTATCCATATCAAACCAAGAGATTGTAGTGCCAAAAGGATTTGTGGTGAAAGATTATGTGCAATATCGTGTTCCTGAAGTGTCATCAACTTCTGTCAAGAGGAATATAGAGGATATTCCTTTTATTGAGATTGTGAATGGCATGCATGATATCTTAACGCATCAGATAAGTTTGCCATCAGAAGAGTTGCTTCGGGAAACAGCAAAATTGTTTGGTTTTGCCCGTATGGGACAGAACGTGCAGCAATGTATGGAGGAAGGGCTTAACTACGGTCTTGAAATTGGGAAATTGCTGAATAGAAATGGCAGGATAATCGCTGTTACGATTTAGAAGCCGATACAATTTACCAGCTGCAAATAATATAGGATATGGGAAACGAAAATTTGCATTACCATAATAATGGTGGCTATAATCAATTGGAAAATATGGAGCCAGAAATGGCCATAGAGAAACTGCAATTGTATCTGCAGGAATTGTTTGCACAAAAAAATGATGCAGTGAAAAGGGGCTACTATGAGAAAGCTACCACAATCAGAGATGAGGAAAAAAGAATAGAAGCATTGATAGCCAGCAAAGCTGGCAAAACTGAAAACTGCCAAGTATGCCAACCATTAAACCTAAAAACAGCTATCATCCTGCAATTGACACATTGCAAAAGGAAATAGAACAATATTTTAAAAGCTTAGCTGAAAAGAATGAAACTATACGGTATCAGTTTTTGTTCAGTCCTTTCTATGAAAATGCTGATGTGCTGATTTTGGGATTTAACCCAGGAATGGGTGATAAATATTGTGCTGATGTGATGGAAAGAACAGGATTGACTTATACGAAATATGATACATACTCTACAGGAAGAGACACATTTTATGTGTTTAGAAAAGCTGGATTAGAGAACGTATTAGAAGGAAGAATAGTGAAATCGAATGTATTTCATTTAGCCACGAGGACAGCCTCACAACTATACACTACAGCCAAAAAGATTGATGAAACGCCGAAATGGTTATTTTATAAAAAGCACTATGAATGGACTCGTGAATTGATACAGAAAGTAGCCCCTAAATTAATCATCATTGAAGGCATCAGGGCGTATCGTGAAATCAAAAAAGCTATTGAGGAAAACAGGTTTGGACAAGGAATTGACTTCATTGACAAGACTGAAATATTCCAAGGGAAATTTGAAATTGGTAATAGAACTTTTGTCTTTATTGGCTATCATAGAGCCAGACATGGCATGATAAATAAAGATGGTTTTGCAGAGTTGTTGCGAGAACAGTATCTGCAGTTAAATATGCTTGAAGAAGCTACTAAGTAGGCTAAACTAAATGCCCGGTACAAATGGACTTTTGAGAATTCTTCCAATTTTGATGTGGTACTTGCCATTGCGAATGGAAAAGCCTTTGTACTCAGTTATCATTCTTTTGGAATCGGGATTATAGCCGTTGATAAACTCTATAAAATTGTACTCCTTCCGGCTGCCGTCTTTGTTGAACAAACGGGCATGCCAAAAGGGCTTTTCATCACGGTATTCTGTTTTTTTGGTGCCTGCAGCAATTTCATTGAACCAAGGCTGCTTGATGACAATGCGTAGTGAGGTTGGGAGCGATGGATAAGTTAACTTTTCAGAAGCATGCATATCATAGGGTTTCAATGTTAAACTGTTTTTCAGATACAGCGGATGTACCGGTACACCACTCAGGTTCATGCCATTTTTCCAACTAAATAAATCGTTGAGGTTGCGGAATGTCAACGCTTGCAGCCCGATGTTATCGGCATACCAATGCATGTTGGGAAACTCCTATTGTTGCTTCCAAAAAGCCACAAATGTGTCTGCGTTAGCCATGCTTTGGCGCTCCAGAACCGTGAAGAGCTTGGGGGCGTTGGTTTTTGGTGACTTTGACATGTGCAGCACGATTAAAGCGTGTCTTTTTGTAAAACAAGCAGCCGGGTATCAAAGTCGTATGAATCCTTTGCAGCACCTTCATTGAATAATTGTATTGGCCACTTGATGGTGAGGCTATCCTTCGATGAACTAAAAAAGCCATACAGCTTTGTAATGTCTTTTGAAATAAAACCAGCATTGCGGGAAAGCAGTAAGCTGTCGCCTTTGATGGATTGTTTCATATACAAATCTTGCCCTTCACCAATCATCACCAAGCCAAGGCCGTTCTTTTTGAGTTTAATGTCAAAGATGAATAAGTCGGAGCCATCACCGTTTGGATGATTGTAGGACCATGTGCCGATGTTTAATGTGTCATCCATATCTACATCCGGGTTGTTTGAACTCCAGTACAGATAGTGAACGCCAGCACTTGACACCAACTGCTGAGTTGCTTTATCAAACTTCAGTTGTGCAACACCGGTATCAGTATTGACATTGAATTGTTGTTTGGCACTATCAAAAAATCCTGAAAATTGATTTCCGATCTCGTCGTACAGTAATTCATTATCAACAGCAATCATGAAAGAATCTGAACCGTTATGCGTAATGGTAAGGTATTCCCCACAATCGGATTCCCGTACCCATATTCCTTCAATAATAGGGATAGCACTGGTCTTGGATTCATCAGCAGAAGGATTTTTAGTTGAAGAGTCAGAAAAACAGGCAGTAAGAAAGCCCAAAAGAAACAACGCAGAGATAGATTTCGATAACATGAATTTGTATTTTAATTTCTGATTCAGGTTAAAATAAGGTCTTTTTAATTCCTCTAATTCCAAAGGGCAACAGGGTTATTGAATTGCCACAAGCCGCGTTTAGCAGCTTTGGCGGTTCGTTTCAGCTCTGTCCATTTGTGGGTTTGATCAGGTGGTTTATCGTGCCAGGTGAGACCGTCAATTGAATGAACGTGTAGACTCCAATATTCCGACTACTTTACCGGTATGCTGGTACCAAGTACTGGTGGCAGCCTATAGAATCATGCTGGTTGTGAGTGTACATAATAGTGGCATGGATTGAGTATTTGTTGGTATGCAATTTAATAAAATTGGGGACGGTATAATTAACTAAGGTTAATGCAGCCAGTTAGTATAATGGTTATAGGCTGCTTTTATAGTATGTACTTTTTGCCTTGATGCGAAAAGTACCAAAAATTCCGATTGCTATCGGGACAAGGCCAACCCGAACCCTCCGGGCTCCCGATAGCTATCGGGATGGCCGTGCCTGCGCCTCCCTCTGTGTGGCGGGTTGACTGAACGTGGTGGTTTTTTTGAGGTTGGTAGGTTGGTAGGTTGGTAAGTGTGAGGGCTGGCCTGGTATTATACCCGGTATGACCAACACGCTGCGAGGGCGAAGATGGATGGTTTGATGGTACGAGCCAAGGCGTTGCATGGGTTAGCATGTACTTTTTGCCTTGATGCAAAAAGTACCAAAAAAATCAAGGCAAACCCGATGGCTCCGCCCGTTTTGCCGTGCCAGCACCTCCCTTTGTGTAGCGGGTTGACTTTTGTGGTAGTTGGTGATTTTTTGGGTTGATAAGTTTGGAGATTGGTAAGTTGGTAGGTGAATGGGCTGGCGTGGCATTATACCTGGTATGACCAAAACGTAGCCTGGGCAAAGCTGGAGCTGGCTGCTCATACTGCCCAGATTGGCCTGTGGGCAGAGAAACAACCAGTTGCACCGTGGGAGTGGCGGTAAATGCAGTAATGTAATGGTTATGGGATATTGTTGCTGTATTTGGCGCCTGTTTCGTGAGCCACGAACCAAGGCGGAGCTTATGCTGAGAATTGATTTTTACTAAGGAGTTTCCCAGCTTTTCAGCCGGTTTTCTATTTCCTCTTTCAGCCGGGGATTGTTTTGGAAAGTGTTGTTGATACAACAGAGGCGTTGAAGTGCAGCAATAGCTGCCTTTTTTGTGATTAGCTGATGCAATAGCATTTGGTCGAACAGCCATAGCATGCCATGGTATTCGATAGCTTGCCTGCCTGCATGATAGCGCACCTTTGCATCGCTGGTGAGTACCATGCCGCCGGTTTTTGAGGCCAGATAGAGCACCGTTTTGTCATTAAATGTTAGTCCATCTGGCAAAGGCAAGGCCTGAATGGATGACATGTCTTCTAAGGTTAATGCATGAATGAACAATCGTTGGCTGGATACAAATGTCCTTAAGATTTCTTGTTGCTCCGCATACAGCTCTGCAAATACGGCATCGCTGGTATGAATATCAATAGGTAGTTGGAATAACTGATGTGTGAGTGAGAGGTCGTGCAGGTCTATAAAAATACATGCATCGGTGAGTGCTATATTCATTCTACCATTTGTAACTGTTTTCTGAATGCGAGTAAAGACTGGTTATTCAATACGGCTGCTTTGTCTATTGAAATTATTTCTTCAGCCAACGCCCGCATCAATAACTGATTGAAGCGGGTAGCCTTTTCTTCACCGGTGTAAGGTGCCGGTTCAGTTTGGCGCCAGCCATGCTGATAAAACATAAATATAAACTGTTTCAGGTAACTGTCGGTAATGATGCCCAAATCGTTGGCACGGAAGGCGAGGGCCTGCATGGATATGCCGTACTGCTTTTTCAGATCGGCCAGTTCTTGCAGGTGCAGGCGATTGCGTTTGGCTCCGAATTCCATTTTGGCAGTAGACTCAGGCAATAACATAGCTGCTGCAAAGCGGTTGCACATCCGTTCTCTTTCTTTTTCGGGCAAATGGTTGATGGGCAGTAAGAGGTGGCCTAATTCGTGTAAGGCGGTAAAACGAAGCCGGTCGGGGCTATTGAGGCGCACACTATTCAGGGCAATGACTGCAATTTGCTGGTCATTCACCCAGGCTTTCATACCATCGAAGCTGTCCTCGGATTGGAGGAGTATCATTTTTACATGCTGGTCTTCCAATAGTTCGAGCACATTGTATAATGGGCCGGTACCCCAATTCCATTGGGTTCTAACGTGGTTGGCTGCAACTTCCACCTCTGCCAGCTCGTTGATTTCCGGAAAGTTGGCTAAGGGATTGATGAAAGGAGTATTCAGGCCTAATAAGGACTCCAGTTCGAGATAGCGGGACACCGCAAACCGGGTAATGGCAGTGATGCGTTCCTGCTCTTTTACCGGCAGCTTGCTGAGCTTCCTGTACTCCGGAGTGCTGAGCTCTACGGTGTGGCGTTGGAAAAAGAAATCGAGGCGTACACCCAGCACCCTACTGAGCTGCAGCAGCATTTGGGTATCGGGTATGGCTTCGCCTTTTTCGTATTTGTGGAGTGCCTGCTTTGAGATGCTGATTTGTTCGGCTTGGAGTTTATTGGCCAGATCTTGTAAAGAAAACCCATTGAGCATACGGGCTTCTTTGAAGCGCTGTGAAAATGGGGCTGACATAATGCGAGAATTGTTGTGCAAAGGTAAGGGTAAGTTGACAAATTTCGATTCACGTTTATTCCACTTCAGTATTTATGTCAGTTTTTACTAGGGTATGGATGGGAGTAGGTTGACAAAAGTTGTATATTTGACTGTCTGTCAGAATTATGGTTGTCTACTTACGGGTTGCTAATGAAATGTTAAGCCAATGTGGCAGGTTACAGTTATTGGCCCGTGATTTGGAGGGTGATTCTGAAAAAAAGAAGAAGCCCCCACTGGTTGGTCGAGAACCGGCGAGGGCGAAGGGAAGATTTATAGCATGCTAGAAACTTCCCGGAATCGGTATGAACACCGGTGCCAAAAATAAGGGAAACCCCTAAACCCCTTACGATTTGTATCCGGGGCCATTGCGGCCCATCGATTTCCTTCACAGCATGTATGACGGCTAGAATGCCCGCTACTCCGCAAAATATTGTGGGCAATTATTGTATTCACCCATTTAAATGAAAAACAATGGGATAGTATCAACTCTAACACCAAATACCCCGGCGCTGTACGGATGGTTAAAAGGGGGACTAAGAAAGTCACCAAAGTAAACGAAACGCAAAAGGGGCTAATGATATAGCCACTGTGTTTACAATACTTCGCAAATCAAAAGTTGTAATTCAGTATAGAGGTGGTGAGATATCATATCAAGGCTCTAACAGAAATGAACTAGTAACACATAAATAAAAATAAAATAATGGCAAAAGAGCATGTCAGTCACTCAGATATTGCAGAGTATGCAAAAGAAAAGGTGAATTTACCGAAGGACAAAGCCGATGAATATAGAGCCCAAGTGCAACGGTTAAGAGAGAAACTTGAGGGTTACATATCGGAGTATCCTGATTTTACTTTAAAGAAAATGATTTTATCGGGGAGCCTTGCAAAGGGAACTGCTTTAAAATCATTAAATGATATTGATGTTGCTTGTTACGTAAGCGGAGCCGAGGCACCAAAGGATGTTAAGGCTCTTATTGAGTACTTGGCAGAACGTTTACGCAAGGCATTTCCTAATTTTAAACCGGAACAGGTAAAACCTAAAACATATAGTGTAACAGTTTCATTTATTGGCAGTGGCCTCGATGTTGATGTTGTGCCTATTTTATACAGCGGGGATCCAAATTGGTACGGTGATTTAGTTAGCCAGGATGATGGTTCGTTTTTGAAAACTTGTATCCCGAGACATATTGAGTTTATCGGCAAAAGAAAGAAAAAACAAGAAGTCCACTTTTCACAGGTTATACGTTTAGCCAAACAGTGGGTATATTTTCTCAAAAGCGAGAATGAAAATTTTCGATTTAAGTCATTCATGGTTGAATTAATTATGTCGAAATTATTGGATAGCGGTAAAGATTTTTCAGATTATCCTGAAGCACTTCAGGAGTTTTTTACCTACTTAGCTAAAAGTGATTTGAAAGAACTAATTGCTTTTAATGATTATTACCCGTTATCAAGTATTGGTTCTCATTCCAGTCCTGTAAAAATTATAGATCCGGTTAACGCTGAGAACAATGCTGCTAAACAATATAATATTCAGCAAGCAAAAGCTATTGTTGAAGCAGCAATTGATGCAGGAGATGCAATTGACGCAGCTATGGCTGCTCCTACAAAAAAAGAAACAGTTTATTATTGGCAAAAAGTTTTTGGCCCTTCATTTCAAATTTAATTATCATGAGTTATAGTTATACTGTTTCACAATCATTTACCGAAACGCATGCAAAGCACATTGCATCAAAAGTTGCTACTGATTTAAAAAGAGTGCAAAGATTTTATGGTCAGCCCAGTGACTATGATATCAGTTCATATGAAAGCGAGTTAATTGAATTACTGAAGAAAGGATACCTGGGAACTGTTACTTACGGATACAAGAAGAACGACAATTGGATTACCCCTACTCTGCGATATACAGCTAAAGAATTATATGGAATGAGTTCTTCAGATGATGATCCAGGAAGAATACCTGCAAACGCAAATATTGAAGGGGCTTCATTCCATTCTTTTTTAACATACAGCTTGGCTTGGGATGGTTTATCCCAAGCTGAAAAAGATGCTTTTAAAAGAACTCTTCCTTTTCAACGAGTGTATGCTTCTGAACCTGGTATATCCGGGTATATGAGTGTAGACAAATCTTATTCTGCTGGCGGCAAATCATTAGATCGTTCAATTTTAAAAAGTTACTAAATGGAAAATTTGAAACCCAGTGCTGAGGAATTATTTGAGCAAGCGTATACTTATCCTGATACAGATATGAAAGAGAGATATTCTATGCTTATCGGTCTTGATGAGCAAAAGAATAAGTTGAAAAAAATATTAGGTCTCCTTGTCAATCCGACAGGAATTGAAGAGTGGGCCAAAAAACACCATCCTTCTGCAAAGAAAATCATCCATACTGTACTTAGGAGACCACCCCTAATTGTATTAGCGGGTGACGTAGGTGCTGGTAAAACTGAATTAGCATTAACCATAGGTGATGAAGTCGCAAGACAGGAAAAAATAAATATTACACTTTTACCAATAAGCCTGTCAGCCCGAGGTAATGGCCGTGTTGGACAAATGACGCAGTTAATAAGTACGGCATTTGAATATACAATTGAAAAAGCTAAAAAAATAAAAGGCCAATCTGGGGCTGCAAGAGGAGCCGTTATTTTATTGGTTGACGAGGCTGATGCGCTTGCACAATCCAGAGAAAATACACAAATGCATCATGAGGACAAAGCAGGAGTAAATGCTTTCATCCGGGGTATTGATAATCTTGGAAATGGTAAACTGCCAGCTGCAGTCCTAATGTGTACTAATAGAATAGGCTCTCTTGATCCTGCAATCAAAAGAAGGTCTGCAGAAGTTCTTTACTTTAACAGACCAAGTAAAGACCAAAGGCTAAATGTATTAAACGGACCATTACAAGAGTTGGGGTTTAATCTAAAAGACGTTGAAGAGATTGTGGAAATGACTGGAGAAAGCAAAGAGTTTGAATACGGTTTTACCTTTTCTGATTTAACACAAAGACTTATACCTTCTATCATTCTGGATGCATATCCTGATAAAAATGTGACCCCAACAAGGGCAAAGGAAATTGCAAAAGGCATTATACCTACTTCACCATTTAAAGAGTATTAATTATGGCAGATTGGTCATTAAAAACATTGCTTGAGGGCCTTCATGACGTTATCCATCAAAAATTGGAGACAGCTCGTAAAACAATTGTACACCCTGGATCGAAAGGCGATGCCAGTGAAAAAATATGGCTTGAAATGCTCCAGACTTATTTACCTAAAAGGTATCAAGCAGAAAAAGCCTTTGTTGTAGATAGTAATGGTGTTTTTAGCCAACAGATGGATGTAGTTGTTTTTGACAGGCAATACTCACCTTTTATTTTTGATTATGAAGGGCAGAAGATTGTACCTGCTGAGAGTGTATATGCTGTATTTGAAGCAAAACAGGCAATTAATGCAGACTATGTAAAGTATGCACAAGAGAAAGTGCAGAGTGTGAGGAATTTGCATCGCACTAGCTTGCCAATACCACATGCAGGTGGTGTTTATCCTGCCAAGCCGCCAGTGAAAATTGTAGGAGGAATTTTGACACTTGAAAGTGATTGGACACCAGCGTTCGGAAAATCTTTAGAAGATGTTTTGAAATTTGATTTAGGATGTTTGGATATTGGTTGTGTCGCTGCACACGGATACTTTTTATTTGATCTTCCTTTAAAACAATATCAGTTTTTTAATGGAGGCAAACCTGCAACAGCATTCCTGTTTCAACTTATATCTCAGCTACAATATAGTGGAACAGTTCCGATGATTGATGTGCTTTCATATTTCAAATGGTTGAATAAATAACATAATGGATAAAGCAAGTAGATATGCAGTAAAGGTGGCTTGTATTGCGGGAATCGGAAATGCATTACTAAATTTAATTCACCAATTAAATGAAATGGATAAAACTCAAGAACAGAAGTTTGATTGGGAAAGATTATTTTATGAAGGGTGTAAAGGTGCATTTGTCGGAGCAATTGCTGGATATATATATGGGTCAATCGTTGATTATGAAAATTCACTGGAGAAACCGATAAATACAGACGCATATTTGCAAGCACTTGCATCAAAAGTTAAGTTGAAAAAATCAGATAAAAAGCATCTACTTTTAAGTGAAAAAGCAAATATTCTCGTATCGGTTCTAAAAAATAACTTTGCAGATAAATTGAATGGGGAGCCAGTTCGTATAGGTTCAACCGAAAAAGGAACCGCAATAAAGGATAAATTTGATATAGATGTTTGCTTTGCATTCAAGTCTAAAAGCTTCAGTTCAACAAGAGAAATGTTTGAAAACGTTTTAGGATTTTTAGTAAGTCTAAAAGGGCAATACTCTATTGCCGATGTTAGAGATCAAAAAAAATCTATAGGTGTATATATTAAAGTTGGAATTAATGAATGCAGAGTTGACATTGTTCCATATAAACTTACTGATTCAAAAAAAAATAGCAGTTCCGGTTATTTATTTGTTAATGATAATTCTTTTTTCTCTGATAACTCTAGCTATACTAAGACAGATATTGGTCTGCTGAAGAAGAGCCTATTAACTGAGACGCAAAAGCAGATAGTTATAGTTCTTAAGCAATGGAAGAAAAGAAATGGTCTGCCTTTAAGTTCCTATTTGTTGGAGAATTTAGTTTTGGATGCATATCGATGCAACTACAATCGAATTTCCCAGACGTTTACACAGCAAGTAATTATGGTAATAAATCATATTGCTAGTTACCTTGACGTTATTGTTATAAGAAGTGTAGAAAATTCCAATAATATTCTAACTAACATTTCTGAGAAAAGCAAAAGTGAAATTATATATGCCTGCAAAGAAGTGATAAAAAAATATGAATATCAGCCAAATTCAGTTTTAAAAGAATTTTACTAAATTTAGTGTCAATTGTGGCTGTTTGGTGCGTTAATCAAGAAAGTATATTTGGGATTACACAGAAATATTGCTCTAAACGTGGGGTCGATTGCCCTGATTTGCAGTAATGCCCTTTTTGGCCCGCTAGCCGGTAAACTGGTAGGTTGTTAGGTTGATAAGTTGGCAGGTTGGTAGGGTTTGGCAAATTGCCGTTATGATAACCGGTATTATCAATATGCTGCTTGTGGAAGGCCGATGTCTTTTCGTAAACGAAATGAGGGACTTGATGCACATTTATTTTTCTGACCCTGTAGAAAAAGGAAGTACGGATACGGCTGCATGGGATTGATTGCCCGGAGAAGGGGCAGCCGTTTGGGCAGGTGGCGAAGCAATTTGCCAATAAAGCCATTTATGGTAAGACCGTGAAGGTGGATAGTACTGATACCGACCGGTACGGCCGGACGATTGGCATTGTGTGGTACGATGAGCCGACGCAAAACCTGAATGAAGCTTTCTGTTTCGCCGTGGGAGTGGCGGTATATGCAGTAATGGTTCTGGGTTTTTTTGCAGCTGTATGAGGGTCACGTTTCGTGAGCCATGAACCAAGGCTGAGTATAATTTGGAAAAAAAATTAAGAAAGTAACTTTTTTCAGACAAAATCACCGATTTTCAGCAAAGTTTCTCCTGGAACAACCTCGAACCGGGAGCGTGATGATTACAAATTGGACCCATTTTGGGACCCCTGTTCGGTATTGTTCGAAAGAGATGCCTCTTTTTCATAATAAATCAAACCGAACACAATGGAAAGGTATTTAAACAGAGGTGGGAACTCCGGCGTCGCCGGTTACAGTATCACAGCCGACAGTATCACAGTTTACTTCAATGATGGCGGGCAGTATTTGTACAACTACACCTATACAGGCCAACGTGATGTTGAGCACATGAAAGCACTAGCAGTTTCTGGAAGGGGATTAAACAGCTATATCAGTTCTGTGGTAAAAAAAAGGTATGCACGGAAAATCAGATAAAACTATGCTACCAAAAAAACTAACCTTCACAGCTATCGATTTTGAAACTGCCAACTGGCAAAAGACTAGCGCATGCCAGCTTGGACTTACTATTGTAGAAGAAGGGATCATCAAAGAAACGCTCAGTTACCTTATTAAACCCGAACCATTCTTTTTTGCCCCCAGGCATATTGCCATCCATGGTATAACCCAAGATCAGGTTCTGAACCAAAAGACTTTCGTTGAGCTTTGGCCGGAAATACAGCTACATATCGATCATAAAATACTGGTGGCACATAACATGCCATTCGATAAGTCGGTGCTACTGAGCTTATTTGAGAATTACCAAATAGAAAACAAAGTGGTCGATTATTTTTGCACCCTATATATGAGTAGACTTTACCTGCATCACCTGCCGGATCATCGTCTTCCTACGATTGTCGAACACTTGTTTAACGAAGAAATCCAACACCATAATGCTTTCGACGATGCACTTGCATCTGCTAGAATAGCTATTGAGTTAAGCAGCAGAGAGGGGGTACCCGATTTTAATGCTATGACTGCTGCATTCTACGAGCTGCCAAGGTCTGAACGCAGGGTATATAAGAAAGAACCTCCCATCACCAGTTTTGTACAGGAAGAGGCATACAATGGATGCAATCAGCTTTCAGGAGAGGAGTTTTGCTTCACAGGCGATATCACTGGATTTACTAGAGCCGATGCCTGGCAATATGTAGTCAATCACGGAGGTAGAATAAATAATAGCATGAGCAACAGAACCACAGTGCTGGTCGTAGGAGGATACAATGGTGATTTTATAGATGGTCAGATAAGTTCTAAGCATAAAAAAGCTAATGAAATGCTGCAGCTCGGGAAAAAAATACGCATCATAAGTGATGAAGATTTTTTAGAAATGACCAGAAATATTGTATAAAAAAAGGATAATGCTTATACCTTTTAATTCGATTTTAATCGACGATTTCCATGGCACGCCAACGCAAACCATATAACTCAAACACAGCCTTCGGCCGCAAAAAAATTAGGGAAGAATTTGAAGTGCGCCGATTAGAAATGACACCTGCAGAAAGAAGCAGTAATGATTTTTGGAGTACAGTTATGGTACTGGTACTCATCGTCATGATAGCTGGTTGCGCATACTGCGCCGGCGGCTCCAAAGGAATGCTCAAAGCACTATCACATTAAAACAATTCAATGCCACTCATTACAGCAGAGCAGAAAGATGTTTTCATTAAAGTAATCGCTGATAATTCTGCGCTTTACCATTTATCCAGCGTGGATTTAGTCACATTGAAAAAATACACTGGATTCAATGAAGATGCTTCTCGAGCTATGCTGGAGTATATGCAGGAAAGGGGATTGATATCTGACTACAACGATTACCGGGTGGAGCTCGCTTATGTTGTAAAAATCGACTTACATGACTTTATACAGTCCGGTGGTTTTACTATGCGTGAAGTACTGTACGATGTACAGTTGAAAAGAATGCAGCTTGAGATAGATAAATTACTTCTGGACCTAAAGCCCGATCACCTGGACACAGCAAACAAAATCGCCGGGGTCGTATCCGGAACCATGTCAGTTTTTCAAGCCTACCTTGCTGGTAGATAACTTTGCTCCACCAATCAATTAAGCGAGCTAAAACTATCCGTCATCCCGATTCCGAGCATCGGGAGAGGGATACTATCATTCAACGACCAAAATCTTTACCTCACTAGTATAAAAAGGGGCTGCCAGGACAGAGGCTTCATCATTCTGTGACTGTTCACTGCTGACAGGAAACATTACATTTACTTTCATGCTCCGCTGCTGGCGAAAGTGTTCCGCCTCTGCGGGTCGCTTTCGCCTTTGTTGGTATTCCTTTCGGAGTCGCCGTTGCGGTTCCCGATAGCTATCGGGATGGCCGTGCCTGCTCTTCCCTCTGTGTTGCGGGTTGACTTGTTGTGGTAGTTTTTTTGGGGTTGGTAGGTTGGTAGGTGTGTGGGAGTGGCCTGGCATTATACCCGGTATGACCAACACGCTGCATGGGCGAAGATGGATGGTTTGATGGTACGAGCCAAGG
>Ga0056909_1001017_pt1 | contig 19630 bp, 19 predicted proteins | sample EBPBio102011_DNA_FD_62115 | JGI IMG/M metagenome (GOLD analysis project Ga0056909, IMG submission 62115) | Wastewater treatment Type I Accumulibacter community from EBPR Bioreactor in Madison, WI, USA - Reactor 1_1/10/2011_ DNA | ecosystem: Engineered > Bioreactor > EBPR > Anaerobic-Aerobic >...
CTACGACCGCCCCGAGGAAGGCTTCGCCTACCTAGCCCTGGGCGAGGCAGAGCTGATGATCGACCAGATCGGCCTCGGCCGCACCTTCGACAACGGCCACGCGCCGACAGACCCTCCCTTCGGCCGCGGCCTGAACCTCCAGATCGAGGTGGACAGAATCGCCCCCCTCCTGACCGCCCTGGAAGGTGCCGGCTGGCCGCTCTTCCTGCCGCCAGAGGAGAAATGGTATCGCCGGGGGGCGCAGGAGCTTGGCAACCGCCAGTTCGTCGTGGCCGATCCCGACGGCTATCTCCTGCGCTTCTATCAGGACCTCGGCGTGCGGGCGGCCCCTGCCGTCCCGGCTTGACCCGCGCCCCTCCGGCAGGGCATCACCGTCCGAACCGCAGGGACCCGAACATGAACCGCATCTGCCAGATCGAGATCGACGAGAAGGGCCTTGCCCGCCCCACGCCCGAGATCGAACAGGAACGCCGCGTCGCGATCTTCGACCTTTTGGAGGAGAACTCCTTCACCCCCGCCAGCCGCCCCGACCGCGAGATGCCCCAAGGCCCCTGGCGCGTCCTGCTGGCGATCCGCGAGGGGCGGCTGGTCTTCGACATCGCCACCGAAACCGGCGACAAGGCCGCCGAGTTCCACCTCTCGCTCGGGCCCTTCCGCCAGGTGGTGAAGGACTATTTCCAGATTTGCGAAAGCTACTTCGACGCGGTGAAACGCCTGCCGCCCAGCCAGATCGAGGCCATCGACATGGCCCGGCGCGGCATCCACAACGAGGGCGCCGCGATCCTGCGCGAAAGGCTGGAGGGCAAGGCCGAGGTCGACACCGACACCGCGCGGCGCCTGTTCACCCTGATCTGCGTGCTGCACTGGGGCTGAGCTTGGGCGACTTCCCGCAATCCGTCCTCTTCTGCTGCGACCACAACGCCGTCCGCTCGCCGATGGCGGAAGGGCTGATGAAACAGCTCTACGGCCAGCGCGCCTATGTGCAATCGGCGGGCGTGAAGAACGACATGGAGATCGACGGCTTTACCGTCGCGGTCTGCCAGGAACTGGGCATCGAATTGTCGCGCCACCGCTCGCGGTCTTTCGAGGAGATGCAGGATTGGGGCGACGATCTTTCGCAATTCGATTTGATCATCGCATTGAGCCCCGCAAGCCAGAGAATGGCGCTGGAATTGACCCGGTTCCATCATCTCGACATCGAATACTGGCCGATCCTCGACCCGACCGGATTGGGAGAAACGCGCGAGGCGAAACTCGCCGCCTACAGGCAAGCGCGGGACCAGATCCGGGAGCGGATGCTGGCAAGGTTTGGGCCGCCGACGGAGGGGTAGAGTGCGTGATCGTATCGCCCAGCTCTCCACACGTCAAGTCTGTATTGTGGCCTTGACATACCCCCCCCTGGTTGCGTTCTGTTTCACACGAATGACGGTAGTGCGATCAGAACGACAAAGAGTGCAATACTTTGGTAGCATCCAGAAATGAGAAGAAAGTGAAGATTTCTCTTCGAATTCTTATGGTTGTTTCCATGTTCTCAGTCCTGAGCGGGTGTTATGGGAACTGCGGGCTTACCGATGAAGGTGTGATTCGGAAGGCCGTAGAATTCTATCTGAAAGAGCGACAGCCTGGCGTCGACGATTTCTACGAATCGAACGGATTCAGATACAAGCGCTATCAATCATTCGAAGAGTTCATCGCAATTAATCCTGACTGTTGTCGACTTGAAAGATTACTTCCAGAATGGGGAACAGTGCCTCTTCGACATACTATCTGGTATGGATACCGTGGGACAGTTTACATTAATTCACTGCACCAGCGGGTTGATGGAGATTCCATTGATTTTGAGGACGATGATGACCGTTACTTTTCGCCATACGACCTGATTGTTCCGGTGAGCAATTGTGGCCGCCCTCTGATGTTCCTAACTGAAACATAAAGGAGAGAAATATTGTCGCTACCGAGCGCCGTAGAAGTAGTAAATGAGTTCCTCTATGGCTCACCGTCAACTCCGTCGAGCTTAAACACTAGCTTTCTACCAAACCGCACTTCTGATCGAACTATTGACATTGACACTGCGGCATAGTTCGATCCTTTAACTGGTCCAGGTCGATTCGCTTTGGCCAGCAAGAGCGCACTTGTGGAAGCGTTCTTTTCCAATGAGTTTGCAGATATATTCAATGCGATCGCCATAGCCAACAGTACTTTGCCTAGTGGTGAAAGCTGGAACCAGGTGGATGGGTCGTACCACTTGTCGAAGGCTGACCTTGCTGCTGTGCTGGGTATAGGCTGGTATGGGATCGATGTAGCAAACAGATCGGTGGCCGACGGTTATAATGACTATGCTGAGCGCACATTTATCTGGGGTGGTACGCAAGCAAAGCTATCTGACTCTGAAGATCTTGTGTTTGTCGTAGATCCCTATTCCGGTGAGCGATACATCAAGAACTTGGCTATTGTACCTTTGGGCAATGAAAACTTCGACTTTGACGGCTCCGATTTCGTTACAAATTCGGGTAACTTCGTATTGCGACATGCTGTTGATCCCTCGGGACTCGGTGTCCGGGTCGACCTAAAGTTTGAAGAGGGCTATGATCCGCCAGGGGTTATGTACACCCTTGCCAACTATCAAGCTGACCTTGACAAAGAGGCAAGTTGGTCACAACCATCGTTCGGCGATCTCTTGGCCGCAATACAGGTAGTGGTCGATGATCTCTGGGCAAATGGCGTCACCCGATTTCTCCAGGGTGATAAGCCCATCATTTATGGGACTGAAAGTGATGATGTGATTGCCAGCTCCTATACGATCCTTGACTACGATATCGCTGCGTCTTCGACAGACTTAGGTCTTCTCGATCTAAAGCTGCATGAGTTTGTGGGGAACGGTATCATTTATCAAGGTGGAAGTGGGAACGACTATGTGACGGGAACGTCGGGAGAAGACGTTGCATATGGAGGCGACGGGAATGATATGCTGGATGGCTTCGAAGGAGACGATATCGTAATTGGCGGCGCAGGCGCCGACTCCCTCTTCGGCGGTGGGGCCGACGACTTCATCTTCTTCGACTTCGCGGATGGCGGGAACGTCTACGGCGGCGCGGGCCGGGATGTGGCGGTGGCGCTCGGGGAGGATGGCGTGACGGTCGACATGGCCGCGCAGGGCCTGGAATGCGTGATCGGCTGCGACGGGGCGGATACGATTACGATTGCCGGCGGGACAGAGCCTCTCTTTGCTGCTGGGGGAGGTGGGGTGGATACGTTTAACGTGACCTATGATTGGCAAGAAGGCCCGAAAATCCTATGGGGCGGTGGAGGTGCTGACAGCTTCGATTTCACTAGAACTGAAACCTCAAACCCTTGGGACGAATATCAAATTGGTATTGCAGTGGTCAAGATCGACGGCCTGACCGAAGCGATGTTCGCGTCGCTAACCCTTGCCGATCTGGGAATTGGCAACATGGACATGTCGAAAGTCGATGTGATCATCATCAATCCTGATGCAGATGACAGATTTAGCTGGTACGGTTCGACTATCGATACCAGCGAAATTTATCCTGCTGCCTACAATTTTTTGGGGTATGAGAATGGCACCTCATTTGAGGTGCGATCTTCAGGCTACCTGGGCGATACTTATGCTATTCAGGGGGTATATAACAACAGAGTTGAGGTCGAGAACGAGAAATCATATGGGCATGATTTCGAGTACTATGCGATTTCGATCACGCCAGATTCCGTTGAGGTCATTCCAGCAGAATGGTCCGAGGGGATGTTTTGGTCCAGCTGGGACCAGGATTATGCGGTTATTAGTCCTAGTCACCCTCAAATCGCTGCAAGCATCGCTCGATTGCAAGCAGAGGCGGCGGACTATTTCGCGACGATCCCGGACAGTCATGTTGTGCAAGAGGCGTCGGACGTGCCGTACGAAACTTTCCCGTTCTTTGTCGTCGGCGGACAGTTCGATGGCAACACTCTGCTTAGCAATGACGCGCTCTTTGGCTCTCTCCCCGACGACCCCGGCCCCTCGCCTTTCGACTGGCTCCTCGTGGCCTGACCATTGCCCCGGCCTCCCCCGGCAGGGCCGGGGCCACCTTTCCAAATCCTTAACGCCCGCAGGCAACTCATTGATCGCAGGCAAAAATCTGGAAATGTCCACCGTGGACACCCCGCGCCCTCACTCCGCCGCCAGAGCCGCCTTGCCCGCCAGGATCTCCGGCAAGGCCCCTTCGATCCAGCTTGCCAGCGCCACCACATGCCCCGCCGCCTGCCGCCCCAGCGGCGTCAGCTCGTAATCCACATGCGGCGGCACCACCCGATGCGCGGTCCGCAGCACGAACCCGTCCGCCTCCAGGTCCCTCAGCGTCTGCGACAGCATCCGCTCGCTGACGCCCCCCACCTTGCGCCTGAGTTCGGCAAAGCGATGCGGCCCCGTCGCCAGCGCCACCATCACCAGCGTGCCCCAGCGGCTGGTCAGGTGCTGCAACACCGGACGCGAGGGGCAATCCGCCGCCAGCACATTCCCCAGCTGCCAGCGGTCGAGCAGCGCCTGTGCATCTGTGCCGGTCATCCTGTGCGCCCCTGTCCCATACTAACAAATTTGTGCGTACTTCCGTTTCGTAAGTAATGCGCTATCTCTCCCCCTGTCAACCACAGGAGACCCCCATGACCATCGCCATCACCGGAGCCACCGGCCAGCTCGGCCGCCTCGCCGTCGCCGCGCTGAAAGCCCGCGGCGCCCAGCCGGTCGCGCTCGTCCGCGATCCCGCGAAAGCCGCTGACCTGAAGGTCGAGACCCGTGCCTTCGACTATACCAGCGCCGATCCCGCCGCGCTGAAGGGCGTCGACACGCTGGTCCTGATCTCCTCGAACGATTTCAACGACCGCGCCGGGCAGCACCGCAAGGTCATCGCCGCTGCCAAGGCCGCGGGCGTCAAGCGGCTGGTCTACACTTCGATCCTGAAGGGCGACGCCTCGCCGATGATCCTGGCGCAGGACCATATCGCCACCGAAGCCGCGATCCGCGACGCCGGGATTCCGGCGACCATCCTGCGCAACGGCTGGTATTCCGAGAACTATACCGGCGCGCTTGGCGCCGCTGTCCAGCATGGCGCGATCATCGGCGCGGCGGGTGCGGGCCGGGTGAACTCTGCCGCCCGCAAGGACTATGCCGAGGCCATTGCGGTCACCGCTCTGGATGCCGCCCATACCGGCAAGACCTATGAACTCGCGGGCGACACTGCCCATACCGGCGCCGAACTTGCCGCCGCCGTCTCCAAGGCTGCGGGCAAGCCGGTCGCCTATGTGCCGATGTCCCAGGCCGATTATGCCAAGGCGCTGCAAGGCTTCGGCCTGCCGGAAGGCTTTGCCAATGTGCTGGCCGACAGCGACGCGCAGGCGGGAAAGGGCGCACTTGCCGATGACAGCCACACGCTCAGCCGCCTGATCGGCCGTCCGACGACGCCCATCGCCGACACGATCAAGGCCGCGCTCTGACCACAGGGGCAGGGCGCAACCGCTGTGCCCTGCCTACCGCCGCTTCATCAGCTTGCGGAACCGGCTGCGGTTGGTGGCGATGAACTGGTCGAACGGCGCCCGCAGGCGTCCGGCCCGGTCCTGCAGATAGACGATCCCCGCCAGCGCCGCCAGGGCCGCCCCCAGCGCATCGACGATCAGGTCGCCCATCGTGTCCGGCAGGCCGGATTTCTGCATGTTCAGCCCGAACAGCACATCCATCGCATATTCGAAGATTTCCCACAGCGCGCCCACGGTCATCGCCAGGCAGAAGGACAGCACCCCCAGCGCCCAGGGCGGGGCGGCATAGCGGTCGCCCTGGAACAGCATGAAGACCAGCAGGAATCCCAGGATGCCGAAGCCCATCGCCGAGCCGAAATGCAGCACCAGATCCCACCACCAGAAGCGGTTGTAGAAATCCTGCACCTCGCCCAGATACAGGGTCGCCAGCACGAACAGTGCGATGGCGGCAAGGAAACTGGGCGGCAGGCTCAACCCTACGCGGTTCGCCAGCCGCCCCGGCAGGACAGTCAGCCCCAGCGCCGCCAGTGTGACAAAGACAGCGGGCCAGATGCCGTTGATCGCGGCGGCCACGGCCTCGACCGCAAGCAGCAGCCGGATGCCGGCCAGGACGATGGTGGAGGGCGCAGGCATTTCCATCTCCGTTTCCGCAGGTCGATCCCTATATTGCCCGCATGACCAGTGATTCAAAGCCCGCGCTGCGCCTCGCATCGTGGAATATCCGGGCCGGGCTTGGCACCGACCTGCGCCGCGATGCCGAAAGGGTCCTCTCCGGCATTGCCGCGCTTCAGGCCGATATCGTCGCGCTGCAAGAGGCCGATTTCCGGCTGGGCGACCGCCCCTCGGCCCTGCCGCGCGACAGGATCACGGCGCTCACCGGCCTCGCGCCGCTGCCCATCGGGCGCAATGCCGTCAGCCTCGGCTGGCATGGCAATGCGCTCCTCGCCCGGCCCGGCATCCATATTGCCGGCCTCGACCGGCTGGACCTGCCCGGCCACGAACCCCGCGGCGCGGTGATCGTCGATCTCGACACGCCAGCGCCCCTGCGGGTGGTGGCCGTCCACCTCGGTCTCCTCCGCGCGGCCCGCCGCCGCCAGCTGGACGCGATCAGGACGGCCCTGCAAGGCCACCCGGCCCGGCCGACGGTGATCCTCGGTGATTTCAACGAACATTCCCGCCGCGTCGGCCTTGGCCGGATCGCCACCCCCTTCGTGATCCTGCCGACCGCCGCGACCTTCCCGTCGCGACGGCCCTTCCTGCCGCTCGACCGGATCGCTCATTCGCCCGACCTGCAGCTCGTTCCGCTGTCGCAGGAGCGTACCAAAGGTCCGCAGCCTTCGGACCATCTGCCGCTCATGGCCGAACTCCGCTGGCTCTGACCCGGTGGCGCCGCCCCTTCTGCCTTTCACATTGCCCAAATATCCTCCGGGGTCTGGGGTGGAAAACCCCAGCTTCGAGCCGGTTGCACGTACTTCACGCGCAGAGGCGAGACGAAGGCTTGCGCGGAACGTGCTCAATCGGAAAACCGCCGCAACCCGCGCTGGGTTAGCAGGTTAAGAAAATTCTAACGTCCGCGACCAACTCATTGATAGCATTTGATATAGCGTGATTGTCCACCGTGGACAGTTTCAGGGCATTACCTCGAAGCGGTCCACATCGACCATCCCCATATCGGTGATCTTCAGATGCGGGATCACCGGCAGGGCCAGGAAGGCGAGTTGTAGGAAGGGCTCCTCCAGCACCACCCCCAACGAGGCCGCCGCCGCCCGCAGCGCGACCAGATCCTCCCGCACCGCCTCGAAGGGTTGCAGGCTCATCAGCCCCGCCACCGGCAGCGCCAGCTCTGCCAGCACACGGCCCCCTTCGACCACCACGAACCCCCCCTCGATCTCGACCAGCCGGTTCGCCGCGACGGCCATGTCCCCGTAGTCCGCCCCCACCACCGCGATGTTGTGGTGGTCGTGGCAGACCGTCGACCCGATCGCTCCCCGCTGCAATCCGAAGCCCCTGACGAACCCCGTCGCCCGGTTGCCGTTCACCCCATGCCGCTCGATCACCGCGATCTTCACCAGGTCGCGGGTCAGGTCGGGCTTCTTGTCGCCATCCTGCGGCGCGATGTCGAAGCTCAGATGTTCGGTGATGATCTTGCCCGGCAGGATGCCGATGACTGGCGTCTCCACCCGGTTGCCCCCGGTCCGAAAGTGACCCGCCTCGATCCTCGCCGACTTCACCGATCCCCGCGCCACCGGCTCGGTCCCGGCCCGCCCTGCGAAGGCCGCGTCGTCCGCCACCACGCCGCCCGCTAGCACGAGGCTGGCATGGCACCCCTCCAGCGAGTCGATCACCGCGATATCCGCCCGCTTGCCCGGCGCGATCAGCCCGCGGTCCTTCAGCCCGAAGGCCTCGGCCGCCGACAGCGAGGCCGCCCGGTAGACAGCCAGCGGCGCCGCCCCCAGTTCAATCGCCGTGCGGATCATGTAGTCCAGATGCCCATGCTCGCCGATGTCCAGCGGGTTCCGGTCGTCGGTGCAGAGGCAGAGATAGGGCGCGAAGCGTTCCGTCAGCAGCCCCGCCAGCGCGTGCAGGTCCTTCGACACCGACCCCTCGCGGATCAGCACCCGCATCCCCTTGCGCAGCTTTTCCAGCCCCTCGTCGTAGGAGGTCGCCTCATGCTCGGTCCGTATCCCCGCCGAGATGTAGCCGTTCAGGTCGTTGCCCCGCAGAAGCGGCGCGTGGCCGTCGATGTGACGGCCCTGGAACGCGTCCAGCTTTTCCAGGCAGCCGGGATCCTTCATCAGGACGCCGGGATAGTTCATGAACTCCGCCAGCCCGATCACCTTCGGATGGTCCATGAACGGGATCAGGTCGGCCGCCGAAAGCCGTGCGCCGGTCGTCTCCATATGGGTCGAGGGCACGCAGGAGGACAGCTGCACCCGCAGGTCCATCACCAGTTGCGACGCCGACTCAAGAAAGAACCGGATGCCCGTGATCCCGCAGACATTCGCGATCTCGTGCGGATCGCAGATCGCCGTCGTCACGCCTCGGGGCGTGACGCAGCGGTCGAACTCGTGCGGCGTCACCAGCGAGCTTTCCACATGCAGATGCGTGTCGATGAAGCCCGGCACCAGCACCCGGCCCGAGACGTCGATCTCGCGCTTGCCCCGATAGCTGCCGAACACGCCGACGATGGTGTCGCCGCAGATCGCCACGTCGGTTTCCACCAGCTCGCCGGTGATCAGGTCGAAGACCTTGCCCCCCTTCAGCACCAGATCGGCGGGCACAAGGCCCCGGCCCTGATCGATTCTTTCGGCAAGCGGCGCTTTCGGCATGGTCTTCTCCTTTCCGAACAGGGAAACTCAAGCCGGGCGTGGCGTCCATAGCCTTCCGCCTGAAACAGCCATCCGGAAATCGGAGGAATGGCCCATGCGCCCCTTGCGCGGGATCGCGTTCAAACTCGCCTCGGTGATGGTTTTCATCGTGATGTCCGCGCTGATCAAGTCGACGGCCGACCATGTCCCGGCGGGAGAGACGGTGTTCTTCCGGTCGTTCTTCGCGATCCCGGTGATCTTTGCCTGGCTGGCCTATCGGCGTGAACTGCCCGGCGGGCTGAAGACGGCCAACCCCTTCGGCCATTTCTGGCGCGGGCTGATGGGCACGCTGGCGATGGGGCTGGGCTTTGCGGGGCTGGGCTACCTGCCGCTGCCGGAAGTCACCGCCATCGGCTATGCCGCGCCGATCCTGACGGTCATCTTCGCGGCGATGTTCCTGGGAGAGGAGGTGCGCCTGTTCCGCATCAGCGCGGTGGCGATGGGGCTGATCGGGGTGATGATCGTGGTCTACCCGCGGCTGACGGTGATTTCGGGCGATGCAGCGGGCTATCTTGAGGCTTTCGGGGCGATGGTGGTGCTGGGCGGCGCGGTTTTTGCCTCGTTGGCCCAGGTCTTCGTGCGGCGGCTTGTGAATACCGAGCCGACCGCGGCAATCGTCTTCTACTTCTCGCTGACCGCGACGGCGCTGTCGTTGCTGACCGTGCCCTTCGGCTGGGTCTGGCCCACGCCGGGCGAGGCCGCGATCCTGGTCGGGGCGGGGTTTCTGGGGGGCGTCGGGCAGATCCTCCTCACCTCCAGCTACCGCGAGGCGGATGCCTCGCTGGTCGCGCCCTTCGACTATGCCTCGATGATCTTTGCCCTGGGGATCGGCTATTTCGTCTTCGCCGAGGTGCCGACCCTGCCGATGCTGGCCGGCGCCGCGCTGATCGTGACGGCGGGGATCCTGATCATCTGGCGCGAGCGGCAGTTGGGGCTGGAACGCGCCCGGCAGAGGAAGGCGATGACACCGCAGGGTTAGGGTCAGAACACCTCCTTCACTGCTTCCATCGCCACATAGGTCGAGGTGGAGGCGACATGCGGCAGGGCGCTGATCACCTCGCCCAGGACGCGGCGGTAGGACTGGATGTCGGCGGTGCGGACCTTCATCAGATAGTCGAAGCTTGACGCCATCATGTGGCACTGTTCGACCTCGGGCACGGTCAGCACGGCCCGGTTGAAGGCAGTCAGCGCGGCCTCGCGCGTGTCGGACAGCCGCACCTCGACGAAGGCGACATGGGCCTGGCCCATGCGGATCGGGTCGAGGATCGCGCGGTAGCCGGTGATGATGCCTGCCTCCTCCAGCCGTTTCATCCGGGCCTGGGTGGGCGATTTCGACAGGCCGATGCGGCGGGCCAGTTCCACGGCCGCGATCCGCCCCTCGGTCTGCAGGACGCGCAGGATGGCAAGATCGAAGCGGTCCAGCTCGGCGCGGTCGGTTGGCATGGCGGGTCTCCGAAATTCGTCGGGTTTCGCCTGCATAGCACCGAAGTTTCGGGAAAACAGCCTGCGTGTTTGGGTATATGCTGGGCGAAACGAAGAGGTGCCCGAATGACTGCCGAACTTGCCCCGTCCGCCTGGTCGATCATCCAGACTGCAAGCCTGACCGACGAGACCGCGTTGGTCCAGCGTCTGGTGGCGGCGGCCGCGCTGGATGCGCCCGCGCGGGCGGCCATCGTGGTGCAAGGTGCGGATCTGGTAAAGCGCATCCGTGCCAGCGCGAAGCCGGGGCTGATGGAGGTGTTCCTGGCGGAATACGGGTTGTCGACCGACGAAGGCATCGCTCTGATGTGTCTGGCCGAGGCGCTGCTGCGGGTGCCGGATGCCGAGACGATGGATGCGCTGATCGAAGACAAGATCGCGCCAAGCGACTGGGGGCGGCATCTGGGGAAATCGGCGTCCTCGCTGGTGAACGCCTCGACCTGGGCCTTGATGCTGACCGGCAAGGTGCTGGACGACCGCGAAGGCGGCATCGCCGGGGCCCTGCGCGGCGCGGTCAAGCGGCTGGGCGAGCCGGTGATCCGCACCGCCGTTTCCCGCGCGATGAAGGAGATGGGCCGGAACTTCGTGCTGGGTGAGACCATCGACAAGGCGATGGACCGGGCGGAGGAACTGGAGGGCAGGGGCTATACCTACAGCTACGACATGCTGGGCGAAGCCGCGCGGACCGAGGCCGACGCGCGGCGCTATCACCTGAGCTATTCCCGCGCGATCACCGCCATTGCGCGGGCGGCCAAGGGCAACGACATCCGCAGCAATCCCGGCATCTCGGTCAAGCTGTCGGCGCTGCACCCCCGCTATGAGGTCGCCAAGCGTGAAAGGGTGATGGAGGAGCTGGTTCCCCGCGTCCGGGCGCTGGCGACCTTGGCCAAGGCGGCGGGCCTTGGCTTCAACATCGACGCCGAGGAGGCCGACCGGCTGGCCCTGTCGCTGGCGGTGATCGAGGCGACCCTCAGTGACCCCGCGCTGAAGGGCTGGGACGGGTTCGGGGTGGTGGTTCAGGCCTACGGGCGCCGGGCGGGGGCGGTGATCGACTGGCTGCATGCCTTGGCGGCGCGGCTGGACCGCCGGATCATGGTGCGGCTGGTCAAGGGCGCCTATTGGGACGCCGAGGTGAAGCGGGCGCAGGTGCTGGGGTTGGAGAGCTTCCCGGTCTTCACCCGCAAGCAATCGACCGATGTCAGCTATATCGCCAATGCGCGGAAGCTGCTGGCCCTGACCGACCGGATCTACCCCCAGTTCGCCACCCACAACGCCCATACGGTCGCTGCCATCCTGCATCTGGCCACGGCGCAGGGGCTGACCGCACGCGACTATGAATTCCAGCGCCTGCACGGAATGGGCGAACGCTTGCATGACATCGTGCTGACCGATCAGGGCACCCGCTGCCGCATCTATGCGCCGGTCGGCGCGCATCGCGACCTTCTGGCCTATCTCGTCCGCCGCCTGCTGGAGAACGGCGCGAATTCCAGTTTCGTCAACCAGATCGTCGATGAGGATGTGGCCCCGGAACAGGTCGCCGCTTGCCCGTTGACCGCGGTGGAGGCGCTGGCCGCTATTCCCAGCCCGGCGCTGGCGACCGGCCCCGCGCTCTTCGCGCCGCGCCGGAACTCCAGAGGCTGGGACCTGACCGACACCGCCGATCTCACGGCCATCCAGACCGCCCGCGTGCCGTTCATGGAGGCAAGGATCGACGCTGCCCCGCGCCTTGCGGGCCGGGTCGTCGGAGGGCCGCAGCTGGCCGTCCTGAACCCCGCCACGGGTGCTCTGGTGGGCCATGTGACGACGGCGGGTCTGCCGGATGTGGACACCGCGCTGCGGCTGGCCGAGCCGTGGTCGGCGGCACCTGCCGAGCGGACCATCGTGCTGAACCGCGCCGCCGACCGGATGGAAGAGGATTTCGGCCGCATCTTCGCCCTGCTGGCGCGCGAGGCGGGCAAGACGCTGGCGGATGCCGTGGCCGAACTGCGCGAGGCGGTGGATTTCCTGCGCTACTACGCTTCGCAAAGCCAGCAACCCCACCCGGCGCGCGGGGTCTTCGCCTGCATCAGCCCGTGGAACTTCCCGCTCGCCATCTTCTGCGGCCAGATCGGTGCGGCCTTGGCCGCCGGGAATGCCGTGCTGGCGAAACCCGCCGAGCAGACCCCGCTGATCGCCACCCTTGCCGTCGACCACCTGCTGGCCGCCGGGGTGCCCCCGACCGCCCTCCAACTCCTGCCCGGCGACGGCAGTATCGGTGCGGCGCTGACCCGCGATGCCCGCGTGAACGGCGTGGCCTTCACCGGCTCGACCGAGACGGCGCAGGCGATCCGTCGCAGCATGGCCGACCATCTGGACCCGACCGCGCCCCTGATCGCCGAAACCGGCGGGCTGAACGCCATGCTGGTCGATTCCACCGCGCTGCCGGAACAGGCGGTGCGCGACATCATCGCCTCCAGCTTCCAGTCGGCGGGGCAAAGGTGCTCGGCCCTTCGCTGCCTGTATGTGCAGGAAGACGTCGCCGGCACCGTCACCGAAATGCTGTTCGGCGCGATGGAGGACATGGCGCTGGGCGACCCCTGGGCCTTGTCCACCGACGTCGGCCCGGTGATCGACGCCGAGGCGCAGGCAGGCATCCGCGCCTATGTCGATGCCGCCCGCGCCGAGGGCCGGGTGCTGAAGGATCTGAAAGCGCCGGGGCAGGGGACCTTCATCGCCCCCACGGTCCTTTCGGTCAAAGGCATCCAGGACATGCCGCGCGAGATTTTCGGCCCGGTCCTGCACGTCGCCACCTTCAAGGCGTCGGAGATCGACACCGTCATCGCCACGATCAACGCCACCGGCTACGGGCTGACCTTCGGGCTGCATTCCCGCATCGACGACCGGGTGCAGAGCATCGTCGAGGGGCTGCAAGTCGGCAACACCTATGTCAACCGCAACCAGATCGGCGCGGTGGTGGGCAGCCAGCCCTTCGGCGGCGAGGGCCTGTCGGGCACCGGGCCCAAGGCGGGCGGGCCGCAGTACCTGACGCGCTTCACCCGCACCCCGGCGCCTTCGGCCACCCCCGACGATGCGGCGACCAGCGCCAGCGATGCCGCCAGGGCCCTGTCCGCCCCCTGGCCTGCGTCCGCACCAAAGGTCGAGAACATGCCCGGTCCCACCGGCGAATCGAACCGCCTGACCCTCACCCCCCGTGCGCCGGTCCTGTGCCTTGGGCCAGGCCGGGCCACGGCGCTGCAACAGGCCGAGGCCATCCGCAAGCTCGGCGGCCATGCGGTCGAGGCGCCCGGCCTGGCCCCCGAAGCGCTGGCGACCCTGCAAGGCTTCTCGGGCGCCGTCTGGTGGGGTGGGGCCGAGGCGGGCCGGCCCTATGCTCAGGCCTTGGCGCAACGGCAAGGCCCGATCCTGCCGTTGATCGCCGGGCCCGACGCAGGTCACGCATATCTGGAGCGGCATCTCTGCATCGACACCACCGCCTCGGGTGGCAATGCCCAGCTGCTGGCCGCCGCCGCCGATGCTTGACGCCCCTTCGCGGATCGGAAAGGCTGCGGCCCATGTTTCCGATCCGCGACCATAACCCCTCGGGGCAGGCGCCTTACGTCACCTTCGCGCTGATCGCGATCAACGTGCTGGTTTTCCTGTGGTATTTCACCTCGCTCTCGGAATGGGACACCCAGCGCCTGTTCTGGACCTGGGGCCTCATCCCCGCGCGCGTGATGTCGGGCGAGGGGCTGGAAACCATAGCCACCTCGATGTTCCTGCACGCAGGCTGGATGCATCTGGGAGGCAATATGCTGTTCCTGTGGATCTTCGGCGACAACCTGGAAGAGGAGATGGGGCACCTGGGTTTCCTGATCTTCTACCTTGCCTGCGGCGCGGCGGCCGGGTTGGGGCAGGCGCTGCCCGATCCCGGCTCGCCCGTGCCGATGGTCGGGGCGTCGGGGGCCATCGCCGGGGTGATGGGGGGGTATCTGCTGCTTTTCCCCAAGGCCAAGGTCGACGTCCTGTTCATCTTCATCATCTTCTTCCGCATCTTCGCCATGCCCGCCTGGATCGTGCTGGGCGTCTGGCTGGGGATCCAGATCTTCTCTGGCATGGCCACGCCATCTGACGCCGGGGGCGTCGCCTACTGGGCCCATGTCGGCGGTTTCGTCGCCGGGCTGGCCTTCACCATGCCCGTCTGGTTGCGGCGCGGGGCAAGTGGCTACTGGCAGGCGACCCAGGGCCATCCGCCGCACCCGGAAACCCGGTTCGAGGCCGCGCGGTCCAACATCCCCCTGGTCCGCCGTCGCCGCTGACTGCTTTGCGGATCGCCCCTTCGGGCGTAGGATCGCGCGCGGGGAGGCTGCCATGCTCCGCCTGGTCCTTGTCGTGCTGTGCCTTGCCGCGCCCGCCGGGGCCGGATGCCGCCTTGCGCTGGCGCTGGCGGTCGATGTCTCGCGCTCCGTCGACGCCGGGGACTATGTGATCCAGACCGAGGGTCTGGCGGGCGCGCTGTCGGACAAGGAGGTTCGCACCGCGATCTTCGGCGCCGAGGGGCAGGTGGCGCTGGCGATCTACTACTGGTCGGGCAAGGGGTATCAGGACCTCGTCCAGCCCTGGGTGATCCTCGACAGCCCCGAGGCGCTGGACGCCGCGATCTGGGCGGTCCGCCGCACCCCGCGCCCTGCGGCGCCACTGGCCACCGCGCTTGGCGATGCGCTCAGCTACGGGCTGGACCTGATGTCCGACGCCCCCGCCTGCGAGCGCCGGGTGATCGACGTGGCGGGCGATGGCCGCAACAACGACGGCATCTCGGTCGCCCGCACCTATGAGCGTGAGGATTTCACCGGCATCACCGTCAACGGCCTCGCGGTGGGCGAGCACGAGGCCGATATCGTGGACTATTACGAACACGAGGTGATCCGTGGTCCCGGCGCCTTCGTCGAGGTCGCTCCCCGGCAGAGCGACTATCCCGAAGTGATCCTGCGCAAGCTGTTGCGGGAACTGGAGGGGCCGATGATCGGCCTCCTCGCGCCGCAGGGCCCGGCCAAGGGCTGACCCAAACCCGCCAAGATTAAGGAAAACCCGACCGGATTTTCGCCGGTTTTCCGTTGACTACTGGCCGCAAGCGGGAATGCTTCCCGCGATTGATGAACATATTCGGAGGTTTCAATGCGCCGTCTTTTCACCGCGCTTTTGCTGGGCCTGACGCTGATGCCGGGGGCCGCGCTTGCCGAACGGGTCATCGCCCATGTTTCCATCGCCGCGCAGGAGATGAAGGTCTACCACGAGGGGCGGCTTCTTTATACCTGGCCCGTCTCGACCGCCAAGGCCGGGAAGATCACCCCAGCGGGCACCTATGAGCCCGAATTCCTGTCGCGCAACCACCGCTCCAAGCGCTACAACAATGCGCCGATGCCCTTTGCGATCTTCTACAGCGGCAACTACGCGATCCACGGCACCGACCAGATCAAGCGCCTTGGCAAGCCCGCCAGCCACGGTTGCGTGCGGCTAGACCCGAAGAACGCGAAGATCCTGTTCGAGATGGTCAAGGCCGAGGGGATGGAGAACACGCGCGTCGTCATCGTGAACTAGCCAGGCTTTCCAGTCGGGCCCCTTCCTTTCCGCGCCCCGACCCGCTATAGCGCCGGGCTTGAAATGCTGCGGGAGCGGAAGATGCAGGGCTCGGCCAACCTCAACCTGATGATCAAGGCCGCGCGCAAGGCGGGCCGCAGCCTGGTGAAGGACTTCCGCGAGGTGGAGAACCTTCAGGTCTCGACCAAGGGGCCCGGCGACTTCGTCTCCCGGGCCGACCGCGAGGCGGAACGCCTGATCAAGGAGGAACTCCTCGGCGGTCGCCCGACCTATGGCTGGATCGGCGAGGAAACCGGCGTCACTCCCGGGGCCGACCCCACGCGCCGCTGGATCGTCGATCCCCTGGACGGGACGACGAACTTCCTGCACGGGATGCCGCATTGGGCAGTGTCGATCGCGCTGGAACACAAGGGAGAGATCGTCTCGGCCGTCGTCTACGACCCTGCCAAGGACGAGATGTTCTGGGCCGAAAAGGGTGCGGGCTGCTGGCTGAACGACAACCGCCGCCTGCGCGTGTCGGGCCGCCGGGCGATGCATGAGGCGGTTTTCGCCACTGGCGTGCCCTTCGGTGCCAAATCCACGCTGCCCGCGATGCTGAAGGACCTGGGTCGGCTGATGCCCGCCTGCGTCGGGGTGCGGCGCTGGGGGGCGGCCTCGCTCGACCTCGCCTATGTGGCGGCAGGCCGCTTCGACGGCTACTGGGAGCGGGAATTGTCCGCCTGGGATATCGCCGCCGGGATCTTGCTTGTGAAGGAAGCCGGTGGCCTGGTCGAAGGCCTGCGGGAAGGGACCGATCCGCTGGACGGCGCGCTGATTGCCGCGAACGACGGAATCTTCAAGGCGATGGCCGACACGATCCGCGCCTGACGCCTCCCTGATTTTTTCAAAGAAATCGGACCGGAGTTTCCAAAAACACCGGCGCCCGGCGCGATCACCCGCGCTGCAGTTTCACCGGCTCGGACCGCGCCAGCCGCAGGAAATGCGCGATATAGGGCTTGGCCGCATCCTCCTCGCGCGTGGCCGCATACATCCGTTTCGTCACCACCTCGGGGCCCAAGGGCCGGGTGATGTAGTCGGCATTGGTCTTCACCTCGCGCATCACCCAGTCGGGCAGGACGGCGACCCCCCGGTTCGAGCCCACCAGCATCAGGATCACCGCTGTCAGCTCTGCCGTCCGCTGCGCGCGGGGTTCGACCTTGGCCGGGGTCAGGACTTCGGTGAAGATGTCCAGCTTGTCGCGGCTGACCGGATAGGTGATCAGCACCTGGTCGCGGAAATCCTCGGCCGTGATGAACGCCTTCGCCGCCAGCGGGTTCTGCGAGGATCCGACAAAAGTCGGGTGATAGTCGAACAGCGGGTTGAACACGATCCCCGGCGGCGGTTCGCGATCCGAAGAAATCACCAGGTCCACATCCTCGCGGTTCAGCGCGGGCAAGGCGTCGAAAGCAAGGCCCGCCCGGATGTCCACATCGATCTCGGGCCAGGCATGACGGAACATTTCCAGCACCGGGAACAGCCAGTCGAAACAGGCGTGGCATTCGATGGCGATATGCAGCCGCCCGGTCCGGCCAGCCCGCAGCGCGCGAAACTCCTCCTCCATCGCGTCGATCTCGGGCAGGATGCGCTCCGCCGCCCGCAGCATCCGCAGACCCGCCGCCGACAACCGCATCGGCTTGGACCGGCGCACGAACAGCTCCATCCCCGCCTGGTCTTCCAGCCCCTTCACCTGATGCGACAGGGCCGATTGCGTCATGTTCAGCACATCCGCCGCGCGGGCCAGCCCCCCCGCCTGCTGGATCGCCCGGATCGTGCGCAGGTGGCGCAGCTCGATATACATGAATGAACCTCATGAAGATCGTGAGAACTATGAATTGGTCTCACATGCTGCGATCTGCCACAAGGGGGCCAGTGAAGGAGACTGCCATGACCACCCCTCGCATCAGCTTCGAGTTCTTCCCGCCGCAGTCGCTGGAGGCTTCGTTCCGGCTTTGGGACACGGTGCAGGCGCTGGCCCCGATGCAGCCGTCTTTCGTCTCGGTCACTTACGGCGCGGGCGGCACCACCCGGACGCTGACCCATGACGCGGTCTCGACCATTCACCGCAACTACGGTCTGAAGGTTGCCGCACATCTGACCTGCGTCGACGCCACCCGGACCGAAACCCTGGCCATTGCCGAAGCCTATGCCGCCGCCGGGGTCACCGAGATCGTGGCGCTTCGCGGCGACGCCCCGCAAGGCGCGCAGCGTTTCGTTCCGCACCCGCTGGGCTTTGCCAATTCGGTCGAGCTGGTGGAAAAGCTGTCCCGGACCGGCAAGTTCAAGATCCGCGTTGGTGCCTACCCGGAACCGCATCCCGATGCCGCCGACAGCGCCGCCGATGTGACCTGGCTGAAGCGCAAGATCGACGCGGGCGCCTCATCCGCGATCACCCAGTTCTTCTTCGACGCCGACACCTTCTTCCGCTTCCGCGATGCCTGCGCCAAGGCCGGTATCACAGCCCCGATCATCCCGGGCATCCTGCCGATCACCAGCTGGGAGGGCGCGAAGAAATTCGCCCGCCGCTGCGGCACCAGCGTTCCCCAGAAGCTGGACGAGGCCTTCGCCACCGCCGCCCGCGACGGGCGCGAGGAGCTGCTGGCGCTGACCCAATGCACCGCGCTCTGCGACCGGCTGCTGCAAGGCGGGGTCGAGGACCTGCACTTCTACACCCTGAACCGCCCGCAGCTGACCCGCGAAGTCGTCCACGCGCTTGGCATCCTGCCCGAGGTGGTGCTGGAGAAAGTGGCCTGAGAACATCCCCTTCGGGGGAACCGTCGTCTCCCTGGGCGGCTTTCCGACCTGTCCCTGACAGGCCACGGAAAGCCGCCATCTTTTGCCCGTTGCCCGTGGGGGGATATCGGCTAATCTCGCGCGACCCCAATCGCGGACCCAAGATGCCGAAGCTCGTCACCCTTCTGAACGGCCCGAACCTGAACCTCCTCGGCCTGCGCCAGCCCGAACTTTACGGGCGCGAGACGCTGGACGACGTGGTGGCCCGCACCGCCGATCTGGCCGAAGAGCTGGGCCTGACCGTCCGCGCCCTGCAATCCAACCACGAGGGCCAGTTGGTCGACTGGATCCACGAGGCGCGCGGCACCTCGGCCGCGATCATCATCAACCCCGGCGCCTATTCGCACACCTCCATTGCCATCCTCGACGCGCTGAATGCCTATGACGGCCCGGTGATCGAGGTCCACATCTCCAACATCCACAAGCGCGAGACGTTTCGCCACCACTCCTACGTCTCCGCCCGCGCCGATGGCGTGATCGCAGGCTGCGGGACCGAAGGCTACCTGTTGGCGCTCCGCCGGATCGCCTCGATCCTGAAGGCATGACCGACCGCTTCCGCTGGCACCCGCAGGCCCGGCTGTTCGACAGCACGGGGGCCGAGGTGCAGGCGCAGCCCGCCGCTAGCCCCATCCTGCCCGACACACCTCAGGGCCTCGCCGCGGCCATCGGCCTGCCCGCCTTCCGCATCGGCGCGCCCGACCAGCCGCCCCCCGCGCCGCACGAGCAGCCGGTCGTCGAAACCCTGACCTCCGGCTCCACCGGCCAGCCCCGGCGTATCCGCCGCACCCAAGGCTCCTGGACCGCCAGTTTCTCCGTCAACGCCGACTTCGGCATCGGCCCCGGCGCACGCATCGCGA
>Ga0056909_1001049_pt1 | contig 19081 bp, 18 predicted proteins | sample EBPBio102011_DNA_FD_62115 | JGI IMG/M metagenome (GOLD analysis project Ga0056909, IMG submission 62115) | Wastewater treatment Type I Accumulibacter community from EBPR Bioreactor in Madison, WI, USA - Reactor 1_1/10/2011_ DNA | ecosystem: Engineered > Bioreactor > EBPR > Anaerobic-Aerobic >...
TTCGGCGAAAAGTCGCGACGCCGCCGGTTCAGGCCGGAGCGCCCGCCAGAAGCGCGCGGAACTTGGGCCAGGCTTCGGGGTCGGCCACGGTCTTGTCGCGGCAGAAGGCGTTGCAGAAGCCGAAGCGGCGGCCCTGAACCTCAAGCACATGGGTGACTGGCTTGCCGGAATAGGGGCAGGCGTCGTTTTCGGCTTCGGTCCCCGCCACGGCGCGGGCGGGCAGCGGCACCGGACCGGGCCAGTCGCGCCGCTTGTAGTCGCGGCGGTAGAAATCCTGATCCGCGCCATCGACCAGCCCCATCGCCCGCCAGCGCCGGAACGAGGGATGCGCCAGGTGGGCGTTCACATAGGCCATGGCCGCCGGGCCGACCGGAAGGTTGTAACCGGCGATCCGCCCCGCGACAGGGGCGAAAAAAGCATCTGCCGCCGAATACGCGCCGCACAGCCAGGGGCCGCGCGATCCGGTCACCGCACGCGCCCAGGCCCAGATCTCCTCAAGCCGCGCCAGATCGGCCAGAACCTCGGGCGGCGGGGCGCAGTCTTCATAGCTGACCCGCAGGTTCATCGGGCAATAGCTGCGCAGGGCTGCGAAACCTGCGTGCATTTCGGCGGCCAGAACGCGGGCCGTGGCCCGCGCCACCGGCGCTTCGGGCCAGAGCCCGGCCTCGGGATGGCGCGTGGCAAGCTCCTCGGCGATGGCGATGGTTTCGGGCACCACCGCCCCTTCCGGCGTGCGCATGGTGGGCGCGGTGCGGGCGGGACGATAGTCCTGCAACAGCTTCGGCAATTCGTCGGTGTAAAGCCGCGCCGAATGGGTGCGGACCGGAATGCTGAAGGCGTCGAACAGAAGCCAGCCACGCAGGGACCAGCTTGAATAGCCGCGGTCACCGATCACAAGGTCATAGGTCATGCCACATCTCCATCGCTGGCGGCAGGGTAGGCGGCGGAAGGCGCGGCGGGAAACGACGAATTGTGACCCGTTCCATCACGGAATGTGATTGATCGGTCCCGCCCGCCTTACCCCCGGCCCGAACTCGATCCGGGTGACCGACAGATTGTCGATCCGATGCGCCAGCGCCGCCTCGGGCGACAGGCCCTCGGCCAGCTGGATTGCCGCGACGATCATGCCGAAATGCGCCACGACGATCAGCTCGTCCGCCTGACGTGCCAGCCGCGTCAGGGCATCCTCGACCCTTGCGGTCAGCCCGTCCCAGCATTCGCCGCTCGGCGCGCAGACCGTGCCCGGCCGGTCCCAGAAGGCGCGGGCCAGGACGGGGTCCTCGGCCTCGACCTCGGCCCAGCCGCGCATCTCCCAGCGGCCGAAATGCAGCTCGCGCAGGGCGGGATCATGGGCCAGACGCGGGCGCGGGGCCAGGGCATCGGCCGTGGCCATGGCGCGCGAAAGGTCGGAAGAGATGACCGGCACGACCGGCAGATGGGCGTTCAGCCGCTCCAGCGCCGCTGTGTCCGACAGATCGGCGGGCAGATCGGTCCAGCCCACCATGGCTTTCGCATGGGTCGGGCCATGGCGCACCAGCCAGAAGCGGCTCATGCCGGAACCGCCGACAGGTCGGGCAGCGCACCTTTCAGCGCCAAAGGCAGGCCCGCCATCACTGCCACCACAAGACCGGCATCCTGCGCCAGCCGCTGGTTCAGCCGCCCCTGTTCGTCCCGGAACTGCCGCGACAGCGCGTCGCCCGGCACGATGCCCCAGCCGACCTCATTCGTCACCACGATCACCCGGCCCGGACAGGCGGCGATGGCAGCGCGCAGACCGGCCATGGCGGCGGGCAGGTCATGCCCGGCCAGAAGGTGGTTGGTCAGCCACAGCGTCGCGCAATCGATCAGCGTGACGCTCTGCGGCGGCGCAACGGCAAGCGCCGGGCCAAGGTCCAGCGGTGCCTCGAACGTCTCCCAGTCGCCGCCGCGATCCGCGCGGTGCTGGGCGATGCGGTCGGCCATTTCATCATCCAGCGCCTGCGCCGTGGCGACATAACGGCGCGGCAGGCCGGTGGCGCGGGCCAGGATCTCGGCATGGCGCGATTTGCCGGACCGGGCGCCGCCGGTGACAAGGGTCAGGTGGGGAAGGTCGATCTGCATGACCGGACCCTAGCCGCCGCTTCTGTCCGGGGCCAGAGCCCTTTGTCTTGCCGTCGGCCCGCGCCTTGTGCATCAGGGGCCATGCGTCTTTTGCCCCTCCTTCTTCTCTGCGCGACCCCGGCCCTGGCCGAAAGGATCGACCCTGCCACCCTTGACCACCTGCCCGCCGCCGATGTGGTGGTGCTGGGCGAGGTGCATGACAATCCCGAACATCACTCCAATCAGGCCCGCGCCGTGGCGGCATTGCAGCCCAAGGCGCTGGTCTTCGAGATGTTGACGCAAGCCGAGGCCGCCCGCGCCCCCGCCGACCGCGGCGATGCCGGGGCGCTGGCGGCGGCCTTTGGCTGGGAAGGCTCCGGCTGGCCCGATTTCGCGCTCTATCACCCGATCTTCCTCGCCGCACCCGAGGCACGGATCTATGGCGGCGAGGTCGAGCGCGATCAGGCGCGGCTTGCCGTCTCGCAGGGTGCGTCGGCGGTCTTCGGTGCCGATGCCGCCTTATACGCCCTTGACCAGCCCTTGCCCGAAGCCGAGGCCACCGCCCGGGCGGAGGAACAGTTCAGCGCCCATTGCGGCGCCATGCCGATGGAGATGATGGGCGGCATGGTCGAGGCGCAGCGCCTGCGCGATGCAGCCCTTGCCCGCGCCGTTCTGCAGGCCATGCAGGAGACCGGCGGCCCGGTCGCCGTGATCACCGGCACTGAACATGCCCGCAAGGATCGCGGCGTTCCGGCCGCCCTTGCCCTTGCCGCGCCGGGGTTGCATGTGCTGGCGATCGGCCAGACCGAGGAAGACCCCGGGGTCGGCGCCCCCTTCGACCTTTGGCTCGTCACCGCGCCCGCGCCGCGCCCTGACCCCTGCGCCGCCTTCGCCCCCCCTTCGGATGGTTGAGTTTGCCCCGGCGCGGCCCTAGGGTCGGCGCAGCGAAAGGTGGCACATGCTGGCGGACAAGCGCATTCTTCTGATCATCGGCGGCGGCATCGCGGCCTATAAATCGCTCGACCTGATCCGCCGCCTGCGCGAAAGGGGGGCAAGCGTGCGGGCGGTGATGACCCAGGCCGCCCAGCAGTTCATCACCCCCCTGTCGGTTGGCGCGCTGACGGCGGACCATGTCTTCACCGATCTCTTCGACCGGCAGGATGAACAGGATGTCGGCCATATCCGCCTGGCGCGCGAGGCCGATCTGATCGTGGTCGCCCCGGCAACGGCGGACCTGATGGCAAAACTTGCCAATGGGCTGGCCGGTGATCTTGCCAGCGCCATTCTTCTTGCCACTGACAAGACGGTGCTGATGGCCCCGGCGATGAACCCGCGCATGTGGGCGCATCCGGCGACGCTGCGCAACTGCGCCACCCTGGCGGCGGATGGCGTGCTGTTCACCGGCCCGGGCCGGGGCGAGATGGCCGAGGCGGGCGAGGCGGGCGAGGGCCGCATGGCCGAACCGCTTGAAATCGTTGCTGCCGCCGAGGGTGCCCTGGGTGGCGGGCCGCTTGCGGGTCGGCATGTCCTGGTCACCTCTGGCCCCACGCATGAGCCGATTGATCCGGTGCGCTACATCGCCAACCGCTCGTCCGGGGCGCAGGGCACGGCTCTGGCGGCCGCGTTGCGCGATCTTGGGGCGCGCGTGACCTTCGTCACCGGCCCCGCCACCGTGCCGCCGCCGCAGGGCGTGGCGGTCGTCAGGGTGGAAACCGCGTCCGAGATGCTGGCGGCGGTGCAGGCCGCGCTGCCTGCTGATGCGGCGGTGATGGCGGCGGCGGTGGCCGACTGGCGTGTCGCCAATCAGGGCGCGCAGAAGATGAAGAAGGACGGCTCGGGCCGCGCTCCGGCGCTGGAATTCGCCGAGAACCCCGACATCCTCGCCACCGTGTCGAAAAGTCCGCAGCGGCCAAGGCTGGTGATCGGCTTTGCCGCCGAGACCGAGCAAGTGGTGGACCACGCCACTGCCAAACGGCTGCGCAAGGGCTGCGACTGGATCGTCGCCAATGATGTCAGCCCGGCGACCGGCATCATGGGCGGGGCCGAGAACGCCGTGACCCTGATCAGCGCTGCGGGCGCCGAGACCTGGGCGCGGATGCCGAAAGCCATGGTCGCCCGCCGCTTGGCCGAACGCATCGCAGAGGCGCTGGCATGAGCGTCACCGTCCAGATCCTGCGCGAGGCCTGGGCCGATCCCGACCTGCCCCTGCCCGAATACCAGACCGCAGGCGCTGCCGGGGCGGATATCGTCGCCAACCTGCCGCCCGAGATCCGGTCGCAGGGCGTGACCCTTGCGCCGATGCAGCGCCTGGTCTGCCCCACCGGCCTGCGCGTCGCCATTCCTGACGGCTACGAGATGCAGATCCGCCCGCGCTCGGGTCTCGCCACGAAACATGGCATCACGCTGCCCAATACGCCCGGCACCATCGACAGTGACTATCGCGGCCCCCTGGGCGTGGCGCTGATCAACCTGGGACCCGAGGTCTATACGATCCGCCATGGCGATCGCGTCGCCCAGGCGGTGATCGCGCCGGTGATCCGCGCCGCCTATCGGCTGGTCGAGGCGCTTGATGCGACCGAGCGGGGCGAGGGCGGTTTCGGATCGACCGGCAAAAGATGACGGGCGCAGGATGATCGGCCTTCTCGGCTTTGCAGTTCTTTGGGGCCTCGCGCGCTGGCTGCGCTGGCCGCGCACGCTGGGCTATGGCCTGATCGTCCTGTGGTGGGCGCTTCTCGTCCTGGCCACCGCCCCGCGCCTGGGCGCGCCCGGCCTTGCCGCCACGCTGGGCGGCGATTTCCGCCTCTGGGTGCTGCTTGGCCCGCTTGCCGTGCTGGTCGCGGCCTATCTTGCTGGTCTGCGCATCCTCAAGGCCCGCGCCGCGCCTGCCAAGACGCCCGCCGCCAGCGGCAGCTTTTCCTCGGCCGAACTTGACCGCTATGCCCGCCACATCCTGCTGCGCGAAATCGGCGGGCCGGGGCAGAAGGCGCTGAAAGGCGCGAAGGTTCTGGTTGTCGGCGCGGGCGGCCTTGGCGCCCCGGCACTTCTGTACCTTGCCGCCAGCGGGGTGGGGCGGATCGGCGTGATCGACCCCGATGTGGTCGAGGCCTCGAACCTGCAACGCCAGGTCATCCACACCGAAGACCGTGTGGGCATGGCCAAGGTCTTTTCGGCACAAAAGGCCCTGCAGGCGCTGAACCCCTTCATCGAGATACTGCCCTATCAACGCGCGCTCGATGCAGAGACTGCCGCTGACCTGATCGCCGACTATGACCTGGTGCTGGACGGAACCGACAATTTCGACACCCGCTATCTGGTCAACCGCACCTGCGCCGCGCTGGGCAGGCCGCTGATCGCGGGGGCGATCACGCAATGGGAGGGCCAGCTTTCTCTGTGGCACCCCGCTGCGGGCGGGCCCTGCTATGAATGCGTCTTCCCCGTGCGCCCCGCGCCCGGCATGGTTCCGACCTGCGCCGAAGCGGGCGTCGCCTCGCCCCTGCCGGGGGTGATCGGCAGCATGATGGCGATGGAGGCGGTCAAGCACCTGACCCAGGCGGGCGAGACGCTGAAGGGCCGCCTGATGATCCATGACGCGCTTTACGCCGAGACCCGCACCATCACGGTGAAGAAGCGCCCCGATTGCCCGGTCTGCGGCGCGCGCTGAGCGCAGTCGCGATCTGCGCCGGTCCTCCGCATCCGCTTGCAAGCGCCCTGCGGGCCGGGCTAATTGGGTGAAACCAAACGGGAGCCTGACCCATGAACTTCACCGCCGCCTTCGGCGCCGCCGCGCTGTCCTTTGCCGCCTTTTCGGCCTTCGCCCAGGATCTGCCTGATCTTCAGGGCAAGGAAATTACCATCGTCACCGAAAACGCCTATCCGCCCCTGCAATTCGTCGATGGCAGCGGTGCGGCGGTCGGCTGGGAATATGACGCGATGGCGGAAATCGCCAAGCGGCTGAACCTCAAGGTCACCTACCAGAACACGTCCTGGGACGCGATGATCCCGGCCGTGGCCGAAGGCCAGTATGACATGGGCATGACCGGCATCACCATCACGGACGAGCGCAAAGAGCAGGTCGATTTCTCGGACAGCTACATGACCTCGGAATCGGTCATGCTGGTGCGCGGCGACGAATCCCGCTTCACCGACGCTGCCAGCTTCGCAGCCAATGCTGACCTGCTGATCGGCGCGCAGGCCGGCACCACGCCCTTCTACACCGCCGTCTATTCCGTGCTGGACGGCAATGAGCAGAACCCGCGCATCAAGCTTTTTGAAACTTTCGGCGCGTCGGTCGAGGCGCTGAAGGCGGGCGATGTCGATCTGGTCCTGACCGACGGCACGGCCGGGGCGGGCTATGTGGCGGCCTCGAACGGCGCGCTGAAAGTGGTGGGAACGCCGCTTGGCACCGAGGAGTTCGGCTTCATCTTCCCGAAGGGCTCGGAATTCGCCGCGCCGATCAACGCCGCCATCGCCAGCCTCAAGGCCGACGGCACGTTCGAGGCGCTGAACAAGAAGTGGTTCCTCGACTACGCCCTGGGCAACTGATCCGGGCAGAAGACGGGGCAGGGGGCCGATGCTGGGCCCGCAAGGAAAACGGGACGAAGATTTCCCCTGGTGGCTGGTGATCCTTGGGTTCACCGGTCTCTGGCTGTTTTGGGAAGTCCTGTCGCGCGATTATTACGCCGCGGTCTTGCAGACGCTGGCCAAGGGCATCGGCGTCACCATCGCCGTTGCCGTCATCGCCTATCTGGGCGCCTGCCTGATCGGCCTGGGCCTCGCGATGATGTCGCTGTCGCGCCATCTGGTCCTGCGCCAGATCGCCCGGCTCTATATCGAGGTGATGCGCGGCGTGCCGATCATCGTGCTTCTCCTCTATGTCGCATTCGCGATCTCGCCCGCCCTGGTGGCCGGGGTGAATGCGCTGGCGGGCGAAGAGGTCTGGCGCCCGCGCGATTTTCCCCTGATCGCCCGCGCGGCGATCGCGCTGATGCTGGCCTATTCCGCCTTTCTGGCCGAGATCTTCCGAGCCGGGCTTCAGGCCGTGCCTGTGGGCCAGATCGAGGCGGCGCAGGCCCTGGGCCTGTCGGGCTGGCAGAGGTTCCGCCATATCACCCTGCCGCAGGCCTTCCGGCTGATCCTGCCGCCCCTGGGCAATGATTTCGTCGCCATGGTGAAGGATTCCTCGCTGGTCTCGGTTCTGGGCGTGGCCGACATTACCCAACTGGCCAAGGTGACGGCGGCGGGCAACTTCCGTTATTTCGAGACCTACAATGTCGCGGCGCTGCTGTATCTAGTGATGACCATCGGCCTGTCGCTCCTGCTGCGGCGGATCGAGGCGCGGATGCGGTCGCGCTGATGTGAAGCCCCGGGGGTCTTGCCCCCGGACCCCCCGAGTATTTCTTGCCAAGATGACATGGTGAAGGAGAGGGCGATGAACGTGCTTTTGCAGAACTGGGACACGCCCTTCGGCCTGCCGCCCTTTGGCGAAATCAAGGATGCCGATTTCCTGCCCGCCTTTGATGAGGCGCTATCCCGCGCACGCGCCGCCATCGCCGCGATTGCCGAAGGGCCGGACACGGGGTTCGCCGAGGTGATCGAGGCGCTGGAACTGGCCGAAAGCGATCTCGACCGGGTCTCGGGCGTCTTCTACAATCTCGCGGGCGCGGATTCGAACGAGGCGCGCGAGGAATTGCAGCGCGTCCTTGCCCCGAAGCTCAGCGCCTTTTCCAGCGAAGTGACGAACAACAAGGCGCTTTTCGCCAAGATCGAGACCCTGTGGCAGGCGCGCGAGACGCTGGACCTTACGCCCGAACAGCGCCGCGTGCTGGACCTCTACCGCCGCATGTTCATGCGCTCCGGTGCGGCGCTGGAGGGGGAGGCGGCCGAGCGGCTGACCGCCGTCAAGGCGCGGCTTGCCGTGCTGGGCACCCAGTTCAGCCAGAACCTGCTGGCGGATGAACGGTCGTGGTACATGGATCTGGCCGAGGCCGATCTGGAGGGCCTGCCCGATTTCGTGGTGCAGGTGGCACGTGCGGCGGGGCAGGAGCGCGGCCTGACCGGCCCGGTCGTGACGCTGAACCGTTCGCTCATCGTGCCCTTCCTGCAATTCTCGCCGCGCCGGGCCCTGCGGCAAAAGGCCTATGAGGCCTGGGTTGCGCGCGGCGCGAATGGCGGGTCCACCGACAATCGCGCCATCGCGGCGGAAATCCTTTCCCTGCGCCATGAACGCGCGCAGCTTCTGGGCTATGCCGATTTCGCCCGGTTCAAGCTGGAACCCGAAATGGCCAAGACGCCGCAGGCGGTGCGCGATCTTCTGATGCGGGTCTGGCAGCCCGCCCGCGCCAAGGCGCTGGCCGATGGCGCGGTGCTCGAGGCGATGCTGCATACCGATGGCGTTCCCGGCCCGCTGGAAGCCTGGGACTGGCGCTATTATTCGGAAAAGCGCCGCAAGGCCGAGCATGACCTCGATGAGGCGGCGCTGAAACCCTATCTCTCGCTCGACGCCATGCTGGGCGCGATGTTCGATTGCGCCAGCCGCCTGTTCGGCCTGGAATTCCGCGAGATCCCCGGTCCCTTCTACCACCCCGATGTGCGGGGCTGGGAGGTGACGCGCAAGGGCACCCATGTCGCGGTCTTCCTGGGCGACTATTTCGCCCGCGGCTCGAAACGCTCGGGTGCCTGGTGTTCGGCGATACGGTCGCAGAAGAAGCTAGGCGGGGACCAGCGCCCCATCGTGGTCAATGTGTGCAACTTCGCCAAGGGCGATCCTTGCCTTCTGTCCTATGACGATGCCCGCACCCTGTTCCACGAATTCGGCCATGCGCTGCATCAGATGCTGTCCGACGTGACCTATGGCTTCATCTCGGGCACCTCGGTCGCGCGTGATTTCGTCGAACTGCCCAGCCAGCTTTACGAACATTGGCTTGAGGTTCCTTCGGTCCTGGAACAACACGCGAAACACTTTCAGACCGGCGAACCCATGCCCGCCGACCTGTTGAAGCGCCTCCTGGACGCGGGCACCTATGACCAGGGTTTCGCCACGGTGGAATTCGTCTCCTCGGCCATGGTGGACCTTGAGTTCCATTCCGGCCCGCCCGCCGCCGATCCGATGCAGAAACAGGCCGAAGTGTTGGAAACCCTGGGCCTGCCCCGTGCGATCCGCATGCGCCACGCCACGCCGCATTTCGCCCATGTCTTCTCGGGCGACGGCTATTCCTCGGGCTATTACAGCTACATGTGGTCTGAGGTGATGGATGCCGATGCTTTCGCGGCCTTTGAGGAAGCGGGCGATCCCTTCGACCCCGGCACCGCGCGGAAGCTGGAAAAATTCATCCTCTCCGCGGGCGGCAGCGAAGAGGCCGAGGCGCTTTACCTGCAATTCCGCGGCAAGATGCCCGGCGTCGAGGCGCTGCTGAAGGGCAGGGGCCTTCTGGAACCGGTCTGACCGTCAGGTCTTCCGGGCCTTTGGCTTGCGCAACCCGCCCGACGCATGGCCGAATGCGCTGCGAAAGGCCCGGCTTAGCGTGGCCGGGCTGGAAAACCCCGTCCGCAGCGCCACTTCGGCCAGGGGATAGGGCGTCTCGGTCAGCAGTCGCCGTGCCGCCTGCAAACGCAGGCCCAGCATATGCGCGCCGGGGGTGATGCCCAAAGCGGCGCGGAACAGCGCCTCCAGCCGCCGGGGCGACAGACCGACCGCCGCCGCCGTCTCGGCCGCCGGTTCCGGCGCGTCGATCCGCGCCTCCATCCGCGCCAGCGCTGCCGCCACGCGCGGGTCCAGCACCGGGTCACGGCTTGGCGGCGCGATCTGCGGCTCGGCCCCCGGCCTTGCGCGGGTCAGGAAGGAATTCGCCACCTGCCGCGCCAGCGCCGCGCCATGCCGCGCCCGGATCAGATGCAGCATGAAATCCTGCGCCGGGGCCGCGCCGCCGATACAGGCGCGGTTGCGGTCGATCACATAGCGGTCGGGCACCACCTCGACCTCGGGATAGGCGGCGGCCAGATCCTCCAGATCCTCCCAATGCACCGTGGCCCTGTAGCCATCCAGCAACCCCGCCCGCGCCATCACCCAGGGGCCCGCATCCACGCCCCCCACCAGCGCGAAGCGCGGCGCGATCCGGGCCAGGTCTCGGATCAGGCCCCGTGTCACCGCCTCTTGCAGCCGGTAGCCCGCGATCACGATCAGGGCCTCGGCCCCTGCCGCCGCCGACAGGGGGCCAGAGGAGGGCAGCGACAGCCCGCAGGTCAGCGGCGCGGGCGCGCCATCCGGCGTCACCACACGCCAGCGATAGGCCTCATGCCCGAGATGACGGTTCGCGTTGCGCAACGGGTCCAGCGCCGAGGCGACCTCAAGGATCGATGCCTGCGGCAGCACCAGAAGCGCCATGGTCAACGGCCCCGTCGCCGCCGTGAAGATCGCGTTTTCCGTCATGGGATTTTCGTAAATCGCAAAACATTGCCGCACAAGGGGGCTAATCTGCCGCCCAAGACAGGAGGGCCCCATGCCGCTGACCATGAATCGCGAAGTCTTCATCACCTGTGCCGTGACCGGCTCGGGCGGCACGCAGGACCGCTCGCCGCATGTGCCGCGCAGCCCGCAGCAAATCGCCGAAAGCGCCATCGCGGCGGCCAAGGCGGGGGCGGCGGTGGTGCATTGCCATGTGCGCGACCCCGAAACCGGCAAGCCCGCCCGCGACCCGGCGCTCTATCGCGAAGTGACCGAACGCATCCGCGACAGCGACACCGACGTGGTGCTGAACCTGACCGCCGGCATGGGCGGCGACCTGCTGTTCGACGGCACCGAGGCGATGAACCGCATGGGCGCCAAGTCCGACATGGCCGGGGCCGAGGAACGCGTCGCCCATGTCGTCGAATGCCGCCCCGAGATCTGCACGCTCGATTGCGGCACGATGAATTTCAACGAAGCCGATTACGTGATGGTCAACACCCCCGGCATGCTGCGCGACATGGCGAAGCGCATGGTGGCGTCGGGCACGCGGATCGAGATCGAGGCTTTTGATACCGGCCATCTCTGGCTGGCGAAAGCGCTGGCGGATGAAGGGGTTATCCCAGACCCGGTGCTGGTGCAGCTGTGCATGGGCGTGCCGTGGGGCGCGCCGGACGACCTGAACACCTTCCTGGCCATGGTCAACAACGTGCCGAAGCACTGGCACTGGTCGGCCTTCGCGCTGGGCCGCCACCAGATGCCCTATGTCGCGGCCTCGGTGCTGGCGGGCGGCAATGTGCGGGTCGGGCTGGAAGACAATCTCTGGCTCGACAAGGGCGTGCTGGCCACCAACGCCCAACTGGTGGAACGCGCCGCCACGATCATCGAGAACCTGGGCGCGCGGGTGATCACGCCTGCCGAGGTGCGGGCGCGGCTGAAGCTGGAAAAGCGCGCGCCGGTGGCGAAGTAAGCCCGGCATCGCTTTACACAATCGAACATCCACAGACAGGAACAGGCCGCAAATGGCGCGCAAGGTTGCAATTATCGGGGGTGGGGTGATCGGCGGCGGCTGGGCCGCGCGGTTCCTGCTGAATGGCTGGGATGTCGGCGTCTTCGATCCCGATCCCGAGGCGGAGCGGAAGATTTCCGCCGTCATGTCCAACGCAAGGCTGGCACTGCCTGCCCTGTCGGACGTGCCGATGCCGCCCGAAGGCAAGCTGACCTTCCACGGCACGATCGGCGAGGCGGTCGAGGGCGCGGAATATGTGCAGGAATCCGTCAGCGAACGGATCGAGCTGAAGCACAAGGTCTATGCCCAGCTGCAACAGGCCAATCCCGGCGTGCTGATCGGCTCCTCCACCTCCGGCTTCAAGGCCTCGGACCTGCAACAGGGCAGCCCTGCGCCGGAAAACATCATCGTCGCGCATCCGTTCAACCCGGTCTATCTGCTGCCCCTGTCCGAGGTTTCGGGCAGCCCGAAGAACACCCCGGAAACCGTTGAGAAGACGGTGCAGATCATGAAGGACATCGGGATGTTCCCCCTGGTGATCCGGCATGAAATCGACGCCTTCATCGGCAACCGCTTTCTCGAAGCCGTCTGGCGCGAGGCCTTGTGGATGCTGAAGGACGGTATCGCCACGACCGAGGAAATCGACGAGGCGATCCGCATGGGCTTCGGCCTGCGCTGGGGCCAGATGGGCCTGTTCGAGACCTATCGCATCGCGGGCGGCGAGGCCGGAATGCGGCACTTCATGGCGCAATTCGGCCCGGCCTTGAAATGGCCCTGGACCAAGCTGATGGACGTACCCGAGTTCAACGACGAGCTGGTCGATCTGGTGGCGAACCAGTCCGACGCGCAATCGGGCCAATATGGCATCCGCGAGTTGGAACGTATCCGCGACCAGAACCTGGTCGGTTTCCTGCGTGCGTTGAAGGAGCGCAACTGGGGCGCGGGCAAGGTGCTGCGGGAACATGACGAACGCCGCGCCGCCGCCTTCCTGGGCGATCTTGACAGCGCGCCAAAAGCGGCCCCGCTGGTCATGGCCCAGTTGCAGGTCCTGCCAGGCTGGATCGACTATAATGGCCATATGACCGAAAGCCGCTATTACTTCGCCAATTCCGAAGCGGTCGACAATTTCCTGCGCCTGATCGGGGCGGGGATGGACTATGTCGCCGCCGGGCACAGCTTCTATTCGGCCGAGACCCATATCCGCCATCTGGGCGAGGCCAAGCTGGGCGACCGGCTGACCTGCACGCTGCAAATCCTTTCGGCCGACGAGAAGCGCTTCCGCTCCTTCGTTCAGGTGAAGAAGGGCGAGGAAGTGGTTGCCACGGTTGAGCAACTTTGCCTCCATGTCGATATGGCGGCGGGCAAGTCGGCCCCGGCTGCGCCGGAGGTCTGGGCCAGGCTGAAGGCCATCGTCGAGGCGCAGGCGGGCCTGCCCCTTCCCGACGGCGCGGGCCGCGCCGTGGGCCAGAAGAAGTGACCCGCCGCGTCCTGATCACCGCAGGGGCGAATGGCATCGGGCTGGTGATAGCCCAGGCCTTCGCGGCGGCGGGCGACCGGGTCTGGGTCACGGATGTTGACGCTGCCATGATTGCGGCCCTGCCGCCGGGCATCCGCGGCACGCTCTGCGATGCGGCCTCGGAACCGGCCATGGATCTGCTCTTTGCCGAACTCATGGCGGAGTGGGGCGGGCTGGACGTGCTGGTGGCCAATGCCGGGATCAAGGGTCCGACGGCGGCGATTGAGGACATGCCGCTGGAAGCCTGGCACCAGTGCCTGGCGGTCAATCTTGACGGTGCCATGCTGGCGGCGCGCGGTGCGGCGCGGCTGATGAAACCGGCCGGCAAGGGGGCGATGGTCTTTCTCTCCTCGACCTCCGGCCTTTATGGCACACCCTTCCGCGCCCCCTATGTGGCGGCGAAATGGGGCGTCATCGGGCTGATGAAGACCGTGGCGATGGAACTGGGTCCGCATGGCATCCGTGCCAATGCGATCTGCCCGGGCTCGGTCAACGGCCCCCGCATCGACCGGGTGATCGAGGCGGAAGCGGCGGCCAAGGGCATGACCCCCGGTGCCGTCCGCCAGGGCTATGCCTCGGGCACGGCCCTGAAACAACTGTCCAACCCCGAAGACGTCGCCGATATGGCGCTTTTCCTCGCCTCCGACGCGGCGCGCATGGTCTCGGGCCAGGCGCTGGCGGTCGATGGCATGACCTACAATGTGGACCCGTGAGGTAAGACTATGGATTTCGGCCTGACCGAAGAGCAGCAGATGATCGTCGACACGACGCGGGCCTTCGTCGAGACGGAGCTTTACCCGCATGAGGCCGAGGTCGAACGCACGGGCGTGCTGCGCGAAGAGCTGCGCAAGGAGCTGGCGCAGAAGGCCATCGAAGCGGGTCTTTACGCTGCCAACATGCCGGTCGAGGTCGGCGGGGCCGGTCTCGATACCCTGACCTGGCTGCTTTACGAAAAGGAACTGGGCAAGGCCAATTACGCCCTGCACTGGACCTGCGTCTCGCGCCCCTCGAACATCCTTCTCGCCTGCGAGGGCGAACAGCGCGACAAATACCTCTTCCCCTGCATCCGCGGCGAGAAGCATGATTGCCAGGCGATGACCGAACCGGGTGCCGGTTCCGACCTGCGCGGCATGAAGTCCTTCGCCCGCCAGGACGGCGATGATTTCATCCTGAACGGCACCAAGCATTTCATCAGCCACGCCGATCTCGCCGATTTTGCCATTGTCTGGATGGCGACCGGCGAAGAGGACACGCCGCGCGGCAGGAAGAAGCTCATCACCGCCTTCCTGGTCGACAAGGGCACCCCCGGCTTCACGGTGCGCGACGGCTATCGCAATGTCAGCCATCGCGGCTACAACAACATGATCCTCGAATTCGACAATTGCCGCCTGCCGAAGTCGCAGATCCTGGGCGAGGTTCACAAGGGTTTCGAGGTGGCGGGAAAATGGCTGGGCGCGACCCGGCTGCAAGTCGCTTCGACCTGCCTTGGCCGCGCCGAGCGCGCCATGGGTCACGCCCTGTCCTGGGCGGCGGAACGCAGGCAGTTCGGCCAGCAGATCGCCAAGTTCCAGGGCATCAGCTTCAAGCTTGCCGATATGGCGACCGAGCTGAAGGCGGCGGAACTGCTGACCCGCGAGGCGGCCTGGAAATACGATCAGGGCACGGTGACCGAGGCCGACATGGCCATGGCCAAGCTGAAGGCGACCGAGGTTCTGGCCAAAATTGCGGATGAGGCGATCCAGATCCATGGCGGCATGGGGCTGATGGACGAGCTGCCGCTGGAGCGGATCTGGCGCGACGCGCGGGTCGAGCGGATCTGGGAAGGCACTTCGGAAATCCAGCGCCACATCATCAGCCGCGAGCTGTTGCGGCCCCTGGGGGCGTAGGGCCCGGTCTTGCCGCATCCGCTCCGGGGGCGCCGCCCCCGGACCCCCGGGATATTTTTGAACAGAAGAAGAAACCGAATGTTAACCTCGATTCGCCAGTCTTGCAGCACGGTACAGGCGGGGACGCCGATGACCGTAACGGGAGAAGGCGCCTCGCTCGGATCTCTCGGGCGAGGCGTTTCGGCGCCCTCCGGTCTCGCTTTCTTCTGTTCAAAAATATCCCGGGGGTCCGGGGGCAGAGCCCCCGGGCGTGGCCACAAGCGCGAGGCCCGCAGATGACGCGCCTCGACCGCCTGCTCCGCCCGCGCCATATCGCCGTTCTCGGTGCCGGCTGGGCCCTGAATGTCATCGAGCAATGCCGCAAGATGGGCTTTGACGGCCCGGTCTGGCCGGTCCATCCGGCAAAGACCGAAATCGGCGGGCTGAAGGCCTATGCCAGCCTGGCCGACCTGCCCGCGCCGCCCGATGCCAGTTTCATCGGCGTCAACCGCCATGCAACGCTGGATGTGGTGGCCGAACTGGCCGCCATGGGCGCCGGGGGGGCGATCTGTTTCGCCAGCGGCTGGACCGAGGCCGGGGCGCCGGACCTGCAGGACAGGCTGGTCGCGGCGGCGGGCGACATGCCGATTCTCGGCCCCAATTGCTATGGCGTGATCAACTATCTCGATGGCGCGCTTCTCTGGCCCGACCAGCATGGCGGGGTCCGGGTCGAAAAGGGGGTGGCGCTGGTCAGCCAGTCCTCGAACATCGTCATCAACCTGGGCATGCAGCAGCGCGGCCTGCCCGTCGCCTATGTCGCCTGTCTGGGCAATGCCGCCGTCGTCGGCCTGGCCGAATTGACCGGGGCGCTGCTCGACGATCCGCGCGTCACTGCCGTCGGTCTGTATATCGAGGGGATTGACGATGCCCCGGCCTTCGCCGCGCTGGCCGAGAAGGCCCGCGCCCTGGGCAAGGGCGTGGTCGCGATCAAATCGGGCAAGACCGAACTTTCCCGCAGCGCTGCCGCTTCGCATACCGCCTCGCTGGCGGGCGGCGGCGCGGCCTCCAGCGCCTTCCTGCGCCAGATCGGCGTGGCCGAGGTCAATACCCCGGTCGAGCTGATCGAGACGCTGAAGATCTTCCATGTCCACGGTCCGCGCATCGGCACCCGCCTCTGCTCGCTTTCCTGCTCAGGCGGCGAGGCCGGGCTGGTGGCCGATCTGGCGGCCCCCCATGGCCTGGACTTTCCGCCTGTGCCGCAAGCGACGCATGACCGGCTGTTCGCCGTGCTGGGCGAGATCCCCACCATCTCGAACCCCTTGGATTATCACACCTTCATCTGGGGCGACGGGCCGAAGACGACCGAGGTCTTCTCGGCCATGCTCGAGGCCTATGATGCCGGCCTCTACATCATCGACCCGCCGCGCGCCGACCGCTGCGATCCCTCGGGCTATCAGCCCGCGCTCGATGCGATCGTCGCCGCGCAAAGGGCCACCGGCAAGGTGGCGCTGCCGGTGGCCTCGCTGCCCGAGAATTTCGGCGAGGGGCGCGTGGCCGGGCTGATGGGGCAGGGGGTCTGCACCCTTCTGGGGCTGGAAACCGCCTTGGCCGCCGTCAAGGCCGCGCAGACCGCGCCCGGCAGTCCAGGCTGGCGGCCCGCCCCGGCGCTGGCCCCGCGCGACACCACGCTTCTGTCCGAGGCGGAGGGCAAGGCGCTTCTGGCCGAAGCCGGGGTCGCGGTGCCGCGATCCTTCACCGCGCCCAGGCTGGCGGACCTGGCCAAGGGCGCCGCCGGCCTGACGCCACCCTTCGCGCTGAAGGGCCTGGGCTTTGCCCACAAGACCGAGGCCGGGGCCGTGCGGCTGGGCCTCGCCTCGCTGGACGGCCAGGCCGAGATGCCGGGTGCCACGGGCTATCTGGTCGAGGAAATGGTCACCGGCACGGTGGCCGAAATCCTGCTCGGCCTGCGCCGCGACCCGGTCTATGGCGTCACGCTGACGCTGGGCATGGGCGGGGTCACGGCCGAGGTTCTGGCCGACACGGTCACCCTTGTCCTGCCCTGCACGCAAGACCAGATCCTTGAGGCGCTGCGCCGGTTGCGGCTTTGGCCGCTTCTCGATGGCTATCGCGGCCGACCCAGGGCCGATACCTCCGCGCTTGCCGATGTCGCTGTGCGGCTCGGGCGGCTGATGCTGGCGGACCCTTCGCTGGAAGAGATTGAAATCAACCCCGTCCTCCTGACCGCGCGGGGCGCGGTCGCGGTGGATGCGCTGATCAGGAGAGCATGAGATGGCCATGGAAATGCGGGTCGAAAGCCCGGTCAAGACCCGCCGTGAAGGCGCGATCCTTGAGGTGACGCTGGATGCGCCCAAGGCCAATGCGATCAGCCTCAAGACCAGCCGCGTCATGGGCCATGTCTTCCGCGATTTCCGCGACGATGACTCCTTGCGCGTCTGCATCCTGCGCGCGGCGGGGGAAAAGTTTTTCTGCCCCGGCTGGGACCTGAAAGCCGCGGCCGAAGGCGACGCCGTCGATGGCGATTACGGCGTCGGCGGCTTTGGCGGCCTGCAGGAATTGCCGAACCTCAACAAGCCGGTGATCGCCGCCGTCCAGGGCATCTGCTGCGGCGGCGGGCTGGAGCTGGCGCTGTCGGCCGACCTGATCCTGTGCTCGACCACCGCGACCTTTGCCCTGCCGGAAATCCGCTCGGGCACCGTGGCCGATGCGGCCTCGATCAAGCTGCCCAAGCGCATCCCCTATCACGTCGCCATGGACCTGCTGCTGACCGGGCGCTGGTTCGACGCCGAGGAGGCCTTCCGCTGGGGCCTGATCAAGGAAATCTGCGCGCCCGATGACCTGCTGGCCAAGGCCTGGGATCTGGCACGCCTTCTCGAATCCGGCCCGCCGCTCGTCTATGCCGCGATCAAGGAAGTGGTGCGCGAGGCGGAGAACCTGCGCTTCCAGGACGCCATGTCCCGCATCGGCAAGCGCCAGTTCGCCACCGTCGACAAGCTTTATTCCTCGGAAGACCAGCTTGAAGGCGCCCGCGCCTTTGCCGAAAAGCGCGACCCGGTCTGGAAGGGGAAATGAGGGCGCTGCGCGCCATGGTGGTAGAGCCCGAAGGGCTGGACCGTTTCGTCGCGGCCCAGGCCGGGGTCTGGCCGCGTGCCCTGGCCGAGATCCGCGCCGGGCACAAGGACAGCCATTGGATGTGGTTCATCTGGCCGCAACTGCGCGGGCTTGGCCTTTCGGCCATGGCCCAGACCTATGGCATAGCCGGGCGCGACGAGGGGCGGGCCTACCTGGCCCATCCCCTTCTTGGCCCCCGCCTGACCGAGATCAGCCGTGTCATGCTGGCCCATCGCGCCAAGCCCGCGGCCGAGGTCCTTGGCCCGGTCGATGCGCAGAAACTGCGCTCCTCGATGACGCTTTTCGCAAGTCTTGCGCCGCAGGAGCGCGTCTTCGCCGACATTCTGCGCACCTTCTTTGACGGCCAGCCCTGCCCGCGCAGCCAGGCCCTGCTCCGCCACCCTTGAAACCCGACAGGTCCTGTCGCAAATCGCCAAGTCAGGCGGCGGCGGAGGCCTAGGGTGCCGCCGAAGGGGACGGATATGGTCGACACGGATTACATCATCATCGGCGCAGGCAGCGCGGGCTGCGTTCTGGCCAACCGGCTGAGCGAGAACGGCCGCCACCGTGTGACGCTTGTCGAGGCGGGCGGCGACGACCGGCGCTTCTTCGTCCAGATGCCGCTCGGCTATGGCAAGCTGTTCTACGATCCCGCCGTGAACTGGCTTTACGCCGCCGAACCCGATCCCGGCCTGAACGGCCAACGCGACCATATCCCGCGCGGCCGCATCCTGGGCGGGTCTTCCTCGATCAATGCGATGGTCTATATCCGCGGCCAGAAACAGGATTTCGACGATTGGCAAGCCGCTGCCGGCCCCGGCTGGGGCTGGGACGCGGTGCTTTCGGCCTACAAGGCCATCGAGCATAACGAGGCCGGGGCGAACGCATGGCGCGGCCAGGGCGGGCCGCTTTACGTCTCGAACAACCGTCGCGGGCTGCACTGGCTGGTCGAGGATTACATCGCCGCCTGCACCGAGGCCGGCCTGCCCTACAATGCCGATTTCAACGGCGAAAGCCAGGAAGGCGCCGGCACCTATCAGATG
>Ga0056909_1001052_pt1 | contig 19039 bp, 14 predicted proteins | sample EBPBio102011_DNA_FD_62115 | JGI IMG/M metagenome (GOLD analysis project Ga0056909, IMG submission 62115) | Wastewater treatment Type I Accumulibacter community from EBPR Bioreactor in Madison, WI, USA - Reactor 1_1/10/2011_ DNA | ecosystem: Engineered > Bioreactor > EBPR > Anaerobic-Aerobic >...
TCGATACTCATCGACGGCCTTGAAATTTCGCGAACTGTTTCTGCTCTTCGTTATCGGCACCAAACGACGAGACCAGAGACAAATGATCTGATCCGTGAGATTGCGCGTGTATAGGTGTAGGGCTCTGTTGCACAAATCGGGTGATGGCCGGGGTTCCCCTTTCCCCGGACGGACCTATCCCACGACCTCTGTGACGGGTATGCCGAGTGCGGTGTAGCCGTTCAGAACTGCGATACGGACCTGGAGTTCGGCGACCTGACGGTCGAAGTCTCGCGCCATGAGCCGCTGGCCCAGCAGTTTCACGCAATGCATCTTTGTCTCGACGCGGCTCCGGCGATGATATCCGCTCCATCGTCGCCAGAGGGCGCGGCCCAGATACTTCGATGCTCGCAGGGCCTCGTTACGCGCCACGGCTCCCGCGGTGACAGTCTTCCATGGCTTGGCGTTTTTGCGGGGTGGAATGACGGCATGGGCGCCACGGTCGGCAATGGCGTCGTGGCATTTTCGTGTGTCGTAGGCACCATCAGCGGTGACCGAACCGATCTCCTGGTCCGCCGGGATCTGGGCAAGTAGGTCGGGCAGGACCGGTGCATCGCCAATGTGGCTTCCGGTGATCTCAACAGCGCGAACTTCCAATGTTTGCTCGTCGATCCCAATGTGGATCTTGCGCCAGACCCGTCGCTTGGGGCCGCCATGCTTGCGGGCGTGCCACTCACCTTCGCCCTCAACCTTGATCCCCGTGCTGTCGATCAGCAAGTGTAACGGCCCCTGGAACCGCGATACGGAATGTGCACGGCAAGGGTCTTCTGGCGGCGGGACAGGGTGCTGAAATCCGGCACCGTCCAGTCCAGACCGATCCGCCGCAGGAGGCTCTCGACGAACCCGGTCGTCTGTCGCAACGCCATGCCGAACAGGACCTTCATCGAAAGACAGGTCTGGATGGCGGCATCGCTGTAGCTCGGCTGCCGGCCCCGCCTGCCCGTCGGCACGGCCTCCCAGCTCATCTCGGGGTCGAACCAGATCGTCAGCGAGCCACGGAGCTTGAGCGCTTCGTTATAGGCGGGCCAGTTCCTGGTCTTGTATGTCGGGGATGTCGGTCTGCTCATGCAGCCCAGCTACCATGCTGGATTCACGAAATGAATCCCTCACGGGATTTGTGCAACAGAGCCATCATGCACCTCCAATGAGGCGATCAGGACTGAGGCTGGAAGGTGGGGTGCTGACATCGCTTACGGCGGCTGGCAACCCGCTACGACAAAACCGCCGAAAGCTTCGTCGACGTCGCCTGCATCAGGCTCTGTCTCCTCCATTTGTCAACATGACCTAAATCTTCGATCCACTATAGCCAGACCGAAGCCAATTCATGGCCCGCGTGTCAGGGGTTCTTTGGCTGCACCAACTGAAGAAGCCACTTCCGCAGCAGCTGAAGCGGAGGTGTTTCCCAAAGCGGTGTTGGCCCAGACACATAGTAGCCGTGGAACCGCGTGTCGGTGTCCAGCAGTTCCATCAGATCGCCGTTGCGGAAGGCTTCTTCGATCAGCACTTCATTCGTCAGGGCGATGCCCTGACCGTAGATGGCCGCCTCGATCGCAAGGTGCATGTTGGGCATGTTCGGCCCCTTCCGCGGTCGCATCTCGTCCACGCCGTTCAGGGACAGCCAGTATTGCAGGAAGCTGCTCGAATCGCCCCAGATCACCGGCAGATCCAGCAGCTCCTCGACCCGGGAGATCTTGACCCAGGATGCCCGCACCCTTGGATTGGCCACCGGGATGATGCGGGGCATGGCCAGCAGTTCATAGCTGCGCTCGCCGTTCGAGACCGGATTGTCCAGAAAGGCGATCTCGATCCGCACGGTGCGCGGATCGGTCGAAACTTCGTCCAGGCTGGTGTGCAGCTCGATCTGCCAGTCGGGCATCAGGCTTTCCAGATCGGGCAGGCGCGGCAGCAGCTTGCGATGCGCAAAGCCGGGCACGGCAAAGATGCCAAGCCGGCGACGGCGGTGGATGTCCAACTCGGCCGTGGCCTCGGTCATCATCTCGAAGGCGCGGCGGATCTTGCGATGAAACCGCTGGCCTTCCTCGGTCAGCACCATCCGCCGGCCGTCATGGCGGAACAGCGTGATGCCAAGCCGCTCTTCCAGCGCCTTGATATGGCGCGACACCGAGGCATGGTCGACATTCAGTTCCTGCCCGGCCCGGCGAACGCTTTCGGTATTGCCCACGACGACAAAGGCGCGAAGGGCGACAAGCGATGGAAGCTGCATCCTTTTCCCTTCCCGGCCCCGGGGGCTATTTCAGCGCGAATCCCAGCCGGCCAAGAATATCACGCAGCCGGTCACGCCCCGCCAGATAGCTTTCCGACGCCAGCCGGTCGCGGTGCCTTGCCCGCCATCCGCTGGCCGGGCGCCCCTGCGACAGCTCGTGCCGGGCAAAGACCTCATCATAGTGGGCCAGCGCAGCGTCTTCCTCCTGCGAAGTCCGGTAGGTTTCGTGGTGCAGCACAACGGATTGCGGCAGGCGTGGCCGGATGCCGGTGACGCGCTCCCCCTCATATCCGATGCAGAGGCCGAAGATGACGAAGGCCCCGGGCGGCAGGCGCAGCTCTTCCGCTACAAATTCGGGGTCATTGCGCAGGTTGCCGACAAAGCAGCACCCCAGCCCAAGCGATTCGGCGGCGAGGGCCACGCTCTGGGCGAAGATCGCACAATCGCTGGCGGCGGCAAGAAAGGTGTCCAGCATCGGCAGCGCGAAAAGATCGGCGCCAAGCGCATCGCCGATACGGGCGGGGCGTGCCTGGTCAACCACAAAGCACAGCACAAGCGGCGCCTGCGCAACGAAGGCCTGGCCACCGGCCGCCTGCGAGAGGCGCAGCCGGCGGTCTGCATCCGTCACCGCAACTACCGAGACCATCTGCATATTAGACGAGGTGGATGCCGACTGGCCCGCGGCAACCAGCGTTGCAAGCGTTTCGGACGGAAGCGGCCGGTCACTGAAATCACGGACCGAACGGTGCTGCAGCATCAGCGTGATGACCGGATTGAGGCAAAGCGCGCCCGGGGGCTGCAATCCGCCATAGCGCTGTTTCAGGGATTGCTCTGCGTGTTGCATGGGGCGCCGAGGATTGATGCATTCCGGGAGATCGGGCGGGCATGATGGCCGGCCACATCGCCAGCTAATGCCGCTTTGATGGGCTTCGCAAGATCGGGCCGTCAGAAAATTCGTGGCACAAACTGGAGCCTGGATGTCACCACCCGGGAACGGTGATCCGGCCGGCCCGACAATTTCCCTACAATAATATTGTTTATAAATAATATGATGGCATGAATTTTCAGAAAGGCGATCTCCTGCCCACCATCCACGCAAGACCCTCATGGTGCCAAAAAAACACCAACTTGGTGCCAACAAGTCAATTGCTTCCGGCGCCTCTCCTCGCCCATTTTGACCCAAGGTCGACACGCCAGAGCCAGGCAAAGACCTAACCTGTCGGGCCATCCCGGGCAGGCAAAATCAAGGTTCAGGTCGGCCTTGCCGATCCGCCAACAGGTCAGGAGAAGACGTGAAACCCGCCCAACCGATGCGGCACACGATGCTGCGCAGCCTTGTCTCTGCTTTTGCGATTTCCTGCGCCCTGCAGGCCGCGGCCACATCGGCCGAAGCCGAAGGCGCCGCCCTGCGTTGGGGCGTTGTGATGGATGTGCCCGGTCTCGACCCGCTTTACGCGACCAACAACTGGGAAATCGTGAACGCGATGAACCTTTATGACACCCTGGTCTGGCCGGATCTGGCCGAGGGCGTGAAACCTTGGGTCGCCGACTCCTGGACCGTGTCCGAGGATGGCAGGACCTACACCTTCACCATCAAGCCCGGCATCAAGTTCCATGACGGATCGGAGCTGAACGCCAGCGACGTGGCCTTCTCGATGGTGCGCGTGCTGACGATGAACGGCCCGGCGGCGGCGCTGTTTCGCACCCTCAAGCCCGAGGGCGTGAAACTGATCGACGACCGGACCGTCTCGTTCACGCTGGACGAGGTGGATTCGTCCTTCATCAAGGCGCTGCTGACCTTCCATATCCTGAACGAGGATCTGGTCATGGCCAATCTGGCCGACGGCACCTATGGCGATTTCAAGGATTACGGCGCGGCCTACCTGCAAAGCAAGGATGCCGGTTCCGGGCCCTATACGGTGGAAACCCATCGCCCCGGTGAACTTGTCCGCCTGACCCGGTTCGATGACTATGCGCTGACTCCGTGGAATGCCGACGCCCCCGGCACGATCGAATTCCAGATCACCCCGGAAATGGCAACCGTCGCCACCAAGCTGCGCGCGGGCGAGATCGACATCGGCGACTGGTCGCTGCCGCCGACGGTGCAGAACGAAATCCGGCAGGACAGCCGCTTTGCCTTCGACACCTCGCCGCTGCCGACCGCCTGGTTCGTGATCATGAACGATGTGAAGCCGCCGCTTGACGACATCTGGGTGCGCAAGGCCGTGGCCTCTGCCTATGACACGGCGACGGTGGTGAACCACATCCTGGGTGGTGGCGGCCCGCTGGCCGGCCCGGTCCCGGGCACGCTGCTGCCGGGCTGCGAGGGCATCACCACCTATGATTTCGACCTCGAGAAGGCCAAGGAATATCTGGCCCAGTCGAAGTACTCTCCCGAAGAGCTGGCCGGTTTCACCATGGAGGTTGCCGCCGTGGCCGGCAGCGAGCGGTTCAACAACGTCGCCCTGTCACTGGCAATGAACCTGAAGAAGATCGGCCTGCCGACCGAGGTCAAGGCCGTCCGCTGGGCCGATATCACCCAGGCACAAACCAAGCCAGAGACCGCCTATAACTTCACCGTCTTCTATGATGCGGCGAAGATCCCCGACCCCAAGCTGTTCCTGGTCTATTACACCCCCGGCGGCTGGGGCGCGGCCTATCCGCCTGGCGGCATGTATTACGAGAACCCCGAGGTAACCAAGCTGGTCGAGGCAGGCAGCCAGTCGAATGACCCGGCGGTGCAGCAGGCCTCGTATTGCGCGGCGGTGAAGCTGATCGCCGAGGACAGCCCCTCGGTCTTCTCGCATACCGATGTGCGCCAGACCACCTACTGGAACTATGTCGACGCCTATGGCGATGGCGGCGGCGCCCAGTTCTACGACCTGCGCTTCGAGAACTGGCGCATCGACGGCACGTCACCCGATCTGGCCGCAAACCAGAACTAGGGTGCCCGGCGGAACCGCGCGGGGTCGCTCCCCCCTGCGTTGTTCCGCCCCCTGCCGCCGCCGGAAAGACCCGGCGCCTTTCGCAACCGGACCGGAGACCGTCCATGAAGCCGCAATACATCCTGTCACGGCTGTTCCAGATGGCACTGGTGCTGGTCGGCGTCTCGATCCTTGTGTTCGTCCTGACGCGCGTGCTGCCCGGAGACCCGGTTGCCGCCGCCTTGGGCGAACGCGCCAGTGCCGAGCAGATCGCGCAGCTGCGCACCGAGCTTGGCCTGGACAAACCATTGATCCAGCAATATTTTCAATTCGTCTCTGGACTGTTCAACGGCCAGATGGGCTATTCACTGGTCGAGCGGCGCGATGTCGCACAGGTGATTAGCGACCGGCTGCCCGCCACGCTGGAGCTGGTTTTCGTGGCGCTTGCCATCGCGGTGGTCCTTGGCGTGCCGCTTGGCGTGCTGGCCGCGGTGCGCCGTGACCGCGCGGCCGATTCCATCAGCCGGGTCGTTGCGCTGGCCGGCGTCTCCTTTCCACAGTTCTGGGTCGGCATCATGCTGCAGCTGGTCTTCGGCCTTGCGCTGGCGATGCTGCCGATCACGAACAGGATCTCGGTGGCCGAACCGCCACGCGTGACGGGCTTCCTGATCATAGACAGCCTGCTGGCCTGGGACATGACCGCGCTTGGCAATTCGATCACCCATCTGATCGCGCCCGCGCTGGTGCTGGCCCTGGGGCCCCTGGCCACGATCATGCGGATGATCCGCGCCAATATGATCGACGAGCTGGGCAAGCCCTACCCCGAGCTGGCCCATGCGCTTGGCATGCATCCCTTCATCATCAACTACAAATATGTGCTGCGGAACGCGTTCTCCTCGACCCTGACGATCATCGGCTTCCTTGTTCCGATCCTGATCGGCTCGGGCTTCGTGGTGGAAAAGGTGTTCTCCTGGCCCGGCATCGCCCGTTTCGGCGCCGATGCGATCATGGCCAATGATTTCAACGGCGTCGTCGGCGTGACCATGGTGGTCTGCCTCTTCGTCGTCTGCGTCAATTTCCTGGTCGAGATCCTCTACCCGATCCTTGATCCCCGCATCCGCCTCGGAGCCGCGAAATGACCGACACAATCGCCCCGCCGGACATGGCGTTGCCCGATGACGATCTTGTCCCCGTCGAGCGTGGCCGCAATCTGAAGCGGTTCCTGCGCAACCGTCCCGCCTTGATCGGCGCGACGCTGATGCTGGTGCTGCTGTTCTGCGCCATCTTCGCGCCGCTGATGTATCCCTATCCCGAGGATGTGGCCGATGCGGTCCATTTCGACAGGATGCTGCAGCCGCCCTCATGGGACTACTGGATGGGCACGGATGAAACCGGCCGCGATGTGCTGACGCGCGTTCTGGCCGGGGCCAAGCTGTCCCTTGCCATGGGGGGGATCGTCATCGCCATGGCGGTGGTGATTGGCGTGCCCGTCGGGCTGGTCGCCGGCTATTACGGCGGCAAGATCGAGGCGGTGCTGATGCGCATCACCGATGTCTTCTCGTCGATCCCGGCGCTGGTCTTGGCCCTGGCAATCTCGGTGGTGCTGGGATCCAGCTTCGCCAATGCGATCCTTGCGCTTGGCCTGGTGTGGTGGCGGGTGTTCGCCCGGCTGGCGCATGGCCAGACGCTGTCGCTGAAATCGGAAAACTACGTCACGGCGGCCCGGCAGATGGGCGCCTCGGACCTGCGCATCATGTTCCGCGAGATCCTGCCGAACATGGCCTCTCCGCTGCTGGTGGCGGCCTCGCTGGATGCGGGCGCGGTGATCCTGATCGGCACCTCGATCAGCTTCCTCGGCGCCGGGGCCAGCCCGCCCACCGCCGAATGGGGGCTGATGGTGGCCGGCGGACGGCACTATCTGCCCGGTGCCTGGTGGCCCTCGCTTTTCCCCGGCCTTGCGATCTTCGTGACCGTGATGAGCCTCAACCTGATCGGCGACGGGTTGCGCGACCTGTTCGCGGGCGACTGACCCCAGGAGACCCAGATGAAGATTGCCGTGATCATCCCCAATGCGACCATGCCGCCCGAGGTGCAGGACCTGCGCCGCGCCTTCCTGCAATCGCATGCCGCACCGGATTGCACCGTTCAGGTCTGGCGCAACGATGCCGGCCCCGCCAGCATCGAGACCGAGGCAGAGCGCGACGAGGCCGGGGTCGAGATCCTGCGCCACGCCCTGCGCCGCGACCTTTCCGATGTCTCGGCACTGATTCCATGGTGTGCGGCCGATCCGGGCCTTGATGCGCTGCGCGAGGCCTTGCCACTGCCGGTGGTCGGCCCGCTGGTTTCGGCCTGCCATGCGGCCTCGATGCTGGGGAACCGCTTCTCGGTGGTGATGCCGGCCGGCAACCCCCGGATGACCCGCCAGCGGGTGCTGGGCTACGGCTTCGGCGACAAGCTGGTTTCGGTCCGTCAGGTCAACCGCCCGGTGCTGGAGCTGCGCGCGAACCTGCCCGACACCATCGCCCGCTTTGCTGCCGAGATCGAGGCCGCCGTGGCCGAGGGCGCCGACTCGGTGATCCTTGGCTGCATGGCGCTGTTCGGGGTTGCCGCACAGATCCCTGCCGCGGTTCCCGTCGTCGACCCCGCTTTGGCGGCGCTGACCTCGGCCGAGGCGATGGTGCGCATGGGGCTGAACAATTCGCAGAAACCCGCATTGGCCGCCTGAGGCCGTGCTGCTGCGCGGCCCTATCCGATGCAGCTCCCGCAATGAATGAAAGCAAAGTGACCGTTCAAATGCAGTTCTCCTCTGGCGAAACCGGCAGCCCGACGATCCCGGCCCTGACCGAGCCCCCGGTTGCGACCGAGGCCCCGGCCAATCCGCCGGCACCCGCAACCTCGCTGACCGGCGGCGATCTGCTGGCCGATCTTTTGATCGCCAAGGGCGTCGACACGATCTTCGGCCTGCCCGGCATTCAGCTGGATCCGTTCTTCGCCGCGCTGCATGACCGGCAGAACCGCCTGCGCGTGGTCGATACCCGCCACGAACAGGGCGCGGGCTACATGGCCTTCGGCTATTCCGAGGCCTCGGCGCGGCCCGGTGTCTTTGCCGTGGTGCCCGGCCCCGGGATGCTGAACGCCGCCGCCGCGATCTCGACCGCCTATGCCTGCGAGACCTCGGTGCTGGCGCTGATCGGCCAGATCGCCTCGGACCGGATCGGCCGCGGGCTTGGAGAGCTGCATGAACTGCCCGACCAGTCCGGGATCCTGTCGCGGCTGGTGCGTGCCCATACGCTGGTGCGCTCGACCGGCGGCATTGCCCCCGCGGTCGAGGATGCGTTCGAGCGGCTGGCCCAGCGCGGCATGGGCCCCGTCGCGGTCGAGGTCCCGCCCGATGTGCTGGCCGCCCCCGTCCATCCCTCGGCCACATCGCCGCAGGAAATCCGGCCGATCTCTCCCGAACCCGGGCTGATCGCCCGGGCTGCCGAATGGATCGTCTCGGCGCGGCGCCCGATGATCTTCGTCGGGCGGGGGGCGACCCATGCGGCGCGCGCAATCCGCCGCATCGCCCAGGATCAGCAGATCCCGGTGGTGGCGCAGGGGCGCGGCAAGGGCATCATGGATGACAGCGGGCCGCTGGCGCTGAACCTGCGGGCGGCGGCCGAGCTGTGGCCGGCCACCGATCTGGTGATCGCCATCGGCACCCGCATGAAACATGCGCTGGTGAACTGGCCGCGTCCGGCCGGACAGCGGCTGATCGTGATTGATCTGGATGCCGAATCCGCCCCTGCCGCGCGCATGGCCGATCTGATGATCCGCGCCGATGCGGCGATGGCCACCGAGGCATTGGCTGCCCTGCTGCCCACACGCACCCATGCAGGCCATGGGTCTGCCGCGATCGCCGGGGCCAACCGCGTCATGCATGAGGAATTCGAGCGCAGCCTGGCCCCGCAGATGACGCTGATCCGCGCCCTGCGGGCCGTCCTGCCGGAAAACGGCATCCTCGTCACCGAATACACCCAGATCGGCTATGTGGCGAATGCGGTCTTCCCCAGCTTCCACCCCGGCACGATCATCACCTCGGGCTATCAGGGCACGCTGGGCTTCGGCTTTCCCACCGCGCTTGGCGCCAAGGTCGCCTGCCCCGACCGGCCGGTGCTGGCCCTGTGCGGCGATGGCGGTTTCATGTTCACCGCGACGGAACTGGCCACCGCCGTCAAGCACCGCATCGGCCTTGTCACCATCGTGTTCAATGACGGCCGCTTCGGCAATGTGCAGCGCATCCAGCGCGAGGCCTATGGCGGCCGTGTGATCGCCACCGATCTGGTCAACCCCGATTTCGTCCGCTTCGCCCGCAGCTTCGGCGCCCATGGCATCAGGGTCGAGGATGAGCGCGAACTGGGCCAGGCCGTGCGCGAGGGTTTTGCCCAGGCCCTGCCCACGGTGATCGAAGTGGCCGTGCCCGAACTGCCCGATCCCTGGCCGCTGATCCTGCCGGCCCTTCCCTGCACGGGCGGGGTCTGAGCATGCTGCCCGTCCCGCCCCGCCTTGCCCAGGTCGAAGACAGCCGCATCACCGGACTGGCCGATACCGCCCGCCACCGGCCCGAGGTGATCAAGCTCTGGGTCGGCGAGCCCGACCTGCCCACGCCAGACTTCATCCGTAAGGCGGCCATCGCCGCGATGGAGGCGGGCGAGACGCGCTATACTTGGGCGCTTGGTCTGCCCGGGCTGCGTGCGGCGCTGGCGCGCTATCACGCGCGCCACTGGGACATCGACATCGCCGAGGACCGTTTCTGCCCGACGGTTGGCGGCATGAATGCGATCATGCAGGCCTTGCAGGCCGTCACCGCCCCGGGGGATGAGGTGGTCTACCCCTCGCCCGCCTGGCCGAACCTGGCCGAAGCGGTGCGGCTGGTCGGCGCCCGTCCGGTTCCGGTGCCCTTCGACCGCACGGCCGGGGGCGGCTTCCGGCTGGATCTTGACCGGCTTTTCGCCGCCGTGACGCCACGCACCACCGCCATCGCGATCAACAGCCCCTCCAACCCGACGGGCTGGGTGATGCCGATGGAGCAGATGCTGGCGCTGCGCGATTTCGCCCGCGCGCGCCGCCTCTGGATCCTTGCCGATGAGGTCTATGCCCAGTTCACCGCCACGGGACGCGTGGCGCCGTCCTTCCTACAGATCTGCACGCCCGAAGACCGGCTGATCCTGGCCAATACCTTCTCCAAGAACTGGTCGATGACCGGCTGGCGCGCGGGCTGGGTGGTGTTCCCGGCGGGTTTCGCACGCCATTTCGACAACCTCAGCCAATACAACACCACCGGTCTGGCCACCTTCATCCAGCATGCGGCCATCGCCGCGCTGGATGGTGGCGATGCCTTCATCGGTCAGCTGCGCCAGCGAGCGGCGGCCAGTGCCGGGGCGATGTCGGCCGCGCTGTCGGAAGCGATTGGCCAACCCGTGCCGGTCCCCGAGGGCGGCTTCTACCTGATGGCCGATGTCGGCCGGATCAGCGATGGCATGACCTTCGCCCGCCGCCTGCTGGAGGAGACAGGCGTCGGCGTCGCCCCCGGAGATGCTTTCGGACCCGAGGGCGCGGATCTGATCCGCATCTGTTTGGCCGTGGCGCCAAAGACCGCAGCCGAGGCGGCGCGGCGCATCGCCGCCTGCCTTTCCGCCCCAACCTCTTCCTCTGCACAGGCGCGCATATGACCGATGATCCGACCGGACCGCTGATCCAGCTGCGCGATTTCGGGCTGGGATTCCGCACGCCGGACGGCTTCCGTCAGGTGCTGCATGACATCGACATCACCGTGCGCCCCGGCGAGATGGTGGGGCTGGTCGGCGAAAGCGGATCGGGCAAGACCGTCACCGCCAAATATGTGCTGGGCATCCTGCCGCCCCGCACGACGCAGGTGGTTTCCGGCACCGCCAGCCTTCTGGGCCAGGATCTGCTGACCGCCACGCCCCGCCAGCGGATGGAGCTGAAGCGCTACATCGCCTATGTTCCGCAGGATCCGATGGCGGCGCTGAACCCGTCCTTCACCATCGGCAGCCAGATGGTGGATTTCATCACCTGGGACCGCTGCGGGCGGCGCCTTCCGGCCTATCTGATCCAGCGCCGCTCCCGCGCAAAGCGGCGCGAGGCGCTGGACCATGCCGCGCGCCTTCTGGACATGGTGAACATCCACGAGGTCCGCCGGGTGCTGGACAGCTATCCGCTGCAGCTTTCGGGCGGGATGCGGCAGCGCGTGCTGCTGGCACTGGCCATGAGTGGCAAGCCCCGGCTGATGGTCGCGGACGAGCCGACCACCGCGCTGGACGTGACGGTCCAGAAGCGCACGGTCGAGCTGATGCAGGATCTGGTCGAGCGCGAGAAGCTTGCCGGCCTTTACATCACCCATGACCTGGGCGTGGCGCGTTGGTTGTGCGCCCGCAGCTATGTGATGCTGCGCGGCCGGGTGATTGAGACCAACGAGACGCGCACGCTGCTGGATCAGCCGCAGCATGCCTATACGCAGCGGCTGGTAGCGGCGATCCCGCGCATGCATGACGAGGTGCCCGAGCGCCCGCTGCCCGATGGCCCGCGCCCCGTGCTGCGGGTCGAGCGGCTGGTGCGCAACTTCGGCACCAAGCAGGCGGTCAAGGGCGTCAGCTTCGAGGTGCGCAAGGGCGAGACCTTCGCCATCGTCGGCGAAAGCGGATCGGGGAAATCCACGGTGGCACAGGTGCTGACCGGCCTGCTGGAACCCTCGGCCGGCACCTTCCACGTCAATATCGGCGAACTGCACGAGGCAGGGCCGCAGGACCGCGCGCTTTTCCGCGACAAGATCCAGATGGTGTTCCAGGATCCCGGTTCCTCGCTGAACCCGCGCAAGACGGTGGAACAGATCATCGGCCTGCCGCTGGAGCTGCGCGGCATGGCCAACCGCAAGGCGCGCCGCGCCCGCATCGAAGAGCTGCTGGACAAGGTGGCCCTGCCGCGGCGCACGCTTGCGCAGACCCCGCGCAGCCTGTCGGGCGGGCAGAAGCAGCGCGTCTCGATCGCGCGTGCCCTGGCGATGGAGCCGGAAATCCTGGTGCTGGACGAGCCGACCTCGGCGCTGGATGTCTCGGTTCAGGCGCGCATTCTGGAGCTTTTGCGCGATCTGCGCGAGAAGGAGGGACTGACCTATATCCTGATCAGCCATGATCTGGGCGTGGTCCGGTCCATCGCCGACCAGATCGCGGTCATGTTCCATGGCGACATCGTCGAGATGGGCAAGACCGCCGACGTGCTGTTCCAGCCGCAATCCGATTACACGCGCACGCTGCTGGCCGCCGTTCCCGCCGTGGATGCGGCCGAAGAGGCACGTCACACCGCCGAAAGGGCCGCCCATGGCTGACTATCCCGATACGCTGCTGCTGATCGACGGGGTCTGGCGCAAAGGCGCGGGCGGCGAGGGCCTGCCCGTCCTGAACCCCGCCACCGGGCATGGCATTGGCTCGGTTGCCCGGGCAGAGCCCGCAGATCTGGATGAGGCGCTGGCGGCGGCGGCAAAGGGCTTTGCCATTTGGTCCGCCACCCCGGCCCATGACCGCGCCCTCTTGATCCGCAAGGCGGCCACCCTGCTGGCGGAACGGTCAGAGGCCATTGCCCGCATCCTGACCCTGGAACAGGGCAAGCGACTGATCGAGGCGCGCTATGAGCTGGCCTTCGCGGTCGAGAATTTCAACTGGTATGCCGAAGAGGCGCGCCGCCTTTACGGCCGGCTGATCCCGGCGCGCGGGCCGGGCATCAGCCAGAAGGTGATGCGCTTCCCCATCGGGCCGGTCGCGGCCTTCACGCCGTGGAACTTCCCGGTGAACCAGATCGTCCACAAGCTGGGCGCGGCGCTGGCCTCGGGCTGTTCGATCCTGATCAAGGGGCCGGAAGAAACCCCGGCCTCGGGCGCGGCCATGGTGCAGTGCTTTGTCGATGCCGGCATTCCGCCCGGCGTGGTCGGGCTGGTCTTCGGCATCCCGGCCGAGATCTCGGCGCATCTGATCGCCAGCCCGGTGATCCGCAAGGTCAGCTTCACCGGCTCGACCCAGGTGGGCCGGCTGATCGCGGCGCAGGCGGGGCAGTATCTGAAATCCGTCACGCTGGAGCTTGGCGGCCATGCGCCGGTGATCATCGCCGCCGATGCCGATCTGGACCGGGCTGCCGATGTGATGGCGGGTTCAAAATTCCTGAACGCGGGTCAGGTCTGCGCCTCGCCCACCCGGTTTCTGGTTCATGAAAGCCTGGCCGAGGGCTTTGCCGAACGGCTTGGCGACCGCGCCCGGGCGCTTGCGATTGGCGACGGGCTGGATCCGGCCACCGGCATGGGGCCGCTGGCGAACCCGCGCCGCATCGACGAGATGGAACGGCTGATCCCCAATGCCCTTGCCGCCGGCGGCAGGCTGCACACGGGCGGCAACCGGATCGGCAATGACGGCTTCTTCTTCCAGCCGACGATCCTGACCGATGTGCCCGCAAGCGCGCGGATCATGAATGCCGAACCCTTCGGCCCGGTCGCCGTCATCAACCGCTTCGGCACGCTGGAGGAGGCCATCGCCGAGGCAAACCGCCTGCCCTGGGGCCTGGCCTCCTATGCCTTCACCCGCGCCACCGCCACGGTGGAGGCGCTGGAACAGGGCGTGCGCGCCGGCATGCTGAGCATCAATCACAACGGGCTTGCCCTTGCCGAAACGCCCTTTGGCGGCATCGGCGATTCCGGGCAGGGCAGCGAGGGAGGAGCCGAGGCCCTGAACGCCTTTACCGTGCCGAAATTCGTGACCCTGGCGGCCTGACCGCCACAGACCGCGCGGCGCAGGACGCCGCCCCAGCAACCCCGGCCAGCCTAAGGCCACCGGACCCCCGGCCCGACAGCGGGACCGGAACAGGAGAGTATTGCCATGTCACCACTTGATGACGCCAGATCACCGGCCGCAGCCCGGGACCGGATCGGGGTCGAGATCGGCGGAACCTTCACCGATCTTGTCTGGTCGGGCGCGGACGGGCGCCTTTACACCGGCAAGACGCCCTCGACCCCCTCGGCGATCCAGGAGGCGGTGCTGCGGGTGATCGAGGAGGCCGGGCGCCCGCTGGCCGATGTGGCGCGGGTCACCCACGGCTCGACCGTGGCGACAAATGCGCTGATCCAGCGGCGCGGCGCGCAGGCGGGCCTGCTGACGACAAAGGGGTTTCGCGACATCATCACCATCGCACGCGGCGACCGCAACGGCGTGGTCTATGAGATGCAGTATCGCCGCTCGGCCCCGCCGGTGCGCCGCTCGATGGTGCGCGAAGTGTCGGAGCGCATCGCGGCGGATGGCTCGGTTTTGACGCCCATCGACCTTGACGCCGCGTGGGGCGAAGTCCAGGCCTTCCTGGATCAGGGGGTCGAAGGGATCGCGATCTGCCTGCTGCACGCCTATCGCAACCCGGCGCATGAACAGGCGCTGGCCGCGATGATCCGCGAACGCGCCCCGCATGTGGCGGTTTCGGTCAGCCATGAGGTCTCGCCCGAGTTCCGCGAATATGAGCGTAGCGTCACCACGGTGGTGAATGCCTTCGTCGGCCCGGTAGTGGAAAGCTACGTCGGCCGGCTGGAAAAGGGCCTGGCCGAACGCGGCTATGACGGCGTCTTGCAGATCATGCAGTCGAATGGCGGCGTGATGCCGGCGCAGGCCGCCGGCGCCAATGCTGTGCGGATGCTGCTGTCCGGCCCGGCGGCCGGGGTGCGCGCGGCCATGTGGTATGCCGAGCGCAACGGCATCCGCAATGCGATCACGCTGGATATGGGCGGCACCTCGACCGATATCGCCATCGCGCCCGGTCTGGTGCCGGCCATGGTGCCCGAACTGAAGGTCGACGGCCTGCCGGTGCGCACCACCTCAGTTGACATGGAGACGATCGGCGCGGGCGGCGGCTCGATTGCCGCCATCGACCCGGGCGGCTTTCTGGCAGTGGGGCCGGAAAGCGCCGGCGCCCAGCCCGGCCCGGCCTGCTATGGCCGGGGCGGCATCCGGCCCACGGTGACCGATGCGCAGGTGATCGCCGGGATCCTGCCGCCCTCGCGCTTCTTTGGCGGCCGGATGGCGCTGGATATCGAAAAGGCCCGCGCCGCGCTGGACAGCCTGGGCCTGCCGGGTGGCACGGCGGCGGCGGCCGATGCGGTGCTGCGCATCGCCAACAGCAACATCGCCAGCGCGGTGCGTCAGGTCTCGACCTCGAAGGGGATCGACCCGCGCGACTATGTGCTGATCGCCTATGGCGGCGGCGGCCCGGTCCATACCGCCATGGTGGCCGAGGATCTGGGCATCCGGCAGGTGCTGGTGCCCTGGTCGCCGGGGCTGACCTCGGCCTTCGGGCTCTTGATTGCCGAGACGATGATCGACGTCGCCGAAAGCGACCTGCACAGCCTGTCCGATCGGACGCTGGACGCGGAACGGCTGGCCCGGCTGACGGCACGCGCGGCCGAGATCGCCGCCGGGCACGGGCTTTCCGAAAAGGGCCACAGCCTGCGCATCGGCATCGACATGCGCTATGCGGGTCAGGCGTTCGAACTGACGATCTGGGCCGACCCCCGAACACTGGACGCCGCCAGCCTGCGCGCGATGTTCGAGGCCGAGCACCGCACCCGCTATGGCTATGCCCGCGCCGCCCTGACGGTACAGGTGGTGGCCTACCGGCTGCGCCTTACCCAGGCCAGCGGCAGCGCGGTGACGACGCCGCTTCCCACAGGCCAGGATCTGGCCCGCGAAGAGGTGACCGTCACCCTTGGCGGCAAGCGGCTGACCGCCGTCTCGATGGCCCGCGACGCGCTGCAGCCCGGCGCAAGCGTTGCCGGGCCGGCGATCCTTGCCGAACCCACCTCGACCACATTCGTGCCCGATGGCTGGCAGGCGGAATGCCTGCCCACCGGCGACCTGATGCTGAAGGACCTGCGCCAATGACCGTGACCTCTCCCATTGCCGGCGGCCAGCCCGCTGCGGCCACCGATCCGATCCTGATGACGATCATCGCCCGCGGCCTGCAATCGGCCGCCGAAGAGATGGCGCTGAACCTGATCCGCTCGGCCTTCTCCACCGTGGTGCGCGAGGCGCGCGATTGTTCGACCGCGCTGCTGGATGCCCAGGGCCGCCTGATCGCCCAGGCCGAGCTGCAGCCGATGCAGACGGCGGGCCTGTCGATGTCCTTTGCCGCCTGTGCCGAGCAGCTGGACCTGTCGCAGGTCACGCCCGGCCATGCTCTGATCCTGAACGACCCCTATTCGGGCGGGCAGCACCTGAACGACATCATCATCTTCACCCCCATCTTCCATGGCCCCACCCTCTTGGGCTGGGCCGGCAGCACCGCGCACCATCTGGACATCGGCGGCGGCGCGGCCGGGGTGAACACCACCGCGGAAGAGCTGATCCAGGAGGGGCTGATCATTCCGCCCCTGCTGATGGAGGTCGAGCGTGACTGGTATGGAGGTTCGATCGAGCGGCTGATCTTCGCCAATATCCGCACCCCCGACATCGGGCGCGGCGATGTGGATGCGCAATTCGCCTCGAACCATGTCGGGCGCGAGCGGGTGTTGCAACTGGTCGAACGCTTCGGGGTCGAGACGGTTCTGGCCGGCATGACCGAGGTGCTGGACTACAGCGAGCGCCGGATGCGCGCCGCCATCGCCGCCATACCCGACGGATCCTGGACGGGTGAGGCCTTCATGGATACCGATGGGCGCGGTTCTGGGCCGGTGCGGGTGGCGGTGAAGGTGACCGTCGCCGGCGATGAGGTCGCGATGGACTTCACCGGCACCGATCCGCAGATGCGGGCGATGTTCAACGCGCCGGTGGCCTCAAGCTTCGCATCGGCGGTGTCGGGGCTGCGCACCATCCTGTCCGACCGCTCGCTGCCCGCCAATGATGGCTGCAACCGGCCGATCCGGCTGCATTTCCCGAAGGGCTGCCTCTTGAACCCCCACCCCGGCGCGCCGGTCCGGGCGCGCGGCCTTGCCGGGCTGCGCGCACTGGATGCCGTCCATATGGCGCTGTCCAAGGTGGTGCCCGAACGCTGCCCGGCCCAGGGTGCCAATGCCACCACGGGCTTCTTCCTGTGCCAGATGCGGCCCGACGGAAAGATGGCGATCCATCTGGACGTGCTGGGCGGCGGCTGGGGCGCCGGAAACGGCTATGACGCGGTGCATGTCACCGACAACGTCATGTCATCGTGCCAACTGACGCCGGTCGAATCCATCGAGCAGGTCTATGACCATGTCCGGCTGGAGGAGTTCGGCCTGTGGCAGGATTCGGCGGGCGCCGGCACCTGGCGCGGCGGGCTTGGCCTCTTCAGGCAATACCGCATCCTGACCGATGGCGTGGTGCTCAGCCTTTATACCGACCGTTTCGTCGTGCCGCCCACCGGCGCACAGGGCGGCACCGCGGGCAAGCTGTCGACGCTGGTCGTACTGCGCGGCGGGATCGAGATCCCGCTGACCGGCCATGACACCTTTGCCATGCAGAAGGAGGACGTGGTGATCGTGCGCCTGTCGGGCGGCGGCGGCTGGGGTGATCCGCTGGCACGCGACCGCGCTGCAGTGGCCGCCGATCTGGAAGACGGGCTGATCTCGGCCGAATTCGCCCGCGATGTCTATGGACTGATCCCGGCCTGAGCCGGACAGAAGGATGATGAAGATGAGCCTTGCGACCGAAACCCTGCTTTCCCCCGCCGCGCTGGACGCCGCAGAACTGCTGAACGGCATCACCGGCTGGGTCGAATTCGAGACCCCGCCCGAACGCCCCGACCTGATCGACCTGCTGCTGGACCATGCCGCCGCAGGCTTTGCCGGGCTGCCCGTCACCATCACCCGCCATCCGCCGAAAGACGGCAAGGGCGGCCAGCTGGTGGTGACCTATGCGCCGCCCGGCTGCACCGGCAAGCCTGCGCTGATGATGGGCCATATCGACACCGTGTGGGAGGTCGGCACCCTGGCCACCCGCCCCGTGCGGCGCGAGGGCGACAAAGTCTTCGGCCCCGGCATTTTCGACATGAAGGCCGGGTCGTATCTGATCACCGAGATGCTGCGCCGCATCGCCGCCGCCGGTCTGGTGCCGCCGCGCCCGATCACCCTGATGCTGAACGGCGACGAGGAAACCGGCAGCCACGCCTCTCGCGGGCTGATCGAGGAACTGTCGCGCGGCGCGGCCTTCGTGCTGGTCCCCGAACCCTCGTTCGAGGCGCCGGGTACGGTGATTACCCGCCGCCGCGGGATTTCCATGTTCAAGCTGGCGGCGACGGGGCGGTCCGCCCATGCGGGCGGCAGCCTGAAGGAAGGCCGCAGCGCCGCCAATGAGATCGCCCGCCATCTGCTGGAGATCGAGGCGCTGAATGCGACCGAGCCGGGCAGCAGCTTCAACGTGGGCGTGATCCGGGGTGGAACGCGGTCGAACGTGGTGCCCGAAAGCGCGGTGATCGAAGTCGACATGCGCTCAGATGATGCTGCAACGCAGCAACGGATGTTCGCCGCCATCTTGGCGCGCCAGCCGCTGACCGCCGATGTCACGCTGGAGGTCACCGGCGAGATCAACCGCGTGCCCTTTGAACGGTCGCCCAAGGTCGCGCGGTTCTACGCGGCAACACAGGCGCTGGCGGCGGCGATGGAGATCCCGATGGATGAAACCTGGCGCGGCGGCTGTTCCGACGGCAATATCTCGGCCGGGCTGGGGTTGCCGGTGCTGGACGGGCTTGGCTGCTCGGGTGCGGGGGCGCATGCGCTTCATGAGCATATCCTGGTGTCGACCATCGCGCCGCGCGCGGCGCTGATCCACAACATGCTGATGTCTCCGGCCTTTCAGGCTCA
>Ga0056909_1001054_pt1 | contig 19009 bp, 15 predicted proteins | sample EBPBio102011_DNA_FD_62115 | JGI IMG/M metagenome (GOLD analysis project Ga0056909, IMG submission 62115) | Wastewater treatment Type I Accumulibacter community from EBPR Bioreactor in Madison, WI, USA - Reactor 1_1/10/2011_ DNA | ecosystem: Engineered > Bioreactor > EBPR > Anaerobic-Aerobic >...
CGAGAACATGCCCGATGGCCGCGCCCAGCGTCCGGGCGATGTCGTGCGCTCGATGAAGGGCGTCACGATCGAGGTGATCAACACCGATGCCGAGGGGCGGCTGGTCCTGGCCGATGTGCTTTGGTACGCCCAGGAACGCTTCAAGCCCACGGGGATGATCGACCTGGCCACCCTGACCGGCGCGATCATCGTGGCCCTGGGGCATGAGAATACCGGCGTCTTCTCGAATGACGACGCGCTGTGCAACGCCTTCCTCAAGGCCGCCGCGGCCGAGGGCGAGGGCGCCTGGCGGATGCCCCTGGGCGATGGCTATGACGCCAAGCTGAAAAGCCGGATCGCCGATATCATGAACTCCTGCGGCCGCGATGGTGGGGCGGTGACGGCGGCGCAATTCCTGCAACGCTTCGTGAAACCGGAAACGCCCTGGATTCACTTGGACATCGCGGGGACAGCGCTGCTCAAGTCCGACAGCACGCTTGCGCCCAAGGGCGCGACGGGCTGGGGCGTGATGGCGCTGGACCGGCTGATCCGCGACAAGTTCGAGGCGGGCTGAGGCGCGCCCGATGCCCGGCACGGTCGTCTTCATGCAACTGACCCGTCTGACGGTCGAGGAGACCGCCCAGACCCAGCTTTCCCGCGCGCTGGCCCAGGGCTGGCGCGTGATGGTGCGCGCGGCCGGCCCTGCGCGGCTGGAACAGTTGGACGATGCGCTGTGGATGACCCCGCCAAACGGCTTTCTGCCGCATGGCCGCGAAGGCGGCCCGCAAGACGGCGATCAGCCCGTCCTTCTTGGTGCGGGCGCGCCCGTCAACGGCGCGCGGGCCGTGTGCCTGTTGGGGGCGATGACGGTGGATCTGGCGGAAGCCGCCCGGATGGAACGGACCTGGCTTCTGTTCGAAGGGTCGGACCCGGCGCAATTGGCTTCGGCACGCGGCCAGTGGAAGGCGGTGACCGAGGCTGGGTTGACCGCGCAATACCATTCCGACGAAAGCGGAAAATGGGAGCTGAAGGCCCAGAAGGCGGGCGCTGCGCCGGGTTAACGGCCTATCGCCGCAGCACCATCTTGTCGCCGTCGATCTCGATGCGGAACTGGCGCAGGTAATCCATGCCCAGAAGCGAGCCGTCCATTTCGCCGTCATTCACATAGGCCGGGAAGTTCTGGTTCTCGAACGGCCCCAGTTCGACCGTGTCCAGCGCCACCCGCGCCGTGCGCACCACGCCATTCGCGGTCGAGGCCTGCCCCATATAGACCAGTTCGCCGGGATTGATGCCGACGCGCCGGGCATCGTCTTGCGACAGGACCATGTTGGTGGCCCCCGTATCGGCCAGGAACTCGACCTTCTGGCCGTTCACCACGAGAGTTGCATAGAAATGCCCGTCCCTGGCGCGGGGCAGGGTCAGCTCGCCCGTGGCGCTGACCATCTGGCTGGGGATCACTGCCTGGCGGATATCGCCCCACATGCCATAGCCCGCCAGCACGCCCAGGAAGATCAGCCCCCAGGTCATCAATCCGCGCAGGGCCTGGCCCAGGCGGTGCCGGTATTCCAGCAGCACGGCACCGATCACCGCCGCCAGAAGCACGCCCAGATAGACCAACCGCCCGTAATCGCCGTCCAAACCCGCACTCCCGCTGTTTCAGCCGATATGGGGGCGCGTGCCTGCGCCGCAAAGGGGGGCGGAGGAGAGGGGCCTCACCCGACCAGCCCGGTCTGCCTGACGCCGTCGATGACGAATTGCACCGACAGGGCGGCCAGCAACATGCCCAGAAGCCGGGTGATCACGATCACGCCGGTGCGGCCGAGCATCCGCTCGAGGGGCGGCGAGGCCAGCAGGAAGGCCCAGGTCACCACCATCATCACCAGCATCAGGCCGATCACGACGGCCGCCCCGGTCCAGGCCGCACCGCCCATGGATTCGGCCTGACCGACCAGAAGGATCATCGTGGCAATCGCGCCTGGCCCGGCGATCAGCGGTGTGGCCAGCGGGAAGACCGAAGGATCGTGGTCAGGCTCCGCCGCCTGGCCCTCGCGCCGCTGGGTGCGGCGTTCAAACAGCATGTCCAGCGCGGTCAGGAACAGCAGGATGCCGCCCGCGATGCGGAAGGCCGACATGGAGATGCCGATGAAACCCAGGATCGCCTCGCCGAACAGCCCGAACAGCGTCAGCAGCGCCGCCGCGATCAGGCAGGCGCGGCGCGCCATGGCCACCCGCTTCTCGTCCGACATGCCGCGGGTCAGCGCGATGAACATCGGCACCAGACCCGGCGGGTCGATCACCACGAACAGCGTGGCGAAGGCGGTGATGAGGAAGGCGGATTCCGGCATGAGGGAAGCCTAGCGAGGCCCGGGCGGGCTGACCAGAAGTCTCTTGCGTTCGCCGGTTCTTTTCGCCGTCACCCGGCCCCCTCCAGCGCCTCCTGCGCCGAAAGCCACAGCGCCTCGGCCTTGTCGAGACCCTGCATCAGTTCGGCATATTTCCGGTTCCAGGTCTCAAGCTCGCCCTTGCGTGCATCTTCGTATAACTCGGGATCGGCCAGTTTCGCCGCCAGCTTGTCGCGCATCTCGTTCAGCTTGCCCAGCCGGTCCTCGCAGCGCCGCACTTCGGCGCGCAGGGCCAGTACCTCGTCACGGCTGGCTTTCTTGGGCTTCTCGACCGGCTTCGTCGCGGGCTTGGCCTCTTCGTCCGAGGTCAGCAGCAGCTTGCGATAGGTCTCCAGATCCTCGGCATAGGGCGTGACTTCGCCGCCCTTCACCAGCCACAGCCGGTCGGCCACCAGCGAGAGAAGATGCATGTCGTGGCTGACCAGGATCACCGCACCGGAATATTCGGTCAGCGCCTCGACCAAGGCTTCACGGCTTTCGATGTCCAGGTGGTTGGTCGGCTCGTCAAGGATCAGAAGATGCGGCGCGTCGATCGTAGCCAGCAACAGCGACAGCCGCGCCTTCTGCCCGCCCGACAGCTTGCCGACCAGCGTTTCCGCCTGATCCGCCATAAGGCCAAACCCCGCCAGCCTTGCGCGCAGGCGGGCCGGGGCCTCGTCCGGGCGCAGACGGCGGACATGCTGGATCGGCGTCTCGTCGATATGCAGCTCGTCGACCTGATGCTGAGCGAAATAGCCGATGCGCAGTTTGCCCGCCCGGTGCAGCTTGCCTGCCTCGGCCTGCAACTTGCCTGCCAGCAGCTTGGACAGGGTCGACTTGCCCTCGCCATTGCGGCCAAGAAGCGCGATCCGGTCATCCTGATCGACCCGCAAGGACAGCCGCCGCAGGATCGGCGGGCCGCCATAACCGACGGAAACGCCATCGAGGGTCAGGATCGGCGGCGACAGTTCTTCCGGCTCGGGGAAAGAGAATTTCGCCAGCGCCGCCTCTTGCGGAGTGGTGGCGAAAGACAGCTTCTCGATCATCTTGATGCGGGACTGGGCCTGACGGGCCTTCGTTGCCTTGGCGCGGAAACGGTCGACGAAACTTTGCAGATGGGCGCGGCGCGCTTCGGTGCGGCGGTTCTCGGCCTCGGCCGCAGCCAGACGCGCGGCGCGGGTTTCCGCGAAAGTGTCATAGGGGCCGGAGTAAAGCGTCAGCTTGCGATCTTCGAGATGCAGGATCGCGTTGACGGCACGGTTCAGAAGGCCGCGGTCATGGCTGATGATCAGGACGGTATGGGGGTATTTGGCAAGATAGCTTTCCAGCCAGAGCGCGCCTTCCAGATCGAGATAGTTGGTCGGCTCGTCCAGCAGCAGGTAATCGGGCTGCGAGAACAGCACGCCCGCCAAGGCAACCCGCATCCGCCAGCCGCCGGAGAAAGCGGAGCAGGGCATAAGCTGCTTTTCCGGCTCGAAGCCAAGGCCGCGCAGGATCGAGGCCGCGCGCGCCTCGCCCGACCAGGCGTCGATATCGGTCAGCCTGGCCTGCACTTCGGCGATGCGATGGGGGTCTGTGGCGGTCTCCGCCTCGGCCATCAGCGACGCGCGTTCGGTATCGGCGGCCAGCACCGTGTCGATCAGCGAGACTTCGGAAGACGGCACTTCCTGCGCCACGCCGCCGATGCGGGCGCGGGCGGGAATGGTGATCGCGCCGCCCTCCAGCGACAGCTCGCCCCGGATCAGCCGGAACAGCGTGGTCTTGCCGGTGCCGTTGCGGCCGACGATGCCGACCTTGTGGCCGGTGGGAATCGTGGCCGAAGCGCCCTGCATCAGCGGGCGGCCTTCGACCGAATAGGTGATGTCATCAATGCGCAGCATGGGCGAAGGCCATGCCGCAGCGCCGCAGCAAGGTCAATCGACCGGACGACCCCCGGACGTCATCCTGGCAAAAAATACGCTGGGGACAGGCCGGATCTGACCGGGACGGGGCCGGAGCCCCATCTTTTCATCTTTGCCTTGCCGTGCTAGCAGCCGCGCCGGAACACATGGCCCGGGACGGGCCCCGAACGGAAAATGGAGAGGCTCATGGCCACCGAACGCACCCTGTCGATCATCAAGCCCGATGCGACCAAGCGCAACCTGACCGGCAAGATCGTTGCCAAATTCGAAGAGGCCGGCCTGCGCGTCGTCGCTTCGAAGCGCATCCATCTGTCGCCCGCCCAGGCCGGCGAATTCTATGCCGAGCACAAGGAGCGCGGCTTCTATGGCGAACTGTGCGCGTTCATGGCTTCCGAGCCGGTCGTGGTGCAGGTGCTTGAAGGCGAAAGCGCCATCGCGAAGAACCGCGAAGTGATGGGCGCGACCGATCCGGCCCAGGCCGCCGACGGCACCATCCGCAAGGAATTCGCGCTGTCCAAGGGCGAGAATTCGGTGCATGGCTCGGACAGCGAAGCCTCGGCCGCGCGCGAGATCGCCTTCTTCTTCTCGGGCCTCGAACTGGTCGGCTAAGTCGCCCTTCGGCAGGGGGCGCAAATTCCTTCGAAGGAATATGCAATTTTCTTCGAAGAAAATTGCCCCTAGCGCCGCTCCACCACGCCAAAGAACGAAAGGGCCGCCTCGAGATCCGAGCGGCCCTTTTCCGTTGATCCGGCATATTCCGCCTTGATCGCGTCGAACCGCGCCCGAAGGGCCTTTTTCTCGTCGCCCTTGCAATCGTTCCAGGGCCGGCCCTGCAAGCCCATGACAAGCACATAATAGCCGATGAAATGCGGGGCGGAGCCCGCTTTCAACAGCGCCCGATAGGCTGCGTCGGGACCAAGTGCCCGAACTTCCTCGGCGGTGGTGATCCCGGCGCGGGCAAAGGCCGCCTCGCTGGCCGGGCCAAGATTGGGGATCGAAGAGATGGGGGTGGCCATGGCAGGGTCCGCAAAACAAAGCGGGGCCAGCCTATGGGCTGACCCCGCATTTGGGCAAGGCAGTGTCTGTCAGGTCAGGGCGATCAGATCGAGGCCCAGTCCTTGAAAATCGGCTGGCCACCCTGCTGGGGCGGCGTCGCGCCGGATTGGCTGGGCTGCTGCGGGGGCGTCTGGGCGCCGCCCTGTTGCTGCTGACTGGGAATGGCCTTGGCCATTGTTCTCTCTCCGTGACGGCGCCTTTGGCGCGATTTTTGCCTGTCCTTTCATTTGACCTGCATGTTTGGCATCGGCAAGTCAGGGAAAGGGCACCAATGCGGCAGCACTGTTCACATGTGCGGCATAAGTCACAGCTTTTACACGAATTGCCGGTATCGGCGCTGAATCGCGGCCCGGCTCAGCTTTCGACGCTGGCCGGAAAGCCGATATCGGACAGCGCTTCCAGGAGCTTTTCCACCTCGGTCAGCGACTCGGCATGGACCTTGCGGCCCTGCAAATCCACCTCGAGCTTGCTGGTATGCGGCTTCAGCGCGGACTCGACGCTGGCCTGGCAATGGGCGCAGTTCATGTCGGGAACGGAAAGGGTGACCATCTGAGCCTCCTCGGCTTGTTCCTATCGTCATTCTTGCATATGTGGAGAACGGGTCCGGAATGGCAAGTGCCGCTGCACCGGCGCTCTCGGGATGACAAGCATGACCGCCCCCCAGAAGTTCCATGACATCGCACATCTTCAGCTTGACGGGATGAGCTGCGCCTCTTGCGTCGCCCGGGTCGAACGCGCCCTGAAGGCCGTGCCGGGGGTGGCCAGCGCCAGCGCCAACTTCAGCACGGGCCTGGCGACGGTCGGATTTGACGCTCCGGCCACGCGGGCGCAGATGGCCGCGGCGCTGGCGAAGATCGGCTATCCGGTCAAGCCGCAGGTGGTGGAACTTGCGGTCGAGGGCATGACCTGCGCCTCCTGCACGGGGCGGGTCGAGCGCGTGCTGCGCGCCGATCCCGCTGTGGCCTCGGCCACCGCCAATCTGGCGCTGCGCCGGGCGCAGGTGACGCTTTGGGAACCGGCCGATCCGGCCCGGCTGGCGGCGGCGGTGACGCGGGCCGGTTTCGCGGCGCAGCCCCTGGCCGAGGCGAGGCCCGCCGATCCGCAGGCCGAGGAACGCCATCTGTGGCGGAAGGCGGCGCTGGCCTGCCTGCTGGCCGCGCCGGTCTTCGTGGCCGAGATGGGCGGTCATCTGTATCCGCCCTTCCATCACTGGCTTTATGGCGCGATCGGCCAGCGCCCGCTCTGGCTGATGGAATTCGCGCTGGCGACGCTGGCGCTTGTCGGACCGGGGCAGATCTTCTTCCGCAAGGGCATTCCCGCCCTGCTGCGCGGCGCGCCTGACATGAACGCGCTGGTCGCCATGGGCACGCTGGCGGCCTGGATCTTCTCTTCGCTGGTCCTCTTCGCCCCCGGCCTCATCCCTGAAGCGTCGCGCGCGGTCTATTTCGAGGCGGCGGCGGTGATCGTGGCGCTGATCCTTCTGGGCCGCGCGATGGAGGCGCGGGCGCGCGGGCAGGCGGGGGCGGCGATTGCCCGGCTGGCCGGGCTGCAACCGCGCAGCGCACGGCTGGAAGACGGCCAAGAAATCGCTCTGGCGGCCCTGATGCCGGGAATGCGCATCGTCCTGCGCCCGGGCGAGCGGGTTCCGGCCGATGGCCGGGTGGTGGCGGGCGGATCGGCCCTGGATGAATCGATGCTGACGGGCGAGCCGCTGCCGGTCGCCAAGACGGTGGGCGACCCGGTCACCGGCGGCACGATCAACGGGACGGGGACGCTGGTTGTCGAGGTGACGGCGGTCGGCGCGGCCACGGTTCTGGCCCGGATCACCGCGCTTGTGGCAGAGGCGCAGGGATCGAAACTGCCGGTTCAGGCGCTGGTCGACCGGGTGACATTGTGGTTCGTGCCCGTGGTCATGGTGATTGCCGCGCTGTCGGTCGCGGTCTGGCTGGCGGCCACGGGCGATGTCGCCCGGGCGTTGGTCGCGGGTGTGTCGGTCCTGATCATCGCCTGTCCCTGCGCCATGGGGCTGGCGACGCCGGTCTCGATCCTGGTCGGCACCGGGCGGGCGGCCGAACTGGGCGTGCTGTTCCGGCGCGGCGAGGCCTTGCAGCGGCTGGCATCGGTGAAGCGCATCGGGTTTGACAAGACCGGCACGCTGACCGAGGGGCATCCGGCAGTGACGGGCCATCACGGCCCGGACTGGGTGCTGCCGATGGCGGCGGCGGTCGAGCAGGCCAGCGAGCATCCCTTGGCTGCGGCGGTGCTGGCGGCACATCCGAACCCGCCCGCCGCGACGGGCTTTGCCGCGACGCCCGGCATGGGCGCCAGGGCCGAGGTCGCGGGGGCCGAAATCGCCATCGGCGCGGCGCGGATGTTCGAGACCATTCCCGATGACCTCAGGGCGATTGCGGATCAGGCCGCGGGGCAGGGCGAAAGCGTTCTCTTCGTGGCCCGCGACGGCGCGGTGCAGGGGGTGATCACCGTGGCCGACCGGCTGCGCCCGACCGCCGCCCGGGCGGTCGCCGCGCTGCGCGAGATGGGCGTGGCCGCCGCAATCCTGTCGGGCGACACGCCGCGCGCCGCGCAGGCGGTGGCGGGGCGGCTTGGGGTGGATGAGATCCGGGCCGGGCTGATGCCCGAACAGAAGCTCGCGCTGATCCGCGCCTCGGGCGGGGCCTTCGTGGGCGATGGCATCAACGACGCTCCGGCGCTGGCGGCGGCCGAGGTCGGCATCGCCATGGGCACGGGCACGGATATCGCCATCGAGGCGGGCGACGTGGTGCTGGTGCGCGGCGATCCGCTGGCGGTCGCCACCGCGCTGCGGCTGTCGCGCGCCGTGCTGCGCAACATCGGCCAGAACCTGACCTGGGCCTTTGGCTACAACAGCCTGCTCATCCCGGTCGCCGCCGGGGCGCTGGTGCCCTTTGGCGGACCGCAGCTTTCCCCCATGCTGGCGGCAGGCGCGATGGCGCTGTCTTCCGTCATGGTCCTGGCCAATGCGCTGCGCCTGCGTTTCCTGCGCCCCGTCACCTGACCAGCGACCTGATGGCTCAAGCCACTTGCAGGATGCGCCCGACCTCGACATTGCCGCCCACAAGATCGGCAATCGTCATACGGTCAAGCCGGTCGTAGAAGGCATCCAGCGCCTCGTCCAGCAGGCAGGACAGCCGGCAATTGCCCGAGAGGGGGCAGGTGTTGTGATCCGTCGAGAAACACTCGGCGAAGGGCAAGACGCGCTCAAAGGCGCGGAAGACCTCGCCGACGGTGATCTTCGCGGCGGGCCGGCCCAGCATCAGGCCTCCTGACCGCCCCCGGATGGTGCGGAGGAACTTTTTCTGCGCCAGCAGGTGAATCACCTGAGCGAGATGGTTTTCCGAAGCGTCATAGATGCCCGCGATCTCGGCGCGGCGCACAATTCGGCCTTCGTTGACGGCACAGAACATCAGGGTCTTCATCGCAAGGCTGGTGCGGGTGGTCATGCGCATCCGGGTCTTCTCCCTTGGCTGAGTTGCCTTTCATTGCCAGATCGGCGCGGTCCGCGACTTGATGTGGATCAGATGTCGCCTTTTTTCCGCAGTGCGGAACAACCTGATCCAAAACGCGCACAAGGCGGTGGACAGCGGCAATGTTTGCGGTAACATTGCTCGACAGTTGAGCGTTTGCTCACTTCCGGCGGGGATCATGCTGCAAGGCAGCAATGGTCCTTGACCCCGGAAGGGACAGGCGTAGGCTTTTCGGCATCCGACTTAGCGACAGGGCCCCAAGTGACCGACCAGAGCCTGACCCCGAATGTGCTGAAAGCCGATGTCCTGCGGCATCTGACCTTCACGCTTGGCAAGGATGCGCCGAATGCCAGCATCTATGACTGGCGCATGGCGCTGTCCTATTCGATCCGCGACCGGATCGTCGGGCCTTGGTTCACCTCGACCCGGCGCACCTGGGACGAAAATCGCAAGCGGGTGTATTACCTGTCGATGGAATTCCTGATCGGGCGGCTCATCGAAGACGCCATGGTCAATCTTGGCCTTTACGACATCGCTGCCGAGACGATGGCCGAGTACGGCCAGGACATCCGCGAGATCATCCGCGATGAGCCGGACGCCGCCCTGGGCAATGGCGGGCTTGGCCGTCTGGCCGCCTGCTTCATGGAAAGCATGGCGACGCTGGGCTGCCCGGCCTATGGCTATGGCATCCGCTATGAGCACGGGCTGTTCCGCCAGCGTTTCGAGGGCGGGCGGCAGGTCGAAACCCCGGAAGACTGGCTGAGCCAGGCCCATCCTTGGGAATTCCCGCGTCCGGAAAGCGCCTATACGATCGGCTTCAAGGGCGAGGTCGTGCTGCGCGACGGGCGCGAGGTCTGGGTGCCGGGCGAAACGGTGCTGGCCGAAGCGCATGACACGCCGATCATCGGCTGGCAGGGCAAATGGGCCAATACGCTGCGGCTTTGGGCTGCCAAGCCCACGACGCAATTCGACCTCAACCGCTTCAACCACGGCGATTACGCCGCCGCCGCCGAACCCGAGACGTTGGCGCGCACGCTGTCGCGCGTGCTCTACCCGGATGACACGACCTATCAGGGCAAGGAACTGCGCCTGAAGCAGGAGTTTCTGCTGACGTCCGCGGCACTTCAGGACATTCTGCGCCGCTACCTTGCCGATCATCGCGATCTGAGGGCGCTGCCGAAACATGTCGCGATCCAGATGAACGACACCCATCCGGCCCTTGCCGGGCCGGAACTGGTGCGGCTTCTGTCCGACGAGCACGGCATGGATTTCACCGAGGCGCTTGACGTGTCGCGCGCCTGCCTGGGCTATACGAACCACACGCTCCTGCCCGAGGCGCTAGAGAAATGGGCGACCTTCACCTTCGGCAATGTCCTGCCGCGCCATATGCAGATCGTTGAACGGATCGACGCCTGGCACAAGACCACCTATCCCTCGCGGCCGCATTACGTTGGTATCGTCAAGCACCATGAGGTGCGGATGGGCGAGCTGGCCTTTGTCATGGCGCATAAGGTCAACGGCGTCTCGGCGCTGCATTCCGAACTGGTCAAGCAGAACCTCTTCCCCGAGCTGAACGCGCTGCATCCGGGCCGGATCATCAACGAAACCAACGGCGTGACGCCGCGCCGCTGGCTGAAGATGTGCAACCGGCCGCTGGCCGGGCTGATCACCGAAACCATCGGGCCGGGCTGGGAAGACAATCTCGACCGGCTGCGCGAAATCGAGCCGCATATCGACGATGCCGGCTTCGCCGAGAAGTTCGCTGCCGCAAAACGGCTGAACAAGGTGCGGGTCGCGAACTGGATTTCCAAGGATTTCGGCATCCAGATCAACCCCGACGCGCTGTTCGATGTGCAGATCAAACGCATCCATGAATACAAGCGCCAACTTCTGAACATCCTCGAATGCATCGCGCATTGGCACAAGCTGCGCGAGGGCGTGATCAGGAACCCGGTTCCGCGTGTGCGCATCTTTGGCGGCAAGGCGGCGCCGGGCTATGCGGTGGCTAAGGAAATCATCCGGCTGATCAATGATGTCGCCACGGTCGTGAACAACGACCCTAAGACCGGCGACATGCTGAAGATCCTGTATCCGCCGAATTACAATGTCTCGATGGCCGAAAGGCTGATCCCGGCGGCGGACCTGTCCGAACAGATTTCGACCGCGGGCAAGGAAGCCTCGGGCACCGGCAACATGAAGTTCATGATGAACGGCGCGCCGACCATCGGCACGCTGGACGGGGCGAATGTGGAAATCCTTCAGGAAGTGGGCGAAGAGAACTTCTTCCTGTTCGGCCTCACCGCCGACGAGGTCCGCGCCCGCCGTCTGGTGGCCGAGCATGAACGTCTGGCGATCGAGGCCAGCCCGGAATTGCAGGATGTGCTTCAGATGATCGCCGAGGGCCGCTTCTCGCCCGACGAGCCGGGGCGCTATCACGGCATCGTCCATGGCGTCTGGCACCATGACTATTTCCTCGTCTCGTCGGATTTCGAGGCCTATCACGCCGCGCAGGGCCGGGTGGATGCCGCCTTTGCCGACAGGAAACGTTGGGAAAGGATGGCGGCGATGAACACCGCGCGCAGCGGTTTCTTCTCGTCGGATCGCACGATCCGCAGTTACATGAAGGATGTCTGGGACGTGACGCCGGCGCTTTAGGGAGGGCGCCGGCAGAGCCCGGGCAGGGGAGGAAGGAATGGAGGAGCTGCCGCTCGATCCCGGCACTGCCCGGGCGATTGCCGAGGGCCGCCATGGCGATCCGTTTTCCGTGCTTGGCCCGCAGAAGCGGGACGGCGGGACATTGGTCACCGCCTTCGTGCCGGGGGCCGACCGGCTGTTCGTCGTGACCGGCAGGACCGAGGTCGAGGCCGTGCCCTATCCGGACCTGCCCGGCCTGTTCACCCATCTCATGAAGCGCAAGGCGGCCTACAGGCTGCGGGCGGAAGGGTCGGGAACGCAATGGACCTTCGAGGACCCGTTCCGCTTCGGCCCTGTGCTTGGCGAGATGGACGAATATCTGCTGGGCGAGGGCACGCATAAGCGGCTTTGGCAGGTGCTGGGCGCGCATGTGACGCTGCATGAGGGGGCCGAGGGCGTGCATTTCGCCGTCTGGGCGCCCAATGCCGAACGGGTCTCGGTGGTCGGTGATTTCAACATCTGGGACGGCCGCCGCCACCCGATGCGGCGGCGCGGGCCGACCGGGGTGTGGGAGATCTTCATCCCAGGTCTCGGCGAGGGCGCGACCTATAAATACGAAATCCGTGGCCCGGGCGGGGCGCTGTTGCCCCTGAAGGCCGACCCTGTCGGTTTCGGCAGCGAGCATCCGCCCGCCAATGCCAGCGTGGTGCGCAGGATCGAAGGCGGCTTCGGCGATCAGGGCTGGATGGACAGCCGCGCCGCGCGCCATTCGGTTTCGGCCCCGATCTCGGTCTATGAGGTGCATCTGGGGTCGTGGAAACGCGCGCCGGGCGACCGGATGCTGTCTTATCAGGAACTCGCGGAACAACTGGTCGGTTATGCCGCCGATATGGGCTTTACCCATATCGAATGCCTGCCGGTTTCCGAATATCCGTTCGATGGCAGCTGGGGCTATCAGCCGGTCGGCCTCTTCGCGCCGACGATCCGCCATGGCACGCCGCCGGAGTTTCGCGCCTTCGTCGATGCCGCGCATCGCAGGGGGCTTGGCGTCATCCTCGACTGGGTGCCGGGCCATTTCCCGACCGATGCCCATGGCCTGGCCCGGTTCGACGGCACCGCGCTGTATGAACATCAGGACCCGCGCGAGGGGTTCCATCAGGACTGGAACACCCTGATCTACAATTACGGTCGGACCGAGGTGAAGAATTTCCTCGTCTCCAACGCGCTGTATTGGCTGGAAGAATACCATGTCGACGGCTTGCGGGTCGATGCGGTGGCCTCGATGCTCTATCGCGATTACAGCCGCAAGGCCGACGAATGGATTCCGAACCGCGATGGCGGGCGCGAGAATTACGAAGCCATCGCCATGCTGCGCGACATGAACATCACCACCTATGGCGAATGCCCCGGCATCCTGACCGTGGCCGAGGAATCCACCGCTTTTCCGGGCGTCAGCCGCCCGGCCAATTGGGGCGGGCTTGGCTTCGGCTTCAAGTGGAACATGGGTTGGATGAACGATGTCCTGTCCTATATGGCGCGCGATCCGGTCTACCGGAAGTTCCACCATCACCAGATGACCTTTGGCCTGGTCTATGCCTGGTCGGAAAACTACATCCTGCCGATCAGCCATGACGAGGTCGTGCATGGCAAGGGCAGCATGTTGGGCAAGATGCCCGGAGATGGTGAACAGAAGTTCGCAAATCTGCGCGCCTTCTACGGCTTCATGTGGGGCCATCCGGGCAAGAAGCTGCTGTTCATGGGCCAGGAATTCGCCCAGGGCGCGGAATGGAACCACAAGCAAAGCCTCGATTGGCACCAGCTTGACCTTCCGGCGCATCAGGGCGTGCAAAGCCTGATCCGTGACCTCAACCGGCTTTATCGCGATACGCCCGCGCTGCATGTCAATGATTGCCGCCCCGAAGGCTTTGACTGGATCGAGGCCAATGATGCCGAGGCAGGGGTCTATGCCTTCCTGCGCAAGGGGAACCCGGGCGACCCGATGGTGGTGGTCGCGGTCAACATGACCCCGGTCGCGCGCAGCTACCGCCTTGGCCTGCCCGCGCCGGGGCGCTGGCGCGAGGCGCTGAACACGGATGCGGCGGTCTATGGCGGCGGCAACCGGGGCAATCTGGGCGGCATCACGGCCGAGCATGTGCCGCATCACGGCCGCGCGCAATCGGCGCTGGCCGTGCTGCCGCCGCTGTCGACAGTGTTTTTCATTCAGGATCGTTAAGGGGTCCACGAGCAGGGGGGAGAAGATGAAGGCAAGGGTGAACACACGTCTGTCCTCGCAGGCCATGGCCTTCGTGCTGGCGGGGGGACGCGGCAGCAGGCTCAAGGAACTGACCGACCGGCGGGCGAAACCGGCGGTCTATTTCGGCGGCAAGACCCGGATCATCGACTTTGCCCTGTCGAACGCACTGAACTCGGGCATCCGCAAGATGGCCATCGCGACGCAATACAAGGCGCACAGCCTGATCCGACACATGCAGCGCGGCTGGAACTTCTTCCGGGCCGAGCGGAATGAATATCTCGACATCCTGCCCGCCAGCCAGCGCATGGATGAGGTGAACTGGTATCGCGGCACCGCCGATGCGGTGGCGCAGAACATCGACATCATCGACAGCTACCGGGTGAAATACGTCGTCATCCTGGCGGGCGACCATATCTACAAGATGGATTACGAGATCATGCTGCAAGAGCATGTCTCGAACGGGGCCGATGTGACCATCGGTTGCCTGACGGTGCCGCGGATGGAGGCGACGGCCTTTGGCGTGATGCATGTCGACAAGAACATGCGGATCACCGATTTCCTGGAAAAGCCCAAGGATCCGCCCGCAATCCCGGGCGATCCCAAGCACGCGCTGGCCTCGATGGGAATTTACGTCTTCGACTGGGCCTTCCTGCGCGACCTTCTGCTGCGCGACATGGTGGACGAGAATTCCAGTCACGATTTCGGCAATGACCTGATTCCGCATATCGTGAAGAACGGCAAGGCCATGGCGCATCGCTTCGCCGACAGCTGCGTGACGAGCGGCCTCGAGGACGAACCCTACTGGCGCGACGTGGGCACGATCGACGCCTTCTGGCAGGCCAATATCGACCTGACCGATTTCGTCCCCAAGCTGGACATCTACGACAATTCCTGGCCGATCTGGACCTATTCCGAAATCGTGCCCCCGGCCAAGTTCATCCATGACGAGGACGGGCGGCGCGGCTCGGCTGTCTCCTCGCTTGTGTCGGGCGATTGCATCGTCTCGGGGTCCGAGGTGCGCAATTCGCTTCTGTTCACCGGGGTCAGGACCCATTCCTTTTCCATGCTCGACAATGTGGTGGCGCTGCCGCGCGTGGTGGTCAACCGCAAGGCCGAGCTTACAAAATGTGTCATAGATTCCGGGGTAATCATTCCCGAGGGTCTGGTTGTCGGCGCCGATCCGGTGGAAGATGAGAAATGGTTCCGGCGCAGCGAGGGGGGGATCGTTCTGATCACCCAGGCGATGCTGGACGCGCGGGCAAAGGCCCTGGGCTGAGGCCGGACTCTCTGTGGGCGACCCACCGGAGGCCTGCCCGCCGGGGACGGCCAGCCGGGATTTGGGTCGGGATGAAAGGGCGCAGGCATGGCGACGATCAAGGGGCGGGTTCTGTCGGTGGCGTCCGAATGCGTGCCGCTGATCAAGACCGGCGGTCTGGCCGATGTGGTCGGTGCCTTGCCCGGCGCGCTGAAGCCGCTGGGCTGGGACATGAAGGTGCTGATCCCGGCCTATCGCTCCCTGCGCGCTCTGGTGGCCGATTGGCCCGAGGTCTGGCGGGAAGAGGATCTCTGGGGCGGCGAGGGGCGGGTGCTGGCGGGCGAGGTCGAGGGGATTTCGATCCTTGCGCTGGACGCGCCGCATCTGTTCGATCGGGCGGGCGGGCCCTATACCGGCGCGGGCGGCGACTGGCCGGACAATCCGCAGCGTTTCGCGGCGCTGAGCTGGGTCGCTTCGCGCATCGCGCGCGAGGGGCTGGAAGGCTGGAAGCCCGATGTGTTGCATGCCCATGACTGGCAGGCGGGGCTGGCGCCGGCCTATCTGACCTATCACGGCGCGGGCGGCGTGGCTTCGGTGATGACGGTCCATAACATCGCCTTCCAGGGCTGGGCGCCTGCGGCGCTTCTGGCCGATCTGCGCCTGCCCGGCGCGGCCTTCAATTCCCATGCGCTGGAATATTACGGCGGGATCTCGATGCTGAAGGCGGGGCTGGTGACGGCGGACCGGATCACCACCGTCTCGCCCAGCTATGCGGCCGAGCTGATGCGGCCGGAATTCGGCATGGGGTTGCAGGGCGTCATCGCCGAGCGCGCCGCCGTGGTGCAGGGCATTCTGAACGGCGTGGACACGCAGGTCTGGTCGCCCGAGGGCGAGGGCGAGTTCGCCTATTCCGCCAAGGCCCTGGTGGGCAAGGCCGCAGCGCGGGCGGCGCTGTCGACGGAATTCGGCCTTGGTGTGCCAGGCCCCCTGGCCATCGTTGTCAGCCGGATGACCGATCAGAAGGGCATCGACCTTTTGCCCGCCGTGGTGCCGGATTTCGTCGCAGGCGGCGGCGGGGTGATCGTTCTGGGGTCCGGCGCTCCGGAACTGGAAGGGGCGGTGCAGGACCTTGCGCGGCGCTTTGCCGGGCGGGTGGCGGTGCGGATCGGCTATGACGAGGCGCTGAGCCACCGGCTGTTCCAGGGCGGTGACGCGGTTCTGGTGCCATCGCGCTTCGAACCCTGCGGCCTGACCCAGATGTATGGGCTGCGCTATGGCACCATCCCCGTCGTCGCGGCGGTCGGCGGTCTGGCCGATACGGTGATCAACGCCTCGCCCGCCGCGCTGGCCGCCGGGGTGGCGACGGGCGTCACCTTCACCCCGACCGATGCGCTGGCTTTCGGACAGGCGCTGCGGCGGTTGTTGCAGCTTCACGCCGAGCCGAAGCTCTGGGCCCGGCTTGTGAAGAATGCCATGGCGCAGCCGGTGGGCTGGGAGACCAGCGCCGCCGCCTATGCCGGGCTTTACGCGGATATCCGGGGGTGAGCCGACCGCCCGATCTTGGGTCGGGAAGCCACGCGGTCGAACAGGGCCGTCCTTGGCCCATGGGCGCGACCCTGACCGGGCATGGCGCCAACTTCGCCGTGTTTTCCGCCCATGCCGAGAAGGTGGAGCTTTGCCTGTTTTCGCATGACGGAAAGCAGGAAAAGCACCGTATCCCGCTGCGCGACCGCGATGGCGACATCTGGCATGTCCATGTCGGCGGGCTTTCGGCGGGGACGGTCTATGGCTACCGCGTCCATGGCCCCTATGCGCCCGAACAGGGCCACCGCTTCAACCCGAACAAGCTGCTGCTGGACCCCTATGCGCGCGCGCTGGAGGGACGGCTGAAATGGTCCGATGCGCTGATGGGCTATCGTATCGGGTCTTCGCGCGGCGATCTGTCCTTCGACACGCGCGACAATGCCTTTGCCGTGCCCAAGGCCGTCGTCACCGATCCGGCCTTCTCCTGGGGCAATGACCTGCCGCCGCGCCGGACGCGCGCCGAGACCGTGATCTATGAGGCGCATGTCCGTGGCCTGACGATGAAGCATCCGGGCATCCCTAAGGCACAGCGCGGCACGGTGATGGGCCTCGCCTCGGATGCGATGCTGGACCATTTCCTGAAACTGGGCGTGACGGCGGTGGAACTGCTGCCCGTGCAGGCCTTTGCCGATGAGCGTTTCGTCACCCAGAAGGGGCTGACGAATTACTGGGGATACAACTCGCTTGGCTTTTTCGCGCCCGAGCCGCGCTATCTGGGCCGGGGCGGGATGCACGATTTCCAGACCATGGTGCGGCGGCTGCATTCGGCGGGGATCGAGGTCATCCTTGATGTGGTCTACAACCATTCGGCCGAGGGCGACCAGTTCGGGCCGACGCTGTCTTTCCGGGGCCTCGACAATGCCAGCTATTACCGGCTTTCCGATGGCGGGCGCAGCTATGTCAACGATACCGGCACCGGCAATACCCTGAACCTGGCGCAGCCGATGGTGCTGCGCATGGTGATGGACAGCCTGCGCTATTGGGTCGAGATCGGCCATGTCGACGGGTTCCGTTTCGATCTGGCGACCGTGCTCGGGCGCGAGGCGGGCGGCTTCGACCCCAATGGCGGGTTTTTCGATGCGATCCGCCAGGACCCGGTTCTGGCGCAGGTCAAGCTGATCGCCGAACCCTGGGATATCGGGCCGGGCGGCTATCAGCTTGGCGCCTATCCGCATCCTTTCATCGAATGGAACGACCGTTATCGCGACGGGGTGCGGCGGTTCTGGAAGGGCGATGCCGGGATGACCGCCGATCTGGCGGCGCGGCTGCTGGGCAGTGCGGAAAAGTTCGACCATTCGGGGCGGGCCGCGACATCTTCGGTGAATTTCATCACAGCGCATGACGGGTTCACGCTGGAAGATCTGGTCAGCTACACGGTCAAGCGCAACTGGGCCAATGGCGAGGATAATCGCGACGGCCATTCCGAGAACCATTCCGACAATCTGGGCGTCGAAGGTCCGACGACTGAGACCGGGGTTCTGGCCGCCCGGGCGTTGCGCAAGCGCAACCTGATGGCGACGCTGTTCTTGTCGCAGGGCGTGCCGATGATCCTTGCCGGGGATGAGCTGGGCCACACGCAGGGCGGCAACAACAATGCCTATGCCCAGGACAATGCGATGACCTGGCTGGAATGGGACAGCGCCGATCCCGCGCTGGCGCGCTTCATCGCGCGCTTGGCGGCGATCCGGCGCGAGGCGCCGATCCTTCGCCAGCGCCGGTTCCTGCACGCCCGCGCAAGGGCGCAGGACGGATTGCGCGATGTGATCTGGCACCGGCCCGACGGGCGCGAACCCAGCCCGCAGGACTGGCACGATCCGACCTTCCGCTGTCTTTGCGTGGAACTGCGCCATGCCGCCGAGGCCGAGCGTCCGGATGAAGATGCGCTTTTCGCCGTGTTCAACTGCGGCCCCGCCATTCCGCTTGCCTTGCCCGCCACCGCGCCGGGCTGGCGGCTGATCCTCGACACCACGCGACCGGACTTGACCAAGGGGCCAGCCCCGGCCGAGGCTCCGGCGCAATCAGTGCTGCTGCTGCGGGCCGTGCCCGCGCCGGTCAAGGGAGAAGACCAATGATCACCACCGTCGCCACCAGCCCGATCGCGGGCCAGAAGCCCGGCACCAGCGGTTTGCGCAAGAAGACCCCGGTCTTCATGGGCAGGCATTACCTGGAAAACTTCGTCCAGTCGCTGTTCGACGTGGTGGGCTGCAAGGGCAAGACCTTTGTCCTGGGCGGCGACGGGCGCTATTTCAACGACCGGGCGGCGCAGGTGATCCTGCGCATGGCGGCGGCCAATGGCGCGGCGCGGGTGATCGTGGGGCAGGGGGCGCTTCTGTCGACCCCCGCCGCCAGCCACCTGATCCGGCTTATGAAAACCGACGGCGGCATCATTATGTCGGCCAGCCATAACCCCGGTGGCCCGAACGAGGATTTCGGCGTCAAGTTCAACATGCCGAATGGCGGCC
>Ga0056909_1001056_pt1 | contig 19000 bp, 18 predicted proteins | sample EBPBio102011_DNA_FD_62115 | JGI IMG/M metagenome (GOLD analysis project Ga0056909, IMG submission 62115) | Wastewater treatment Type I Accumulibacter community from EBPR Bioreactor in Madison, WI, USA - Reactor 1_1/10/2011_ DNA | ecosystem: Engineered > Bioreactor > EBPR > Anaerobic-Aerobic >...
TGTCGCCGACGCTCGATCTGGAATATTTCCTGGAAGCGCTGCACGACTACCAGGCCGACACCGGTTGCCAGAATCGCGCCAATGTCGCCGCCTGCGTCCTTTCCGGCATGGCGATGACCTTCCGCAAGGACGGGCAGGGTGCGGCCTATCAGCTGACCAAGACCCGCGCCGCGCTGTCCGACGTGCTGTGGAACCGCCTGCGCGAAATCCAGATGGATTGCTGGACCAGCCGGTCCGAAAACCTGGCCTTTGCGATGGCCGAGGTCTTCGGCCCGGCCCTGAAACGCGGCGCGCGGATCGTGCGGCGCGGCGAGGGCCTGGGCACCCTGGTGCGGCGGACCTGACGCCTCCCCTTGCCCTGTCGCGGCTTGCGGCCTAAACCCGGGCCCCAGGACCGCTTTCGGAGGCACCCATGCTTGACCTGACCTATACCGCGCCCGCGCCCAAGGTGATCGCCGGGGCCAGGCACGACTGGGAACTGGTGATCGGAATGGAAATCCACGCGCAGGTCTCCTCCAACGCCAAGCTCTTCTCGGGAGCGTCCACCACGTTCGGGGCAGAACCGAATTCCAACGTCGCCTTCGTCGATGCCGCGATGCCCGGCATGCTGCCGGTGATCAACGAATACTGTGTGGAACAGGCGGTCCGCACCGGGCTGGGGCTCAAGGCGCAGATCAACCTGACCTCGGCCTTCGACCGCAAGAACTATTTCTATCCCGACCTGCCGCAGGGCTATCAGATCAGCCAGCTTTACCACCCGATCGTGGGCGAGGGCGAGGTGATCGTGGAAATGTCCCCCGGCGTCGCCCGCCGGGTGCGGATCGAACGCATCCATCTGGAGCAGGACGCCGGCAAATCCATTCATGACATGGACCCGAACCTCAGCTTCGTCGATTTCAACCGCACCGGCGTCGCACTGATGGAGATCGTCTCCCGTCCCGACATCCGGGGGCCGGAGGAGGCTGCCGCCTATGTGACGAAGCTGCGCCAGATCCTGCGCTACCTCGGCACCTGCGACGGCAACATGCAGAACGGCAACCTGCGCGCCGATGTGAACGTCAGCGTCTGCCGCCCCGGCCAGTACGAGAAATACCAGGCCACGCAGGATTTCTCGCACCTGGGCACCCGCTGCGAGATCAAGAACATGAACTCGATGCGCTTCATCCAGGCCGCCATCGACTATGAGGCCCGCCGCCAGATCGCCATCCTGGAGGACGGTGGCAGCATCGTGCAGGAAACCCGCCTCTACGACCCCGACAAGAACGAGACCCGCTCGATGCGGTCGAAGGAGGAGGCGCACGACTACCGCTACTTCCCCGACCCCGACCTGCTGCCGCTGGAGATCGAGCAGGCTTGGGTCGACGGTATCCACGCAGCGATGCCGGAACTGCCCGACGCCAAGAAGGCCCGCTTCATGGCTGACTATGGTCTCACCGACTATGATGCCAACGTGCTGACGGCCGAGCTGGATTCAGCGCGCTATTTCGACGAGGTCGCCAAGGGACGCGACGGCAAGATGGCCGCGAACTGGGTCATCAACGAGTTGTTCGGGCGGCTGAAGAAGGAAGGTCACGACATCACCGAAAGCCCGGTTTCGACCGCGCAACTGGGGGGCGTGATCGACCTGATCGCGGCAGGCACGATCAGCGGCAAGATGGCCAAGGACCTGTTCGAGATCGTCTATACCGAAGGCGGCGACCCGGCGCAGATCGCCGAGGCGCGGGGGATGAAGCAGGTTACAGATACCGGCGCCATTGAAAAGGCAGTGGACGAGATCATCGCCGCGAACCCTGAGCAGGTTGAAAAAGCCAAGGCGAATCCGAAACTTGCTGGCTGGTTTACCGGCCAGGTGATCAAGGCCTCCGGCGGCAAGGCCAACCCCGCCACGGTCAATGCGCTGGTCGCGGCGAAGCTGGGGCTCTGACGCCCCGGCTGTGGCCGATCGGGCGCGGTTCTGCCGGAAAACCTCGGCGTGATTTGCGCAAAGCGCCGCAATCCCCTATGCATCCCGTCGAACAGGACGGGAGAAGCCCGATGCAGCGTTTCGAGTTCAAGGTCATTCCCGCCCCGAAGCGCGGTGAAAAGGCCCGTGGTGTGAAGACCACAGAAGAGCGTTTCGCGCTCGCGCTGACCACCCTGATGAACCAGCTTGGCGCCGAAGGTTGGGACTATGTCCGCGCCGACACGCTGCCTTGCGAGGAACGGGTGGGCCTGACCGGCACCAAGGCGACCTTCCAGAACGTGCTGGTTTTCCGCCGGGAGATCGAGTCGCTCGCGCCCCATGCTCCCGGCAATACGCGGCTTCTCTTGCAGGAACCGATGCCCGCCGCCCCCCGTCTTGGCCCGGCCGAGGCGCCCCTGCCGGGCAATGCCCCCGCGCTCGGCCCCGCGAAGTCCGACCTCGCGGCAGAGTGATCAGCCCGCGGCCTTCAGCGCCTGCGGCAGGGTTTCCTCAAGGATATCCAGCGTCGGGTCGTCACCCAGGCTGATGCGGATGCAGCGGTCAAGCGGCGCGACGCCCGGCATCCGGATGAACACCCCAAGCCTGCCCAGTTCCGCCAGCAGCGTCCGCGCGTAGTCGCCATCGCGGCCGCAGTCGATGGTGACGAAGTTGGTGGCCGAGGGCAGGGGCCGCAACCCGTTCGCTGCGGCGATTCCCGAAAGCCGCGCACGCGCCGCAACCGTCCGTGCCTGCACGCTTTTCAGCCAGTCCTGATCCTGCAGCGCCGCCAGCGCCCCGGCCTGGGAAGTCCGGCCCATTCCGAAATGGTCGCGCACCTTGTCGAAAGCCAGCACCAGTTCGGGGTTGGTAATAGCATAGCCCACCCGCGCGCCCGCCAGCCCGTATCCCTTGGAAAACGTCCGCATCCGGATCACCTGCGGATGGCCCACCGGGATCACCGGCACCGAGCCCTCGGGCGCAAGGTCGGCATAGGCCTCGTCCAGGACCAGCAGCGCCGTCTCCGGCAGGTTGGCGACCATGTCCTCGATGACCGACGCCGGGTGGTGGCTGCCCATCGGATTGTCCGGGTTCGCCAGGTAGATCAACCGCGCGCCAAGGGATTTCGCGGCGGAAACCAGCGCCTCCGGGTCCTCATGATCGCCCTTGTAAGGCACCCGGGTCAGCACACCGCCATAGCCCGCGACGTGAAAGTTGAAGGTCGGATAGGCGCCGAGGCTGGTCGCCACCGGCGTACCCGGCTCCAGCACCAGCCGGCAGAGCAGCCCAAGCAGCCCGTCGATCCCCGGACCCACCGCGATATGGGCGGGCGTGACCCCGTGATGCACCGCCAGCGCCTGTTTCAGATCGTGATTTTCCGGGTCGCCATACATCCAGGCGCCCGTGGCTGCCTCTCGCATAGCGGCCACCGCCTGCGGAGAGGGGCCGAACAGCGATTCATTCGCCCCCAGTCGGGCCCGGAAGGGGATGCCGGTGCGGCGTTCCAGCGCCTCGGGTCCGGTAAACGGGACGGTGGAGGGAAGCTGGGCGGCGTGGGGGGTGAGAAAGCGGCTCATGGCTCGGAGGCTGGCACGGGGTCGACCGCTTCGCAAGGGGCCGGGCGGGCGGCACGCCGGGAAATGGGGTGGATTTCCAGCGACCTTCGTCCCGGGGACGAGGCGGCAACGCACCCGGCTGCGGCGGCCCGCCGCACCTGTTTTGAGTTAGAATTGATCTAAATCATCGCCGGAAATGCTGCGCCTGCAAGAATGGGGTCAAGACCCACAAACGGAGGTTGCCATGCGGTCATTCACCCTTGTTCTCGCTGCCAGCACAGCCCTTGCCGGGCCTGTCGTTGCCGACGCCCTGCACGATGCGGCGGTAGAGCAGTTCAAGCCCCTGCCGTCCACCCTTCCGGCGCTGAAAGACAACATCGTCACGCCCGAGAAGATCGCGCTTGGCAAGGCGCTGTTCTTTGACCCGCGGCTTTCGGCCTCGGGCGTCTTCTCCTGCTATTCCTGTCACAACCTGACCACCGGCGGTGACGACAACATGGAGACATCGGTCGGCCACGGCTGGCAGAAGGGGCCGCGGAACGCGCCCACCGCGCTGAACGCCGTGCTGAACGAGGCGCAGTTCTGGGACGGCCGGGCCGACGACCTTGCCGCGCAGGCCAAGGGTCCGGTGCAGGCCGGGGTCGAGATGGCGAACACCCCCGACAATGTGGTGGCGACGCTCAGCTCGATGCCGGACTATGTCGCCTGGTTCACCGCCTCCTTCCCCGATCAGGCCGAGCCGGTGAGCTTCGACAACATGGCCAAGGCGATCGAGGCCTTCGAGGCGACGCTGCTGACCCCCGCACCCTTCGACGCCTACCTCAACGGTGACGACAACGCGCTGACCGCCGATGCCAAGGCCGGGCTCCAGCTCTTCATGGACAAGGGCTGTTCCGGCTGCCATTCGGGCGTCAACGTCGGCGGGCACGGCTACTATCCCTTCGGCCTGATCGAAAAGCCCGGCGCGGAAATCCTGCCGCCTGGCGACAAAGGCCGCTTTGCCGTGACCGAGACGGCCGATGACGAATATGTCTTCCGCGCCGCACCCTTGCGCAACATCGCGCTGACCGCGCCCTACTTCCACTCGGGCAAGGTCTGGGACCTGTCGGTGGCGGTCGAGATCATGGCGGAAAGCCAGCTTGGCGAGGCGCTGAAACCGGAAGAAACCGCGCAGATCGTGGCCTTCCTGAACAGCCTGACCGGCACCATGCCAGAGGTGAGCCTGCCGGTCCTGCCCGCGGAAACCGCCGACACGCCGCGGCCGACGGCGGTCATAGAGTAGGCTGGCCACGACCGCGACAACCGGGGCGCCGCATGGCGCCCCTTTCCTGATCATCAACGGACTGTTTCATTTCGGGCGACAGTTTTCAGCCAGAAGTTGATGAAGATCATGTTTCCAACCCTCCGTGATTGCGAAGCTCCCCTTGCTGCCGTGACAAGGAGAAATTCATGCGGTGTCTATTTTCAGGTCTGATGGCGACGTTGGCCTTATGCTCCCCCGTTCTTGCCGATCCGCTGCGCGATGCCGCGAAAGAGTTCTTCGCGCCGCTGCCCGCCACCGCCCCCGAAATCCCGGGGAATCCGGCGACGGCAGAGAAACTGGCGCTGGGGCGGGCGCTCTTCTTCGATGCGGGGCTGTCTGCTTCGGGCGCGACCTCATGCGCAAGCTGTCATGATCCGGCGAAGGGCGGCCAGGACGGGCTGGCGACGCCGAAACTGTCGGATGGCGCAGAAGGGGTGCGCAACACCTCAACCGTCCTTAACGCCATGCTGAACGACGTGCATTTCTGGGACGGGCGCGACGAGGACCTTGCCGCGCAGGCGGACGGGCCGATGAAGGCGGGTCTGGCGATGCTGGGCACGCCCGAGGCGCAGCTTGCCTTTGCCAAGGCAGATGCCAACTATGCGAAGATGTTTGCCGCCGCCTATCCGGGCGAAGCGGATCCCGTCACGCCTGACACCATGGCGGGCGCGCTGGAGGTCTACGTGGCTTCGCTGCTGACGCCGGCTCCGTTCGATGCCTGGCTTGCGGGCGATGATGCAGCGCTGTCAGACGGCGCCAAGGCGGGCTTGCAGGCCTTTCTCGACACGGGCTGCAACTACTGCCACTTCGGGCCGACGCTTGGCGGCTCGGGCCATTATCCGCTGGGGCTGGTGGAAAATCCCTCGACCGAGGTGCTGTCCTCTGATGAAAGCGCGCTTTACGCGATCGAAGACAGTGCAGCCGGGGATTTCGTGTTCCGCACGGCCCCGTTGCGCAATGTGGCGCTGACGGCCCCCTACTTCCATTCGGGCAAGGTGCAGGATCTGTCCGTGGCGGTGGACATCATGGCCGAAAGCCAGCTTGGCAGACCGCTCGACGCCGAAGATACCGCCCGGATCGTCGAGTTTCTGCAAAGCCTGACAGGAACGGCCCCGATGCCCTGACAGCCTGGCGCAGCGCAGGAACGTCCGGCGCGATTCCTCGGCGATGGCCTCCAACAGCTCCAGCCGGGCCAGTTCGGCCATCGCCTCCTTGCGTCGGGCCTCGTCGTTCAGGCCCGACAGATGCGGAGGCCACGTGCGATCAGGGCGCGGCCGGGGCGTAGTTCACGGTCAGCTCGTAGTCGGTCAGCAGGGGCGGGCGGGCGACCTTTGCCAGTTCCGCGGTCGAAGGTGAAAGACCCACCAGGCCGATGGTCAGGCCCGCGACGGTCGCCAGACGCTCGCCATCCTCGCACTGGTTGCACAGCACGATCTGCTGCAGTTCCGCCTTTGGGGTCATCACCGTGATCTCGGCCCGGATCATCCCCTCCCAGTAGCAGTCCACGTCCACCGGGCAGCGCTGGTCGTCGATCCGGGTCAGCAGCAAGGTGACGCCCGTGTCGGGGATCACCTGCCCCTCGCCGCCCCGCAGGGTGATTTCAGGGAACAGCTGCGGGGTCAGCGGCCAGGCGGTGCTGGCAAGGCCGATCAGGGCAAGGGCGGCAAGGGGCAGGCGCATGGGCGGATCCTTTCCGGGGCTGGCATCAGTCTGACGCATCCGCCCCGGAAAGGCTTGGGTCGGTTTTCCCTACCCGCCGAAACCTGCCCCCGAAACCTACCCCAGATCAGCCAGGCGCGACAAAGCCTCGCGCAGCTTGCCCGCTTCCTCCTGCCGCGCCTCCAGGTTCGAGGTCGCCTCCATCACCACATCCTCGGGCGCGGACCTGACGAAGTTCGGGTTGTCGAGCCGCCCTTTCAGCCCGCCGATCTCCTTCGCCAGCTTGTCCAGCGCCTTTTGCAGCCGCGATTTCTCCTCGGCGATGTCGATCAAACCTTCCAGCGGGATCGCAAAGGCCGCGCCCTCGGCCGCCACCGCGATGCTGCCCTTCGGTGCCGCGCCCTCGGTCACGGTCTCCACTCGGGCCAGCCGCTTGATCAGCGCCTCGTTGCGATGGAACGCCGCGCGGGCCTCGTCGGTCAGGCTGGTCGCCACCAGATCGGCCTTCAGCCCCACCGGCACATGCACCTGCGCACGGGCGCTTCGGATGTCGTCGATCAGCGTGGTGACGAAGGTCATCTCGCGCTCGGCGGCAGGGTCGATGAGGGTGGCCGGGAGTTGCGGCCAGTCGGTATGCACCAGCAGCTTCGCGCGCTTGCCGGTCGTGCCCCACAGCTCTTCGGTGATGAAGGGCATGAAGGGGTGCAGCAGGATCATCGACTGGTCCAGCACCCAGGCCATCGTCGCCCGCGTTTCGGCGGCATCGGGGCCATCGAACAGGGGCTTGGCGAACTCGACATACCAGTCGCAGACCTTGCCCCAGACGAACTTGTACAGCGCATCGGCGGCGGTATCGAACCGGAAGTCTTCGAGCGCGGCGTTGACTTCCGCGAGGGTCTTCGCCGTCTCGCCGATGATCCATCGGTTCGCAGTGGCGGTAGGCGAGGGGGCAGGGCCGGTCGCGTGGCCTTCCCAGACCCCGTTCATCTCGGCGAAGCGGCAGGCGTTCCAGAGCTTCGTCCCGAAGTTCCGGTATCCCGCGATCCGCTGGGTATCCAGCTTCAGCACGCCGCCAAGGCTGGCCATCGCCGCGTTGGCAAACCGCAGCGCATCGGCGCCGTATTCGTCGATGATCTCCAAGGGGTCGATGACGTTGCCGAGCGACTTCGACATCTTCTTGCCCTTGGCGTCGCGGACAAGGCCGTGCAGGTAGACGGTGTGGAACGGGACGTCACCCACAACGGCCAGCTGCATCATCATCATCCGGGCGACCCAGAAGAAGAGGATGTCCTGCCCGGTGATCAGGACCGAGGTCGGGAAATATTTCGTCAGCTCTGGCGTCTGTTCCGGCCAGCCGAGCGTGCCGATGGGCCAGAGGCCGGAGGAGAACCAGGTGTCGAGGACGTCGGGGTCGCGACGGAGTGCAATTGCGATGGACCCATCTTCATTGAAAGCGTCTCCCCACAGCGCAGCTTCAAATGCAGAGGCCTTGTCCGCCCCGGCAAAGGGTGCAGTTGCCGAGAAATCGATGCCTTGGAGATCAGTGACCTCGACGGCAACGAACTTCTTGTTTGGGCGACTTCTCGTATGGTGTGAAACCGCAAGCTGAGATGCAGATGCAAAGTCCGGGCCGCAGAAGTGGTTCCCGTGCAGGTCATACCAAACCGGAATCTGGTGCCCCCACCAAAGCTGCCGGCTGATGCACCAGGGTTCGATGTTTTCCAGCCAGTGGTAATAGGTCTTCTCCCCGCTCGGCGGGATGATCTTGGTCTTGCCCTTCCGCACGGCCTCCAGCGCGGGTTCCACGATCTTCGCGGTATCGACAAACCACTGGTCGGTCAGCATCGGCTCGATCACCACCTTCGAGCGGTCGCCGAAGGGCTGCATGATCGGATTGGATTCGATGTAAGGCACAAGAGTCGGGGCAAGCCCCGACCTACCATCGCCGTCGTCCTCGTAGGTCGGGGCTTGCCCCGACTCCTTGGCAGCCACCATCACCGCCAGCCCCTCGGCAGTGATCTGCTCCACCACGCGCTTGCGCGCCTCGTACCGATCCAGGCCCCTCAGGTCGTCGGGGACGAGGTTCAGCGCGTCCACTTCCGACTCGGACAGCGTGAGCGGCTGCTCGGCAAAGCCCGGCGTTGCATAGCCCTTGGCCACCAGCCAGGCGCGGGACATGCGCTGTGCCACCTCCGCCGCCTCGGCATAGGGCACCCCGTCCGCGCGCATCTGGGCGCGGGTGTCCAGCAGGCGATAGCAGGGAATGTCCGCCCGCTTTGCCACCGCATAGTCGTTGAAGTCATGCGCCCCGGTGATTTTCACCGCGCCCGAGCCGAACGTCGGGTCCGGGTATTCGTCGGTGATGATCGGGATCAGGCGGCGGTGTTCCTTCGGTCCGACCGGAATTTCGCAAAGATGCCCGACGATTGGCGCATACCGTTCATCCGATGGGTGAACCGCGACCGCCCCGTCGCCCAGCATCGTCTCGGGCCGGGTTGTCGCGATACTGATATAGTCGCGCGTCTCGCGGAAGGTGACGTTCCCGTCGGCGTCCTTCTCGACATAGTCATAGGTCGCCCCGCCCGCGAGCGGGTATTTGAAGTGCCACATATGGCCCGGCACCTCGATATTCTCGACCTCAAGATCGGAAATCGCCGTCTCGAAATGCGGGTCCCAGTTGACCAGCCGCTTGCCGCGGTAGATCAGGCCCTTGTTGTACATGTCCACGAAGACCTTGATCACCGCGTCGTGGAAGTTGCCTTCCTCGCCCGCCGGAGCCCCCGGTGCCCCCGACATGGTGAACGCCTCGCGGTCCCAGTCCGCGCTGGCCCCCAGCCGCTGCAATTGCCCGATGATCGTGCCGCGCGACTTGACCTTCTGCTGCCAGACGCGGGCAAGGAACTTCTCGCGCCCCATCGTCCGCCGGTCCGGCTCCTGATGCAGGGCCATCTCGCGCTCCGTAACCATCTGGGTCGCGATCCCGGCATGGTCGGTGCCCGGTTGCCACAGCGTGTCGTCGCCCATCATCCGGTGCCAGCGCGTCAGGATGTCCTGCAATGTGTTGTTGAAGGCATGGCCCATATGCAGGCTGCCGGTCACGTTCGGCGGCGGGATCATGACGGAAAAGGCGGGGCGACCCGGTTTGGCATTCGCCCCGGCCCGGAAAGCTCCGGCATCAAGCCACAGCTTCGAGATCCGGGCCTCGGCCTCGGCGGCGTTGAAGGTCTTTTCCATCGGCATGGCGGTCTTCCTCTCGCGTCCGCCAAGCCTTTAGCCAAAGCGCGCGCCAAGGGGAAGGCTCTCGCCACCCGTCGCGGGTGCTTACCCTGTCCGGCCCAGCGACAGGATCGGGCTGAACCCGCCATAGATCATCCGCTTGCCGTCGAAGGGCATGTCCGCGCCCTCCATGCTGCTGTCCTCCATCATCCCGGCATAGGCCTTGTCGCGCGTGGCCTTGTCGGGCCAGGTCATCCAGGCGAAGACCACCGTCTCGTCCGGTTGCAGGTCCACCGCGCGCCGGAAGTCGGTCTGCTTGCCCTCGGGCACATCATCGCCCCAGCAGACGACAAGCCCCGTCGCGCCCTTGTCGCGGAACCAGGGCCACCATTTCTCCTCATGCGCGCGGTATTCTTCCTTGCGGGCATTCGGCACCGGGATCAGGAAACCATCGACATATTCCATTTCTGGTCCTCCTTGCTTTGACAGTTAACGTCTTGTGAGCGGAATCGGCTCCCGGATCAGATCGGAAGGCCCGCATCCGCCTTGGGCTGGGCCATGACGATCTGGCTTTGCACCCGCGCCACGGCAGGGTTCGGCAACAGGCGATGGTGGATCAGGTCGTTTAGCGCGGGCAGGTCGGCACACCAGACTCGCAGCAGATAGTCGGCCTCGCCCGTCAGGGTCCAGCAGGCCACGATCTCGGGCAGGGTGGCGATCAGGCGCAGGAAGTCCCGCGCGGTCTCGGGCGCATGGGCGGCCATCTGGACCTGGACAAAGGCCTGAACGGTCAGCCCCAGCCGTTCCGGCGAAAGCCGGGCCGCATAGCCGGTGATCAGCCCGTCGGCTTCCAGCCGCGCGCGGCGGCGGGCGGCCTGGCTGGCCGAGAGGTTCAGCAGGTCCCCCAGCTCCTGTGCGGTGATCTGGGCATTGGCCTGAAGCGCAGAGAGAAGGCGGGAATCGGTTTCGTCCAGCATGCGCCAGTTTTGCACGATTTGCTGAAAATGCAAGATTTGCCCGCATGATCGTGAAGAGAAGGCCCGAATCTTGCGCGCCGCCTACAGCGCCCCTGTGGCATTCTGAAGCAGACCTCTCTTGCCTGAAGGACAAAGTCATGGGACCCTTTCCGCACAATGCCCCCCGCGCCGTGATCTCGGCCGAAAACCCCGCCGGCACCGACGGGTTCGAGTTCGTCGAATTCGCCCATCCGAACCCCGATGAGCTGCGCGCGCTCTTCACCCGGATGGGCTATGCCCTGACCGCCCGCCACAAAACGAAGGCCATCGAGCTGTGGCAGCAGGGCGACATCACCTACATCCTGAACGATGAGCCCGGCAGCCATGCCCGCACCTTCGTTGACCAGCACGGCCCCTGCGCCCCTTCGATGGGCTGGCGCGTGGCCGATGCGGGGCACGCCTTCGCCCATGCCGTCGCAAATGGGGCCAAGCCCTTCGAGGGCCCGGAAAAGACCCTCGACCTGCCCGCCATCGTGGGCATGGGGGGCTCGCTGATCTATTTCACCGACCGCTATGGCGATGCGAACCCCTATGACGCGGAGTTCGACCGGCTCGCCCCCGCGAAGCCGAAGGGGGTCGGCTTCCACTATCTCGACCACCTGACCCACAACGTCCATCGCGGCAACATGGACACCTGGTTCGATTTCTACGGCAAGCTCTTCAACTTCCGCCAGATCCGCTTCTTCGACATCGAGGGCAAGTTCACGGGCCTCCACTCCCGCGCATTGACCAGCCCCTGCGGCCGCATCCGCATTCCGATCAACGAGGACCGGGGCGAGACCGGGCAGATCGTCGAATACCTGAAACGCTACAAGGGCGAGGGGATCCAGCACATCGCGGTCGGCACCGACGATATCTACGCCGCCACCGACGCCATCGCGGACGCCGGGTTGAAGTTCATGCCGAAGCCGCCGATGGCCTATTACGATCTGTCGAAGACCCGCGTCGTCGGGCATGAGGAGCCGCTGGAGAAGCTGGCGAAACACGGTATCCTGATCGACGGCGAGGGCGTGGTGGATGGCGGCGAGACCCGCATCCTGCTGCAGATCTTCTCGAAAACCGTCATCGGCCCGATCTTCTTCGAATTCATCCAGCGCAAGGGCGACGATGGCTTCGGCGAGGGCAACTTCCGTGCGCTTTTCGAATCCATCGAACAGGACCAGATCGACCGCGGTGTGTTGAAGGCGTCGTAAGGGCGCGTAGGCAGATTGCCCACCCTACGAAACGGGCAGATCACATGCGAATGCGCTCGGGCAGGGTGGGCAATCTGCCCACCTCACCCGGCAGATTTCGCCAGCACCAATGCCTCGGCAAAGACTTCTGCGCCGACATGGTTCATCAGCACCAGCACCAGTCGCGCGTTCAGCGCATGGGTGTCAGCCTCGCTTAACCCCTTGTGCGCCGCCAGAAGGGCGGCATACGCAACATCCGGGTCGGATAGGTTCGGAGTGGTGATCAGGCTCATGTCCGGTCCTTCCAGATGGCCGACAGGGCGGTGGCGATGGCCTCGGGCGTGGCGGTCTGCCAGCGCGCGGCGATGATCTGGTCGGGGCGGATAAGATACAGGGCCAAGGCCGCATCTCCCAGATACCGCGCCTGCACGTCCGGCGTCACCGCGATCCCGATCGCGTTCAGCCCCTCGATCAGGGTCGCGGGCTGGCCGATGGCCAGAAGCACCGGCGCACCCCCCAGCCTGTCGATCAGCCAACCGTCCGGCAGCGGTGCGTCCGGGGCCACGGCACCGGGGCGCGCGGCGCGGGGCAGGGCAGGGTCGTCCGGTCCGGTCAGGGGATAGGTGCAGGCGACCGACAGCCGCCCCGAGTTCACCAAGGGCCGTGCGAAGGCCGCCTTGCCCGCCAGCGCCAGCACGGCATCGCGGAACAGCCGTTCCGCCCCCGGCGCGGGCGACATGAACCGCGTCGTGCGGCTGGAGTTCAGCAGATTCTCGTCCGCGCCGTGCTGCCGTTCGCGGTCATAGGCGTTCAGGATCGCGGCATCGGCCCATCCCCCGGCCACCGCCGCGAGCCGCCAGCCCAGAGCGTCCACATCCTGCAACCCGCCATTCCCCCCGCGTGCGCCGAAAGGCGAGACAACATGGGCCGAATCGCCGCAGAAGATCACCGGCCCATGCACGAACCGCGCCAGCCTGCGGCACTGGAACGTGTAGACCGATACCCAGTCCAGCCGGAAATCCCGGTGCCCTAGCGCCTTCTCGATCCGGGGGATCACCCGTTCCGGCTGCCGCTCGGCCTCGGGGTCGGCGTCCCAACCCAGTTGCAGGTCGATCCGATAGATATTGTCCGGCTGCTTGTGCAGCAGCGCCGATTGCCCGGCATGGAAGGGCGGCTCGAACCAGAAGCGCCGTTCGCTGGGGAAATCCCCGCTCATCTCGATATCGGCGATCAGGAAGCGCTCCTCGAAGAGCTCCCCATCGAAGTCGAGCCCCAGCATCCCGCGAATGTCGCTGCGCGCCCCGTCGCAGGCGACCAGATGGTCAGCCTCCAGCCGGTAGGTCCCGTCCGGCGTCTCCACCGTCAGCGCCACATGGTCGGACCGCTCCAGCGCCGTCACCCGGTTCTTCCAGCGCAGGTCGATCAGGCCGGGAAACTCCAGCGCCCGCGCGACCAGATACTCCTCGACGTAATATTGCTGCAGGTTCACGAAGGCCGGCATCTTGTGGCCGGGGTCGGGCTGCAAGTCGAAGGTCCAGACCTCATCCTGGCGGTGGAGCGTCCGCCCGACCTTCCAGATCACACCCTTCTCCACGCATTTCGCCCCGACCCCAAGCCGGTCCAGAATTTCCAGTGACCGCTTCGACCAGCAGATCGCCCGGCTGCCGACCGAGACGACATCGTTGTCGTCCAGCACAACCGAGGCCACCCCGTATTGCGCAAGGTCGATGGCCAGTGCCAGGCCGATGGGACCGGCGCCCACGATCACCACCTTGTGGCGCGGTTCCGGCGCCGTCAGGCCGGGCGGGGCGACATAGGGGAAGGGGCGGTAGTCATAGGGCATGGGGCACCGTCAGGGCTGGGGGTAGCTGAAAAGGGCCAGCGCGCCGAAGGACAGGCCGCCAAGGATGGCAAGGCCGGTGCCCCATCGCATCATCCGGTCGGCAAGGCGCCCGACGCGGGTGGTCCTTTCGGTCTGCATCGACCGCTCCAGCGCCCGGCTGACCGCCAGCGAGCGCCGCGCAATCGAAAAGCTGAACAGATCGCGCAGGACGCCGGTTTCCCGTGCGGCCCGGAACAGCACGTATCTCGACAGCGCCGCGCCCGCGAAAATCGCCAGCGCCCCGGCCCCGAGAAGCACCGCCGCGGCCTCCCGCATCGCTTCACCCCTGCAAGGCCGCCCACATCTGCAGATCGCGCTCGGCGGTCCAGATGCGGGGGTGATGGATGCCGCGCGCCTCGTCATAGGCGCGGGCGACGTTGAAGGGCAGGCAGTGCTCGTAGATCGCATAGTCGCGGAACTTCGGGTCGCATTCGGCGCGGCAGGCGTCCCAGGCCTCCTTCATCGAACCATTCCGTGCCGCCACCCGGGCCACTGGCCTGTAGGTGCTTTCGACGAAATCCTTGGTCCGGTCCAGCGCGCCGTTCACCGCGTCTCGCCCGACGACTGCATCCCCGCGACCGGGAGCGATGGCGTCCAGGTCATAGGTCCGGATTGCCTCCAGCGTCGGACCCCAATCGGCGAAATGGCCGTCGCCGCAGTAGCAGGCCGAATGCGCCTCGACGATGTCGCCGGTGAACATCACGTTCTGGTCAGGGACATGGATCACCGCATCCCCCGCCGTATGGGCGCGGCCCAACTGGCAAATGTCGACTCGCCGCCTGCCCAGCCAGACCGTCATCCTGCCGTTGAAGGTCGTGGTCGGCCAGGTCAGGCCGGGAATGCTCTCATGCCCCTGGAACAGGCGCGGAAAGCGCTGGAACTCGCTGTCCCAGTCTTCCTGCCCGCGCTCGGCCACCATGTTGCGCGCGGCTTCCGACATGATCACCTGCGGGGCCTTGAACGCCGACGCCCCCAACACCCGCACCGCATGGTAATGCGTCAGCACGACATGGCTGATCGGCTTGTCCGTCACGCCCCGGATACAGTCGATCACCTTCTGCGCCAGCCGTGGCGTAGCCTGCGCCTCGACCACCATGACGCTGTCGTCGCCGATGATCACTCCCGAATTCGGGTCGCCCTCGGCGGTGAAGGCGTAAAGGCCCTCGCCGATTTCCGTGAAGCTGATCTGCTTCTCCGCAAGGTCGCCTTGCGATGCGAAAGCTTTCGTCATGTCATGCCCTTGCGTAAGGATCTTGAAGTGCCGCCTGAACCTGGCCAAGGCACGCGCCAAAGCCGATCACATAGCCGTCGCCCTGCGCCTTGCCTCTCAGCGCCAGCGTATCGCCGTCCTCGATGAAGCTGCGCGTACCGCCGTCGATGCTGATCGGTTCCTTGCCGCCCCACGACAGCTCCAGCAGGCTTCCCCGACTGTCCTTCGCCGGACCGGAGATCGTGCCCGACCCCAGGAGATCGCCTGTATTCATCGGGCAACCGGAAGTCGTGTGATGTGCCAGCTGCTGTGCCGCCGAGTAATACATCTCGCGGTAGTTCGTGCGCGCGATCACCGTCTCCCGCCCGCCCTCCGGTGTCAGCCCGACCTCAAGCGCAATGTCGTAAAGCATCGGCCCCGGCTCCCGCAGATGCGGCAACAGCGGCACCTCGCGCGGCGGGGTGGAACAGCGGAACGGCTCCAGCGCGGCCTTCATGACGATCCAGGGGCTGATCGTCGTCGCCGTCGCCTTGGCCTGGAACGGCCCCAGCGGCTGGTATTCCCAGGCCTGGATGTCCCGTGCGGACCAGTCGTTCAGCAGGACATAGCCGAAGATCATCGCATCCGCTTCGGCCACCGTCACCGGCCCATCCGACGCCACCCCCACCACGGCCCCCAGCTCCAGCTCGATGTCGAACCGGCGCGAGGGCTGGAAGGCGGGGACCGCATGGTCCGGCCCCTTGACCTGGCCCCAAGGCCTGCGCACCGGCGTCCCCGAGACCACGACCGAGGATGCCCGCCCGTTGTAGCCGATGGGAATGTGCAACCAGTTCGGCGGCAAGGCGTTCTCCGCCCCCCGGAACATGGTGCCGACATTGGTGGCATGGTGCCGCCCGGCATAGAAATCGGTGTATTCGCTGACGAGAAAGGGCAGGTGCAGCTCCACCCCCGCCAGAGGCACCAGATGCCGCTCAACCGCCGCCCGCTCCCCCGCACCCTCCGCCAGCACCTCCACCAGCCGCGCTCGGAGGGCCGCCCAGACCTCCGGCCCGGCCTCCATCACCTCGTTCCAGAACGGCACGTCCAGCAGCGGCCCGCCGGGCAGGTCCAGCAGCCCTGCTTCCTCCAGCCCCCCCAGGTCCAGCACGAAGTCTCCAATGGCCACCCCGCAGCGCGGCTCCTCGCCCGGGCGCGAGAATACCCCGCAGGGCAGGTTGTTCAGCGGAAATGGTTGGTCCGGCGCATTGGCGCTGTCGACCCAGGAGTGGAGAAGCGGCATCTACCCTCTTTCATCTGTCCAGAAATATCCCACGGGGGTCCGGGGGTGTGAAACCCCCCGGTCCGCCGCCCGTCACTTGACGCCCGGTGTCCCGTCGAACTTCTTGTCCAAGCTCGCCCAGCAGTCGATGTAATCGTCCTGCAACGGCGCATTCTTCGCCGCCCATTCCGTCAGGTGCTGCGGGAAGCGGGTCTCGAACATGAAGCTCATCGTCTCTTCCAGCTTCTCCGGCTTCAGCTCCGCATTCGACGCACCTTCAAACGCATTCCGGTCCGGCCCATGCGGCAGCATGCAGTTGTGCAAGGACATCCCCCCGGGCACGAACCCCTTCGGCTTCGCATCATAGATGCCGTAGATGTTGCCCATCAGCTCGGACATGACGTTCTTGTGGTACCAGGGCGGCCGGAAGCTGTTCTCCGCCACCAGCCAGCGTTCCCGGAACAAGACGAAGTCGATATTCGCCGTCCCTTCCAGCCCGCTCGGCGCCGTCAGCACGGTGAAGATCGACGGATCCGGGTGGTCGAACAGGATCGCGCCCACCGGAGAATAGGTCCGCAGATCATACTTGTAGGGCGCATAGTTGCCATGCCAGGCCACCACGTCCAGCGGCGACTGCCCGATGACAGTCTCATGGAATTGTCCGCACCATTTCATCACCACCCGGGACGCCACCTCCCGATCCTCGAAGGCTGCCACCGGCACCTTGAAATCCCTCGGGTTTGCCAGGCAGTTGGCCCCGATCGGCCCCCGGTTCGGCAGGGTGAACGGCACCCCGTAGTTCTCGCAGACGAAGCCTCGCGCCGGGCCTTCCAGCACCTCGACCCGGTAGACGAGGCCGCGCGGCAGCACCGCGATCTCCTTCGGCTCCAGATCGATCACCCCCAGCTCGGTCGCAAACCGCAGCCGCCCCTCTTGCGGGACCACCAGCAACTCACCATCCGCCGAATAGAAATACTCGTCCGCCATCGAGGCGGTGACCGTGTAGATATGCGCCGCCATCCCGGTCTGGGTGTTCACATCCCCCGCCGTCGTCGCCGTGCGCATCCCGGTGACCCAGGTGAGTGCCTCGTTCGAGTGCGGCACCGGGTCCCAGCGGTACTGGCCCAGGCTGATCACCTCAGGCAGCACATGCGGCGCGGATTTCCAGTGCGGCACCTCGATCTTCCTGAACCGCGTCGTATGCTTCACCGAAGGCCGGATGCGGTAGCACCAGGTCCGCTCCGGATGCGGCTTGGTGAAGGCCGAGCCCGACAGCTGTTCGGCATACAGCCCGTAGGCACATTTCTGCGGGCTGTTCTGGCCCTGGGGCAGGGTGCCCGGCAGGGCCTCGGTTTCGAAGTCGTTGCCGAAGCCGGGCATGTAGCCCTCGGTCAGACCTTGGCCACCGGGGGCGCGGATCATGCCTTGGGGCAGCGCATGGCGGGTCATGGAAACCTCCTTCGCGGGGATGAGTCGATTAATAGTTGCAACTGCAACCAAGTCAAGCTTAACATGACAAGCAACCCCGAACCGGCTAAAGCCAGCCCATGACAGATGTGATCCTCCACGACTATTGGCGCTCGTCTTCGGCCTACCGGGTGCGGATCGGGCTGAACCTGATCGGGATCGCCTATCGGGCGGTCCCGGTCGATCTGAGCGCCGGCGCGCAGCGTGACCCCCGGCATCTCAGGGCCAACCCGCAAGGCCTTGTCCCCGTTCTGGAAATCGACGGTCTACGCCTCACCCAATCCCTCGCGATCCTCGAATACCTCGACGAAACGCGGCAGGCCGGCTTCTTGCTCGGGACCCCGGTCGACCGCGCCCGCGCCCGTGCGCTGGCCCATGCCGTCGCGATGGAGATCCAGCCTGTCTGCAACCTCCGCGTTGCGCAGCACGCCGTCTCCCTCGGCGGCAGCGCCACGCTGGAGGGCTGGATGCGCCATTTCATCGCCCTCGGCTTCCAGGGGCTGGAGCCGATGCTGACTGGCGGCAGCGCCTTCAGCCTCGGTGACAGGCCCGGCCTCGCCGATCTCTGCCTTGTCCCCCAGGTCTACAACGCCCGGCGCTGGGGTCTGGACCTGACCCCCTTTCCCCGCATCGCCGCCATTGCCGACCGGATGGAGGCGCTGCCGGAGGTCGCCGCCGCCCACCCCGACCGCGTGAAGCCGGGGGCCTGAGCATGGCAAAGGGCGGGGACTTCGACCTGCAGGATTTCCTGCCCTACCTCTTGAACCAGGCCGCCGAGGCCACCAGCCGCGACTTCCAGTCCACCTATCGCGCCCGCTATGGCCTGAGTCGCACGCAATGGCGGGTGATGGCCAACCTCGGCCGCTTCGGCGCGATGACAGCCCGCGACATCTGCCGCCTCAGCCATGTCGAGAAGACCAAGGTCTCCCGCGCCGTGGCCGGTCTGGAAGCCGAGGGGCTTCTGACCCGCTCCACCAACCCCCGGGATCGCCGGGCCGAGAACCTGTCGCTCACCCCGCAGGGCCGCATGGTCTTCACCGAGATCGGCCAGCAAGCTCAGGCGTTCGACGCCGATCTGCGCGCAAGGCTGGGTCCCGAGATCGCCACCCGGATCGACGCCATCCTGCGCGAAATCATCGCGCTGCAATCCGGCGACGCCCCCGAAGAAGGGTGACCGACCTTCCTCGTGCGACTTCGTCTCGTCGTCGGATGGCTCCTCCGCACGGGGGAGCGAGGTCTCTGGCAAGCTGTCAGCGGACCGCCGTCACCCCCGCGCCGCGATCACCCCGGCCAGCCGCTCGGCATCCTTCCAGGCCCCCCAG
>Ga0056909_1001072_pt1 | contig 18688 bp, 18 predicted proteins | sample EBPBio102011_DNA_FD_62115 | JGI IMG/M metagenome (GOLD analysis project Ga0056909, IMG submission 62115) | Wastewater treatment Type I Accumulibacter community from EBPR Bioreactor in Madison, WI, USA - Reactor 1_1/10/2011_ DNA | ecosystem: Engineered > Bioreactor > EBPR > Anaerobic-Aerobic >...
GCGCTGCCGTACCAAAGGCCTCTGCTGCGGAGCCGGAGGCGCCCAAATGTTTAAGGAGCCCGAAAAAGGCCGGAAAGACATTAACGTGGAGCGTACCGAAGACGCCCTCGAAACCCACGCCCACACCATTGCCGTAGCCTGCCCGTTCTGCATGACCATGCTCTCTGATGGCGTTAAATTCAAGGAAAAAGAACACGAGATCCGGGTGTATGACCTGGCGGAACTACTGGCTGGTGACCTGTGACCGCCGCGGATAATTTGGAATAAGCTCTTCTTACCATTAGTTTTGCAGGCTAATCTTAACTATTCCTTTGAAAAAACTTTCCCTTTTTTTGCTAATGGTCTGCGGAAAGGCGTTTTCGCAGCAAACCACTTTCAAGGGCGATGAGCTGTATGCTACCGTTAATTCGCTCAAGGATTTCGACTTCGGTTTTGCCTATAAATTGGGGCTGAAAAACGACTATTACCTGCGATTTGACGTTCTGAATGCTTCTTTTTCCAATAAAAAGATGGAAAACACGAGCACCACAGATCCTTCCGGAAATCTGCTGAATGTGAACCGGCAGCGGGACTCGAATTATAACCTGGGCCTGGGCATTGAAAAACGAAGCGAATACAATTCCCGCCTGGAATTTCTCTACGGGCTCTCCCTCCTGGCCGGCAGCTCAAACCAGTCTACCCAAGCCGCCAGCCCTGACGGGAAAGTGCTGACCGATATACAGCACAAGGCCTTTTCGTACGGGCTAGGGATCAATGCCGGTGCCTTAGTGAAAGTAGCGAGTAACCTGTTTGTAGCCGGAGAACTGCTTCCCCAGTACCGGATTTTTAGCCAGAAAACCATATATGATGCCTCTACGGCCGTTTCAAACCAGGTGCAGAAAATTTCAGGCAGTGAATTCAATTTCTCCCTGGCAGATATCCGTTTATCCCTGGTTTACCGTTTTCACCGTTAGGAGCCTGAGAAGCACGTTAATTACTTGTTAACAGGGGGCTAAACCCGTGGGATTCTAAGGTCTTTGGCGTAATTTCATCGCTATGTCATTCGTATGTAGCCTATGTTGAAAAAGCTGCTTCTCATTTTAGGGTTCCTTTTGCCGGCCACCCCCCTGGCCGCCCAGTTCAGTAAAATCTATTACCCTCATATTAACAGGGCGGAACTGGCCATTACCCGTGAACAGTACACGGAGGCATTAGCCGCTTACCGGGAAGCCTTTGCCGCCGTTAAATACCCCCTGGCCCTGGATCTTTACAATGCCGTAATGTGTAAAATCTCGTTGCGTGATTTTGAAGGAGCTAAACCCTTTCTCCTGAAGCTGGCCACCAAGGGTATTCCCGCCGGAACCCTGGAAGAGGACGACCTTTTCCGGAAGGTCTCTGCCCAGTGGGAAACCTTTAAGCCGGTGTATTCCCAGATCCAGTCGACCTTCGAAACCGCCCTGCCCGACAGCGTGCAGACGTGGGCCCTGCAATGCCGGGAGAGCTATACCGAAACCCCTATGAAAGTCACTATCCGTCTATCCGACACCGATGGAAACACCACCGGTTTCGAAGAAAAAATGATGAAGTCTCTTACCATTATCCCGTTTGAAAACGTGGAGGCCCGGATGAAGCTGGAACAGCACCTGGGCGCCACCGGCGGTTATGGCGAGGAAGCCGACGGGCCGCCCTCCGGTAATTATCTCCTGAGTCCCCTGAATACCCTTCTCTTCTCCGAATCCCTGGAACAGGTTCTGTTCCGGCAGAAAGACACCTTACTGCTGGCCAAGCTCAAAAAAAAATACGATTATGTACCGCAGATGGATGGCATGACCTACCTGCTGCAAGGCATAGAAACCGGGAAATGGCACCGGAACCTCTACAATAAGCTGCTCCGGCAGAGAAGGTCCGTTACCGTGGCCTATGTCAAAACGGAAGAAGACTGCGGCAACGAGTTCTCCGGCTATTACATTTCAGGGCAGCCTTCTTCACCGGCCCACCCTTTCCAGGAAGACGCCGCCCTTATCTCTGCTAAAACCATCTTCCATTTCAGCCACGAAGCCCACGGTTTTAAGCTGGGCACCGAGCAGGTAGCGGTAAACCGGAAAGACTTTCCTTCCTGCAGAACCGCCCGGGAAGAAATGCAGCACTGGATCCGGATGGCCCGTTAAAAAAAGTTAAACGGATACCGCATAACCGGGGCGCTCGTTAACTTTGGGTGACTATCTGTTCAGAAGCTTGAAAAAAAACAGCTCGCTTATCCTTTTCATGATCCTGGCCATGGGGGCACTCGTGGCCCTGCAGGGCTATTGGATAAAAAATGCCATCCAGGTGCAGAAAGAGCAGTTTGACCGTAACGTCAAAACCGCTCTCATGGAGACCGTCCGGAAAATTGAGCAGGAAGAAATGATGTATGTGGCGCAGCAGCGCCTGGCCCGCCGTGACCAGAATAAGCTCATTACCCTCTCCGAAGAAACCCGGAAAATCAATGAAGAGCTGCTTCGCAAAAAAATCCTGGAGCACGATATCCTGCTAAACAGCCTCTATAACGAAACCTTCTTCCGGGAGTTTAGCCGAAAACTAGACAATATGGGAGAGAAAATTCCCGAAAATAAGGTAAAGGCTACCGAATATATCAATGAGAAGCTCCGCCGGGAGAACGAAAACCTGAAAAACTTCATTAAAAGCAGCGAGCCGCTGGAGGCCCGCTACAAGGAGATCCGCCAGATGAATCACTGGCTGGATTCTACCGGAATCAGTGAAAATCCGCTCTTTTTTCCGGGGGAACTCTACGCCGGAACCGTGAACCTGGACCTCATGAAGGGGATCATCCTGGATCTCATGCTGGGGGAAAGAAGCATCCCTGACCGGATGGGCCATCTGATGCTGGATACCCTCCTGCGGGGTGAGCTTCAGAACATGGGGATACAGATCCCCTTTCAGTATGCCGTGGAAGATAAAGGCCAGGTGGTGCTGACTTCGGTGAATGATCCCCAGATCTCCGGCAGCTATAAGATCCGCCTCTTTCCGGGTGATTCTTTCCGGAATAACCAGTTTCTCTATGTAGCTTTCCCGGAAAGAGAAAACTTCATTTACAAAAACCTGGTGGGGCTTTTTACCATCTCCACCGTGCTGGTCATGCTGGTGGGAGGCATCTTTTACTACTCGGCGAACAGCCTGATCTCGGAAAGGCGGCTGGCCAAGGTCAAAAACGATTTTATCAATAACATGACTCACGAGCTGAAGACACCGGTCTCCAGTATCTCGCTGGCCCTGGAGGTGATCCGCGACAAGGACGTGGTGAAAACCGAGGAAAAGACCAATCGCTACCTGGACATCATCGGGGAAGAAAACCAGCGGCTGGCCTCACAGATCGACAAGGTACTGCAGATGGCCCGCCTGGAGCAAAGGCAGATTGCGTTGAACTACGAGGAACTGGATCTGCACGACCTGCTACAAGGTGTGATCGATAACATGGAAGTACAGCTCACCCAGGAAAGGGTTCACCTTTCTATTCTCCTGGAGGCCACCGATACGCAGGTAAAGGCTGACCGGGTGCACCTGACCAATATTTTCTATAATCTCCTGGATAATGCATTAAAATATTCCAAAGAAACCGTACATTTAAAAATACAAACCTCTAACCCGGGTGATCAGCGGATACGGATCGATATCACGGATGACGGCATCGGTATTCCGTCTTCGGAGACGGGCCGCGTTTTTGAGAAATTTTACCGGGTATCTACCGGCGATGTGCACGATGTGAAGGGGTTTGGACTGGGTTTAAGCTATGTAAAAAACATGGTGGAAATGCACCGGGGATCGGTTCATCTGAAATCTACCCCGGGAGAAGGCTCTGTCTTCTCCATTTACCTGCCACTGAATAAAATATGACGCCTCTTTTATTAGCCGAAGACGATCCTAACCTGGGGGTACTCCTGAAAGAATACCTGGAGGCCAAAGGCTTTGAAGTAAGCCTGGCGGTGAACGGCGAAGAGGCCCTGAATCTCTTCCTGGGCGCCCGCTTTTCTATCTGTATCCTGGATGTGATGATGCCGAAGAAAGACGGCTTCACCCTGGCCCGGGAGATCCGTTTAAAAGACCCGGCCGTCCCCATTATTTTTCTGACGGCCAAATCCATGAAAGAAGATACCCTCCGGGGTTTTGAGCTGGGCGCTGATGATTATCTCACCAAGCCCTTTGTAATGGAAGAACTGCTGTTCCGGATCAAAGCTATTCTTAAAAGAACCTCTTCAGGAGAAATTAAACCTGAATCAAGCACTTTTTCTATCGGAAAATTTACCCTGGATACCGATACCCGGAGCCTTTCGATGGAAAATGAAACCGTGCATCTGACCACCAAAGAAACCGCCCTGCTGAAGCTGTTTTGCGAGAATGCGAACCGCGCCGTAAGCCGCAGTTATGCCCTTAAGCTCATCTGGGGCGATGACTCCTATTTCAATGCCCGGAGCATGGACGTATACATCACCAAGCTGCGCAAGCACCTGAAGGCTGACCCGGCCGTGCGGATCCTTAACCTGCACGGGGAAGGATTTAAGCTGGTCATGTAAATTTAACGCTCAGCGCTTGTAATATCCGGAACCTTCCGGCTATTTTGCAGGGAAAACAGGGAAAGATGCCGGAAATCGATTTACTGAAGATCATTAATATCCTGGGGACGTTCTCGTTTGCCATCTCCGGTGCCACCATGGCCATGAATAAGAAGCTGGATGCCTTCGGGGTGCTGGTGATTGCGTTTGTGACCTCTATAGGCGGTGGTACCCTGCGTGACGTACTGATCGGGAACCTGCCTGTGGGCTGGCTTTCCAGTGAACGCATCCTGCTACTCATCTTCTGCACGGCCGTGGGCACCATGTTTTTCGACAAATACATCCGGAAGCTGCCCACCACCCTGTTTCTCTTTGACGCCATGGGCATCGGGCTGTTTACCATAGCCGGGGTGGAGATCGCAGAATCCAAAGGCTTCAATATTCCCGTATGCATTACCCTGGGCACCATCACGGCCTGTTTCGGCGGGGTGATCCGTGACGTACTGCTGAACCACGTGCCCCTCATCTTCCGGAAAGAGCTCTATGCCACGGCGTGTATTGCGGGTGCAGGCGTTTATTTCGCTATCAAGGCGGCCGGCCTGTATTCCGAATTTACAACTTTTATCTGCATAGGTATCATTGTGGCCCTCCGTATCCTGGCCGTAAAATATAACATCCGCCTGCCGGCCTTCTACAGCCCGGCCTCCGGAAAAGACGATGACCCTTGGGAAAGCTGATTATTCCGCTTAATTTTGCGAAAAATTACGAAGTTTGTACAAGGCCGTCATTTTCCCGATCCTGTCCCGGTTTGGCCCGGAGAAGGTCCATTATTTTACGATGGGCTGCCTCCGTTTCCTTTATCGCTTTCCCGGCGGAAAGGCCCTGCTGAAGGCGCTTTTTGAGTTGAATGACCCCCTGCTGCTGACTTCCTTTGCCGGCCTGACCTTTAAAAACCCGGTGGGACTGGCAGCCGGATTTGATAAAAACGGTAAATGGGTGGATGAACTGGCGGCGCTGGGCTTCGGGTTTGTGGAAGTAGGAACGGTGACTCCGCGGGCCCAGGAGGGAAATCCCAAACCGCGCCTGTTCCGCTTAAAGAAAGACTCCGCCCTGGTTAACCGCATGGGCTTTAATAACGAGGGCATAGAGCAGCTGGCTGAAAACCTCCGCAAGCGAAAATCGTCTATCATAGTAGGCGGAAACCTGGGCAAAAACAAGGTTACCGATAATGCCCTGGCCCTGAACGACTACCTCATTACCTTCCGGGCCCTGCGTGACCTGGTGGATTATTTTGTGGTGAACGTTTCTTCACCCAATACCCCCGGCCTGCGTGACCTCCAGGAAAAAGGCCCGCTGCTGGAAATCCTGGTAGCCCTGCAAAAAGAAAACCAGGAGGTTAGGAAGCCCATCTTTCTGAAAATAGCTCCTGACCTGACGAATTCCCAGCTGGATGATATCGTGGAGATCGTGACGCAGTCGGGAATAGCCGGGATCATTGCCACCAACACCACGCTCTCCCGCCAGAACCTGCAGACCTCCGAAGCGGAAGTAGAGGGCATAGGCGCGGGCGGGCTTTCGGGCAGGCCCCTGCGGGAGCGCTCCACCGAAGTGGTCCGCTATATCCGCAGCAAAAGCAGCATCCCGGTCATCGGGGTAGGCGGCATTCATTCGGAGCGTGACGCCCGTGAAAAGCTGGATGCCGGCGCCGGGCTGGTGCAGGTGTACTCCGGGTTTATTTATGAGGGTCCCGGCCTGATCAAGAGAATCAATAAAAGTTTATTGCCATGAGTAGTGTAGTTCCCTACAAAGAGAGTTCCGGCTCTAAAAAAGAGCAGGTAGCCGAGATGTTTGATAATGTATCCGGCAGATATGACCTGCTGAATCATGTTTTAAGCGGCGGAGTGGATTTCTACTGGCGGAAAAAGGCGCTGTCCATGCTCAAAAATAACCGGAATGACCTGGTTCTGGACATTGCCACCGGCACCGGTGACCTGGCCATTGAAGCTACCCGTATCCTGAAGCCGGGGAAGGTCATCGGCGTAGACATTTCAAAGGGGATGCTGGAAGAAGGCCGCGCCAAAATCAAAAAGCTGGGGCTGGAAGATAAGATAGAAATGCAGCTGGGCGACTCAGAAAAATTGCTCTTTGATGACAATACTTTTGATACGGTCATCGTTTCGTTCGGTGTGAGGAATTTCGAAAACCTGCTGAAAGGGCTTTCAGACATGAACCGCGTGTTAAAGCCCGGTGGTACATGCATGGTGGTAGAATTCTCCAAACCCAGGAATTACCTTTTTAAACAAGCCTATTGGTTCTACTCTACAAAAATTTTACCCTTGATCGGCAAGCTGGTCTCTAAAGACAGTTCCGCTTATACCTACCTGCCAGAATCCGTTAAGGCATTCCCTGACGGCGAAGATTTTCTGAAGGTATACCGCGAAGCAGGATTTAAGGAAACCAGGGCCATCCCGCTTACATTTGGTATATGTTCAATTTACATAGGAAAGAAATAACGTGCTTTCTTTTTGTCCTTGCTGCCCTGGGCGTTGAGGCCCAGGTAAAAACCCGGCACCAGCCTAACTATGACGCAAAGCCTTTGCGCTTTGGCTACTATATCGGCTTCGGGGCCACGCATTTTGATGTTAAGCACCGGTCTTCTTTTCTTTCCGCTGCCAATACCGCGGATCCCAACGGAACCGTTCTTTCCATCACTTCCCCCAATACCACCGCTATACGGGCCGGCGCCATGATCAATTACTTTGTGAATGATTACTTTGACATCCGGTTTTCGCCGCTCAATATCTCCGTACAAAAGCGGGAAGTGATCTACGTGACCGAAGATCCCGGGAACCCGGCCAGCCGCAAAACCGTGAACACCGAACCGGTAGACAAGGCCTGGCTGGAGATACCCTTTCATGTTAAATATAAATCGGAACGGCGCCAGAATACGCGGATGTACGTATTTGGCGGAACCCGCTGGGCTTTTGAGACCAATGCTATCGGCAAGCGAAACTCCGCCAGATCCGTCATTAATGCCTCACTACGCACCAATGACCTCATGCTGGAATACGGCGTGGGCCTGGAGGTGTTCAGGGCCTATTTTAAGGTGACCCCCGAGCTGCATTTTTCGCACGGGCTTTTTGACATGACCCGTAAAAACAATAACCTCCACTTCCTGGAGCACGTGAAAAGCCTGAAGACCCATACGGTCAGCCTGGTGATATTATTCCAATAAAGAAAGAGCACAAACTGCCGGCCCCGGGTTCAGCGTAAGGTTTGAATAACCCCTTTTGCTTTCCGCACCAGCTCGGAATCTGCTTCATAAGTCACAAATTCATCCACGGACTTATCGCCGCCCATGTTAATGCGTTCATTCCGGAAGATCATGGCGCCGGGAAGCGTCTTTTTGGCTGAAAAATGAAATGCATCCACGTTTGCTTCCGCTATTTCCGGGATATTTCCGGGATTCACGCCGCTGCCGGCCATGATGTTAATGCGGCCGGCCGCTATTTTTTTGAACCGGGCCAGGTTATCTATCCCTTCGCGGGCATTCTGGTAAAGCCCGGAGGTCAGGATATTTTCGATACCCATGTCGGCCAGGGCACCCACGGCCGCGTCCGGGTCACTGCACATATCAAACGCCCGGTGAAACGTAACCGGGAAATCACCGATGGCCTCCAGCTGCTCCCGGATGGTTTCCAGGTCCAGGCTGCCGTCAGGGAGCAATGCCCCGATCACGAAGCCGCCGGGCCGCAGGGTTTTCAATATTTTTATATCTTCCAGCATGGCGGCCTTCTCGGTAGGGTTAAAATAGAAATCCCCGCCCCGCGGACGGATCATCACATATACCGGGATACTCACCTGTTCCAGTACGGCTTTCACAGTACCGTAGCTGGGGGTTACTCCCCCCTCGGGCATACCCGCGCAAAGCTCGATACGATCAGCCCCGCCGGCCTCCGCATTCCGGCAGGAGAGTACGCTGTAACAACAAATCTCCAGTTTTAAGGAACTATTTTTTTCTGTCATTTTTTATCTAATTAATTGAAAGAAAGCACCCTGCTTAAGGCACATAAATTAACTTTTTCAAGAAAGCAATTTTTTCCCTTTAATGCGTTTTTAGATTAAAGTTTTTTTTACTTTTGCAGCCGATTTGATTGTTTAACTTAAACTTAATGGGAATATGTATTGGACACTAGAACTTGTTTCCTACTTAGAAGATGCCCCATGGCCAGCAACTAAAGACGAACTCATTGATTTCTCGATCCGGTCGGGGGCCCCTAATGAAGTCATAGAAAATTTATCTGAATTGGAAGATGATGGGCAACCGTACGAAAATATAGAAGAGATCTGGCCGGATTACCCCACCAAAGAAGACTTCTTCTTTAACGAGGATGAGTACTAAGCTGGCAGGATAAAGAAGTGCACCCCAAAAGAGGTGCATTTTTTTTCGCTTCAAAATCCGTATCTTGGACCACAAAAGACCAACCTCCTTATGAAAAAATTTAACGCGGAAGACATCACGGAAGACGGTAAAAAGAAGTTCAGCATAAAAAAAGCCGACACCAAAGTCAAAGACTTCTATGACTCGGAGAAGGAATACCTGGAAATGCTGGCCGAGCTCCAGGATCAGCTGGACGACCTGCAAACCCGGCTTTACGCTAATTCCAAATACGGCATACTGGTGATCTTCCAGGCTATGGACGCCGCCGGCAAAGACGGCACCATGAAAGCGGTCTTTAAAAACGTAAATCCGCTGGGGCTGAAATTTTATTCCTTCAAAAGGCCTTCCACCAAAGAGCTGAACCACGATTACCTCTGGCGGTGCTTCAAAGAACTGCCGGAGCGGGGCACGGTACAGGTCTTTAACCGCTCCTACTACGAAGAAGTACTGGTGGTAAAGGTGCACCCGGAGATCCTGCATACCCAGCAGCGGATCCCCGATGAACTCATCACCGAAGACGTATGGGCGGACCGTTACGAAGACATTAAGAACTTTGAAAAATACCTCAGTCGTAACGGCATAAAAGTGATCAAATTCTTCCTGAATGTTTCCCGGGAGGAACAGTCCGACAGGCTTATTGAGCGGATAGAAGACGCCTCCAAGAACTGGAAATTTGAGGATGGGGACATCAAAGAAAGGGATTTCTGGGACGATTATATGGCCGCCTACGAGGACATGATCAACGCCACCGCTACCAAACGGAACCCCTGGTACGTGATCCCCGCTGACGACAAAAAGAACATGCGCCTGATGGTGGCGCGGATCCTGGTAGAAAACCTGAAAGGCCTGAACCTGGAATATCCCGAATCATCGGAAGAGCGCCGGGCCCAACTGGAGGGAATGATCGGGACCATCCGCGAGCAAAATAAAAAATAGGTTTTCGAAGAAAATCTTCGCTCTTTTTCTTAGTTTTGAATAAAAAGTTTCGAGATGATAACTCACACAGGTTTAGAGTTAAGAGACTTAAAACGACTGGTCAGGGGCGGTGAAGGCAGCCAACTGGAATTTAAGCTGAAAACCACCCATCCTGACAAGATCATGCGGGAGGTAGTGGCCTTTGCCAATACCTCTGGGGGAACGCTTCTCATCGGAGTGGCAGATAACGGCGACCTCCCCGGCCTGAAGTTCCCCGATGAAGACAGTTTTGTGATGGAAAAGGGCTTTGCCCGTTATATCTCCCCCCGGGTTTACTACACCAGAGAAGAAGTAATGCTGGAAAACGGCCGGCCCGTACTGGCCTACCATATCAAAAAGAGCGCGGACACCGTGGTCTATTTTAACCCCACCGGCAGGGAAGAAGACCGCAAAGTATACGTCAGGAACGCCGACCGCTCCATCCAGGCCAGCCGTGAGGTACGGGAGATCCTGAAAGAGCGCCTGAAGGAAAAAAGTTACCGGTTCCGGTACGGCGAGAAAGAAGACCTGCTCATGAAATACCTGGACCAGAACCAGAGCATTACTTTAAGCGAATTTGCCCGGGTGGCGGAGATTTCCCTCAAGCAGGCCTCCAAAACCCTGGTTTTATTGGTACTGGCGCGGGTTTTAAGGGTTTTTGCTCATGAGATGGAGGATAAGTACCTGCTGGCGTGATGCCCTGCTCTCCCATCACCTGAAGGCGATGGAACGGTGAGCCCGGGCCTTAGACCGGAACCTCCACAATAACCGTGGTACCCCTGTGGGGGTTGGAATCAAAATTCACTTTTCCGTGTAAAAAGTCAATTCTCGAAATGATATTTTTCAATCCAATACCCTTAAAGTTAGCCATTTGTGAGGTGTCAAAACCCTTCCCATCGTCTTCAATCACCATGATTAGTTCGTAGTCATGACGAATCAACTGAATCTGTACACTGCTGGCTTCCGAGTGCTTTATTACGTTACCAATCAATTCCTGAAGTACCCTATACAGCACCGTTTCGGTTAACTGTGGCAGACGCTCATCCAGGTTTGCTACATCGAGAGATATTTTTACTTTTCCCGTGAGGCTCAGCCGGTTTACAAACTCCCGTACTGCGGACACAAGGCCGTGCATTAAGAGAGCATTGGGCATCAAATCATGAGAAACCGTACGGATTTCGCTTGCGGCGTCGTCTATCATGGTGTTTGCGTTTTTAAATAAAGATTCTTGTTCGATAGAATGGAACTGCGTTTGGTTCATGGCGGTTTCGAGCTGAATTTTGGCTAATGAGAGCATGGGGCCTACCCCATCGTGTAATTCTTTTGCCAGTCTTATCCGTTCGGTCTCTTCGGCCTCCACGATGGCTGAGGTTATCCCGGTTTGGAGCTTGAGTTTTTCAGCGGCAAATTGAGCTTTTTGTTTGGCCTGGTGGTTGGTATAAATTAACAAAACTACCAATAAAGCAATCCCTGCTGCTCCAATTATCGCTAAAATCCAATTCCTCTGGTTGGCTATCTGGAGTTCCTGCTCCAAAATCACCTTTTCTTTTCTCTCGGTTTGGTACTTGATTTCTGCGTCAGCCACTGAATTCATAACGGCTTTTGACCTGGTGCTGCCTCTGATGCTTTCTACTTCAAATTCCGCAGCAAAAGCTTTCGGAAAATCATGGGTGACGAAATAATAATTAGACAAGTCGTTGGTAACTGTAGCTAAGGCATCTTTATCATTGGTCTCCCTGGCAATTTTTAAGCCTTCATCAAAGTATCTTTTGGCATCATCGAATCTTTTTTCGGTTAATGCCACTTTACCAAGATTGAAACAAATGTATTGGGTGAATAGCTTATAGTTTACTTTTTGAGCTATTTCATACGCTTCCAGCAAATAAACCTTAGCCTCGCTAAACCTTGAGTTTTTAATTAATCCATTGGCTGTAGTGTTCAGTGCTCCCGAAAGCTGCGAAGAGTCTTTTAGCTGCCTGTAAGACAAAATCAACTCCTTTTGCAGCTTATATGCCTTGGGGTGGTCCTTGAAATGATCAATATAAACCTTTGCCAGCATCCATCGGTTTAGATTTAAAATGTACTCAAAGTTATTTTTCCTGCACACCTCCATACTCGCTTCATAATTTTTTACCGCCCCTTCAAAATCATTCAGGTTTTGCCTGACTTCACCAAGCCTCAGGTTTATTCTGGCTATTTGATTCTGGTTTTGGGTTTCTTCGGCTAATTTCAAAGCTTTTATGCCATGCTGATAGGCCTTATCATATTGGCCTGAATAGGAATAATTAAACAAATATTGCAGCTGGTATTCTGCAGGATAACAAATACAATCTGACTGATTTCCCGCGTATTTCAGGGTTGAATCCAGAATCTTAATGGCATTTAAATAGTTGCCCAATACATTATGAACTTTTGACAGGTTCAGGTAAAGGTTAGGGTAGTGGGCTACCCATTTAATCTTTCTTCCTGTTCGAATGGCCTCTAACGCAAACTCCTCCGCTTTTTTGTTGTTTACTCCTCTGTATAATTCCGAAATCTTTACCCTGTTTTTGACTTTGTTGGAATCCAACGGCATTTTGTTGCCCACATTAATCAGGCTATCCATCTTGGTTTCCCGGGATTGTGCCAAACAGCACCATCCGGTAAAAAAGAAAAAAATAACCAGTTTAATTTTCATATCAATGTATCCGGGTGGTCTCCACAATATTTTACCAGCATGGCCGTATTTTTCAGGTTTAACTTGGACAGCACATTCTTCCGGTGAGTGCTGACAGTCAGTGGGCTAAGAAACAACTTTTCAGCGATTAACTCATTCGTCAATCCCTCAATAATGAGTTTGATAATTTCCTTTTCACGCCGGGTAAGGTCAGGCACATAGGCTTGCGGCTTGCGGCCGGCTACACCCAATGCCAGAATATGGGAAATCTCCGGGCTGAGATATATTTGTCCGCTCATTACGGTATCAATGGCTTTCTGTAGTTCAGCCATTCCGAGGTTTTTCACCACATAGCCATCCATACCGCTCCTGAGGGCTTTTTTAATGGTGCTATAGTCATTTAGCATGGTCACGGCTATAATTTTAGTATTGGGGGAATCCCGCCTGATAATCTCAGCAGCTTCTATGCCTCCCATTTGGGGCATCTCCAAATCCATCAGTATGAGGTCTATGCGCTGTTCATTACAGATCTCCAAAACCTCTCTGCCGTTTTGAGCTGACCTGACAAGTTGAATCTCCCCAATCCTCGAAACCAGCATATTAAGCCCTTCGAGAAACAATTGGTGGTCGTCGGCAATGAGGAGATTCATATCACATTCGTTTATACATACTACTAGCCATTTCAAAAATAATATAGTTTGTATAAAAGAGCCCATTTTTGATCCGAAGATTAATCCTTAAGACCTAAATATTCTTTGACAGCATGATAATCTTTGAGATCCACCCCCTTCATTCTACCTCCCGCAGACGCCGGGATAATGATTACACGAACCCATTGATCATCTGCAAAGAATTTTTTAGGGTCGATATTTTTGGTGAAGGTGGCATAAACATTGATCTGGCTTTTATCCGTCTTAGATGCCCCGTAAGAAAACCAAACATGATTATCCTCAAAAACATAGTCATAAGGCAAGGCATTTATGAGTGACTTGTCTTCATACCAGGTATCGTAAACCAGGATTATTCCGCCATTCAGGTCTGCCTGACTTAGGTTGTCGACATCACTACCAAAGACAGAAATAGCTGAGGATAAGATAGATGGCTCATAGTCCTCAATCCAGTGTTGATTATTGACTTTGACCCATCCCGTAGAATAAAAAGTAATTTTTCCGGCAGGGCCGGCCTGACCGGGAGAGCCTTGTGCCCCCGGAGGGCCCGTCTGACCAATGGGGCCTTGAGCCCCCGTAGCGCCTGAAGCTCCCTGTGGCCCGGCCTCTCCCTGAGGGCCTTCACAAGAGCTAAAAACAAATACAAAAAGAATGATAAATAAGGCAGGAATTGTTTTCATAATAATCTGGTTTTTTGTGTAAAATTCCAAACCAGGCGATTGTCATGCATCAACCAAAAACAGTATATTAAGAAATACCCCAAAAGGTGTAGTTTTGAGCGGATATAACCACATAGGTACATAGAAAAAAAGTATAGGAGACTATGTAACTATGTGGTTATAAACAAAGGGCTCCCGGTTTCCCGGAAGCCCTTATAAAAATCCTCAATTCTTCTTACAAATGGATCACCTCGCCGTAGGCGGCTGCGGTAGCCTCCATAATGGCCTCTGACATGGTAGGGTGCGGGTGTACTGACTTCAGCACTTCCATACCGGTGGTTTCCAGGTTACGGGCCACTACTGCCTCAGCGACCATCTCCGTAACGTTAGCGCCTATCATGTGACAGCCCAGCCACTCGCCGTATTTGGCGTCAAAGATCACCTTCACAAAGCCTTCGGGAGCACCGGCGGCCTTGGCTTTACCGGAAGCCGAGAACGGGAATTTACCCACTTTGATCTCGTATCCTTTTTCTTTGGCCGCTTTTTCAGTTAAGCCTACGGAAGCAATCTCCGGCGTACAGTAGGTACATCCCGGGATGTTTCCATAGTTCAGGGGCTGCGGATGATGCCCGGCGATCTTCTCCACGCAGATGATTCCTTCAGCCGAGGCTACGTGTGCCAGCGCCTGGCCGGGTACCACGTCACCAATGGCATAATAGCCGGGTACATTAGTCTGGTAATATTTGTCTACCAGGATTTTCCCTTTATCGGTAGCTATTCCTGTCTCTTCCAGGCCTATACCTTCTATATTGGCCTGGATCCCTGCCGCTGACAGCACGATATCCGACTCTATGGTGATCTCTCCTTTCGGTGTTTTCACGGTAGAAACACAGCCTTTTCCGGAAATATCCACTTTCTCCACGCTGGAGCTGGTATGAATCTCCACGCCCAGCTTTTTATAGTGTTTGGCCAGTTCTTTGGAAACATCCTCGTCTTCTACCGGCACTATATTCGGCATAAATTCCACGATGGTCACCTTAGTACCCATGCTGGCATATACATACGCAAACTCCACCCCGATGGCCCCGGAACCGATCACCACCATGGATTTCGGCTGCTTATCCAGTACCATGGCTTTACGGTAGTCGATCACCTTTTCACCATCTATGGCCACATTAGGAAGCTGGCGGGCACGGGCACCGGTGGCAATGATAATGTGCTTACCTTCCACAATGCTGATCTTGCCGTCTTTATCCTTCACCTCCACTTTTTTACCCGGCTTAACGGTTCCGAAACCGTCGATCACATCGATCTTATTCTTTTTCATCAGAAACTGCACCCCTTTGCTCATGCCATCGGCTACACCCCGGGAGCGGGCAATGACCGCATTGAAGTCGGCATCGGCTTTACCCACCTTGATCCCGTAATCTTCTGCATGCTGAATATATTGGAAAACCTGGGCTGATTTTAATAAGGCTTTGGTAGGGATACATCCCCAGTTAAGGCAAACTCCTCCTAAATTCTCTTTCTCCACCACTGCCACTTTTAACCCTAACTGTGACGCCCGGATAGCCGTTACATATCCACCGGGGCCGCTACCCAAAATCACCACATCATATTGTGCCATATTTCTGACTTTTAAGTTTTAAAAAATGATGACAAATTTAAACAATATAATTTAACGCGGAAATCTAAGTACCCCTCTATTGGAAATTAATAGTTATAATTGTCGGATTTCTATGTAGACGACCAACCGTGTGATTCGCTGGCGGTATGTGCTGATGATAGGATATGAAAGGATTCCGGGATGATGATTAAACGCTTTTAGTGAACTAATCAGCGAAAGATTTGTTATTGAATAAGTCCGGAAGATATATGCGGTTTTTCTTGGGATGTTTGGAAAATCGTTTATCTTTGCATGAAAGTTTTGAACAAATGAGAAGAAACGATATCAAAAAATCAGGTCAGACTTAGAAGCGGTTTCTGAAATGAAATATACTTTCAGGAACGGTTTTAAACCGTTCTTTTTTTTTCTACCCCCGGTAAGCGGTGGGTAATTTTTTTTAATCCTTAATCATCTAAGATCATGTCATACCAATATTATACACAAGAGGGCTATGATAATTTAAAGAATAAGCTTAACGACCTTAAAACGAAAGGACGGAGGGAGGTTTCAAAGGCACTGGCCGAAGCCAAAGACAAGGGTGACCTGTCTGAAAATGCCGAATACGATGCCGCAAAAGATGCCCAGGCCCTGCTGGAAGCGGAAATTGCCAAACTGGAAGAGCTGTTTTCCAAAGCCCGTATCCTGGACGAAACCACGATAGACACTTCTAAGGTGTCACTGATGACCACCGTGAAGATCAAAAACCTGAAGAATAAGGCCACCATGAAATATACGCTGGTAGCCGAAGAAGAGGCTGAACTGAAGCAGGGAAAAATCTCTATCAACTCGCCTTTTGCCAAAGGTCTGCTGGGTAAAACCGTAGGTGAAAAAGCGGATATCCAGGCGCCGGGAGGAGTGGTAGAAGTAGAGGTGCTGGAGATTACGTTATAAAGTGAAAAGTTTTAGCTTTTCACTTTTCCGGCTTTCCGCCATGAAATCATGAACTATGGCCGTATCGCTCCCTGGTACCGGCCTTTAAGCCGGGTGGTCTTTGGAAATACACTGATCCAGGCTCAGCGCCTGGCGCTGGAGGCCTTACCGGCGGACGGCCGCGTGCTCATTGCCGGTGGGGGCGATGGCGAACTTCTGAAATACCTGAGCCATTGGACCGGCGCCATTGATTTTGTGGAAATCTCCGGAGAGATGATCCGGCTGGCACAGCGGCAAGCTGTACGTCCTGTTCGCTGGTTTGAACAGGACATTTTTGATTTCCGGCCTGACGGTACCTATAATACTATCCTGTTTCCCTTTTTATTAGATAATTTTCTCCCGAAAGAGGCTGAAATACTTATTGCCCGCCTCCCGTCTTTTCTGCAGCAAAAAGGGCAGGTCATCATCATCGATTATACGGAAACGCCAAACGTATGGCAAAAAATACTGCTCCGGTCCATGTATCTCTTTTTCCGGGCAGTGGCAGATGTACGGGCTCGGGCCCTGCCTCCTATAAAAAAAATCATGCAGGAAAACGGTTTCTGTCTATCCCGCGCATTTAGCCTTTATGGCGGATTTATAGAAGTGAAATATTATCATCGGTGAAAATCCTTGCGGATTTTCACCGATTTTTCAGATCTCTTTCCGGTTATCATTGGAGTCCGTATCAATCAGCTTATTGTAGGGATCCACGCCCACTTCTACCGGCTTCTCATCTACGATCACCGAGATTTTGTTGGAGATTTTCGTGATTTTATACCGCTTCAGGTAGATCTCATGATCGTACTCGTAGTTGGCTTTTTTCTTCTTTTCTCCAAATACCCCCACTTCAATGTAATCTGCCAGCGGTAAGGATTTCAGGTCCTTTTTACCGGTTCCTTCCGTCAGGGTTTTGCCGTCAGCATCAGCATACACGCGCTTGCCTTTCTTATCGGTGCGGTATTTGGCCACTTTAAACTCGATATCCACCTGGTATTTGCCGTTAGGCAGCTTTGTGGAGGTCACTTTGCTGACCTTGTTGTTATACAGGGTGATGGTCTCGAACATATCCTTGATCAGGTACTGCAGGCTGTCAGGGGTAGCCCGGCGGATATGATCCACAAATTCCAGGGAAGTGGTGTAGGGCGGCTCCTGGAAGGCTACATCTCCGATATACCCTTTCAGGACGTTATTGAAATTCTTTTCGCCGAGGTAATCGCTCATGGCATAAAGCACCAGCGAGCCTTTGTTATAATGGATATACTGCTGGTTCTCGTTATACATCAGCGGGTTTTCACTTTTCCATTCGGCGGCCCGGCCCAGCAGGTACTTATCCAATGCATCTTTCAGGAATTTCCGCATCTGGAATTTCCCGTAGCGTTTTTCCAGCACCCTTAAAGAGCTGTATTCCGAGAGCGACTCTGACATGAGCGTAGCCCCCTTCACATTGGCACCGATCACCTGGTGGGCCCACCACTGGTGCGCCAGTTCGTGGGCGGTGATGGAATAGGGATAATCTACGGCGTTAGGCTTATTTTCATCTACCCAGGCTATAAACCCTACCTCTTCTGAATACGGAATAGTATTAGGGAACGACTGGGCAAAGCTCCCCTCCGTGCGCGGGAATTCCACGATCCGTACCTGGCGGTGCTGATAAGAACTGAAGTTCTCCGTATAATAATCCAGGGAGTGCTTCAGGGAGGTGATCATCCTGTCCAGGTTATACTCGTGGCCCTTCTGGTAGTAAATCTCCAGGTTAACGCCTTTGTATTTTTCCTTCCGTACATCATAGCGTGCCGAGTTAAAGGCATAGAAGTTCAGGATGGGCTTATCCATCTTATAGTGGAAATATTTCCGCCCGTTTTCCACCCACTCTTTCTGAAGATACCCCGGCGCTATAGCCACCTGGTCTTCCGAGGTGCTGACGGTGGCTTCAAAGCTGATCCAGTCGGCGTTATTGGAAATGTAGTTATTTTGCCGGGCTTTCATATCCGTAGGTTCGGCCATTCTTTCCCGGTCTTTCAGGCCGTATTTCTTACGGATATCGTTATCTTCGATCTCGGCCGATTCCTGGTAGCCGAAAGAAGGGAAAAGCGCAAAGTTATTGATGAAAGTACCGTTTTCCAGCACGGGCGACTCATCAGCCAGCCAGGTATTCCGTTCATTTTCCACAATAACCGTGGTCTTCAGGGAGTCCCCCGGTGAAAGC